>Ga0182027_10008687_pt1 | contig 14726 bp, 10 predicted proteins | sample 712E1DmetaG_FD_121300 | JGI IMG/M metagenome (GOLD analysis project Ga0182027, IMG submission 121300) | Permafrost microbial communities from Stordalen Mire, Sweden - 712E1D metaG (Illumina Assembly) | ecosystem: Environmental > Terrestrial > Soil > Wetlands > Permafrost | place: Sweden... | reverse complement strand
CTTAACATTAATTAAATGCTTGGCTGTAACGTTTTCAGAAATAATCGAACCACCCCATGTCCCTGGTCCCAATGTCAATGATGGGTTGAGTGCAGTTGTTACTCCGACCGCTCCTACAGATGATGGTGTATTTACAAGTATTCTGAATGCCGGTTTTTCCAATGCGAACTTCATTATTATCGGTTGGTCATTTGAATGTATTACCAAAGAATGCCCTACACCCCCGAAGTTTAGAAGATCAACACATCTATGACATCCTTCGAGCCATCCGTCTGCTTCATAAAATGCTAGCACCGGACTAAGTTTTTCCATAGATAATGGATCAGTTTTCCCAACTTCGGTACATTCAGCGATCAATACTTTAGTATTATCCGGAACGGAGAAACCCGCATACTTTGCTATAAATGGAGCGGACTTGCCCACTATCTCGGGATTTATCTGAAAATCCCTCTGAACTGCCTTGGCTAATTTTTCTTTTTCTTCTTTATTAACAAAATGGCAACCGATTGCCTTTAGCTCCTGAATTACTTTTTCTTTAAGCGGTTTATCTACAATAATTGCCTGTTCGGATGAACATAAAGTACCATTGTCAAATGTAGTTCCGTATACAATATCAGCACATGCCTTTTTGTAATTTGCAGTTCTTTCAATAAATGCAGGTACGTTTCCTGAGCCTACACCTAATGCCGGAGTGCCTGAACTGTATGCTGCCTTCACCATGGGGTTGCTTCCGGTAGCCAGAATGACAGCAATATTTTTATCCTTCATTAATGCATTTGTACCTTCAAGAGTTGGGGTTGCCATGCATTGAATCAATCCATTTGGGGCACCAGCTGCTATTGCAGCATCATTCACAATTTTCAATGCTTCCGCAGTACACTTTGCGGTTTTGGGGTGCGGACTTACAACAATTCCGTTCCTTCCTTTTAATGATATGATAGCTTTAAACATTGCCGTGGAAGTTGGATTTGTTGAAGGGACTAACGCGCAAACAACTCCCATTGGCACTGCAATCTTTAATACCTTACCATTGGCTTCACTGCCGATAATACCGACAGTTCTTAAGTTCTTAATAGACTCATAAACATTTTTTGTGGCAAACTGATTCTTAATTATTTTATCCGCAACTTTTCCGAATCCGCTCTCTTCAACAGCCATTTTAGCCAGCTTTTCAGCAGCAGCATAACCTGCTTCACTCATTGCCTTTACTATTTTATCAACCTGTTCCTGGTCAAAATGCTTAAATTCAAGCTGGGCATCCTTTGCTTTACTTGCCAGATCCCTTGCTTCTTGTATTGATAATAAATCTTTATCCATTGTAAGTCCCTAATTCTATAAAATCGTAAGTATTATAATAATAAAATAACCACTAAAAATCATTCAAAAAGACTCCCCTAAACTCGATATTTTTATCAATCTTCCAGTATTTCTTTAATTCTCCCGACTTCCCCCGTCTCAAGCCGTACCTTAATTCCATGTGGATGTTGTGAGGAATTTGTCAGAATATCTTTAACATATCCCTCGGTTAGTTCACCTGTACGCTGATCTTCTTTCATGACAATTTTTACATACAGCCCTGCTTTCACATCTTTTCGAAACTTACCATTCATTATTGCGCCCTTTATTTCAGTATTTCTTTCAACTTATCATATCCCGTTTTGCTGACCGGAAGACATGCCTTGTCCTCAAGTATTACCTGGTACGTTTCTTTTTCCAAAAGTTCAATCTTCTTAATCCTCTTTATCCCCGCAATATACGACCTGTGAATACGTACAAAATCCACCGGATCAAGATGCTCCTCAAAATATTTCATCGTCTTCTGCTTCAGAAATTTCCCCTCTGATGAATATATCATTACATAATCATCCTGCGCTTCAAGATACTTTACATCTTCAATCTGCACTATGTTTATTCTGGGACCATCTTTAATGACTATCCTTTCCAAATACTCATTCTTACTGTCGTTCTGTGCAATAAGTTTGTTTATTAAAACGGATTGTTCTGTTTTGTTCTTCAGCGGCAGGAATGCTTTTTGGATTGCCTCATCAAATCTTTCTTTGGAGTAAGGTTTCAATAGATAATCCGCTGCGTTTGCTTCAAATGCTTTTAACGCAAAGTGATCGTATGCAGTTGAAAATATTATTACAGGCGGTTTGTCCAGCAATTCCAGAAGCTCAAAACCATTAAGCTTTGGCATCTGGATATCAAGGAAAACCAGATCGGGTTTTAGTTCATTGATCTTTTTTATTCCGTCAAAACCATTTGTGCATTCTGCCGAAATGGTGATTTCATTGTGATCAGACAGGTAATTTTTAATTATTTCCCTGGCAAGTGTCTCGTCATCAATAATTATTGCGGTATATGTATCACTCATTAAAAGTTGATATTATTATTTAGAGTAATATTTCATGTGGGAATATATAAAATTACCCTAAATTTATCCCCTTCTTTTTTAATTTCAAGAAGGTTTTTTTCATTGTAAATCAACTCAAGCCGGCTTTTTATGTTTTGAAGCCCTATTCCCGTTCCTTTTTTGGAATACCCGTTTTCAAAATTGTTCTCAACTGAGATTACAAGAAACCTTCCCTCCATTTTACATTTGAGTAATATTGTTATTTTCTCAAGTGAATCATACACCGCATGTTTTATTGCATTTTCAAATAACGGCTGAAGTATCATGTTCGGGACTTTCACGTTCAACGCTTCCGGTTCAATCTCTTCAAAAAAGTCAAACTTATCCTCAAATCGTATCTTTTCAATTTCAAGATACAGTTTTATATTTTTCAACTCCTCTTCTAATCTATTCTTGTCCTTTCCGTTATTTGCCAGCGTATAACGAAGAAAATCAGCTAGCTTAAGTATCATGCTCTTTGCACGGTCCGGCTCAATTGTAGTCAGTGCACTCATCGAATTTAGACTGTTGAATATGAAATGTGGATTAATCTGAAATTTTAACGATTTTAATTCCGCTTCTGTAACAAGGCTCTTTAATTCTGATTCTTTAAGAGTCTTCTCCTGAAGACTGTTATAGTATATTATTAAATAATAAAACGAAGTGATCAGGAAATAGAATAATAATCCTATAAAAAATCTCCAGGCCAATGTTGAGTAAAAGAAATTTGAATAGGCGGCAGAATTTAGAAAATTAGTTATTATAAAAAAACCGATCGCAAGCCATAGGCATGAAGCTATTATACCTCCTGCCATGTGCGTTAAAAAGGTTTTATAACTTATTCTATTGTCAATTGATATATATATAGCCGGGTACCAGAAACTTAATCCTAATCCCGCCAAAATAAAGTTGAATACCAGGCTGTCAAAAATTGCAATTCTATATCCGGCTTTCATTCCGAATGAAATAAGAAGAAAATAAATCACACCTTCGACCAGCCAGAAAGCAATATATAAATAAATATTGCGAAGACTTTTTAATATTGGGTTCGTCAGCATAATATTAATATGATTTAATTTCGCCGCCGCCGAATAACGCAACCCCTTTGATCACTAATGACCTTGTGGTGTCTAACGGCTGACTGGCATCTCTTCTGCACTTATTGGAAAATCCACCGAACAATGGTGTTACATTTGTCCTTATATTCCAGTCCCTCGGAACTATAATTTCTGTCCCGCCGAATATTATTACTACATCAAGAACATTTTCTCCTTCTGCCAGCTTGCATTGCGTCAGGTCAATTTCACTTCCCCCGAATATGGCCGTAATATTCCCCCCCTTGAAATTATCTGACTGTATCACTTTATGCCCTCCGCCGAAAATTGCAATATCATCGATATAATCTTTGTTCTCACTTGCATGATATTTGTATTTGATTTCATCATCTATTTTTTTTCCAAATTGCCTTGCGTCATCTGCCGCTCCGGTAAACTCATGATTCTCAAAAACTGATTCCCGCCTGTTTTTCAATACCCGCCCGGACCTCTGTTTGAAAACTATCATGCATCCCAACAGAATAATTATTACTGGAAAAATGATGTCATCATCATAATATATGAAAGGAAATATTCTTGGGATCAGGAAAAATATCCCTACCACAAAAAAGATTGCCCCCAATGTCCGCTTCCTTGAGTTTACCATTATCAGTACCCCTACTACAGATAAAATAAACGGAAATGAAAAAATTATATACGGCAGATTTAATGATATTATCCCCGCTGACCGTGCTAAAAACAAAACGCCGATTACTATTAGCACTGAGCCAAGCACTACACGTGATCCTACTGGTTTATTGTCTTCCATAATTCGTATCCTTTCTGAAAAATCTACAATTTCTGAACTAAATCTATTACTATTTGGAAATATTAAACAGCACAAATCGGTGAAATAAGGAGTTTTATCGGTTAATTAAAACGCACCACTTTTTGGCATTTATTCCCATTCCTTTATTATCCCCGCGCCTGCCCGCCTTGAAGGGAAAAAAGAATACCCTTGTCCTATATATCACCTAGATTGTCATCCCCGCGAAAGCGGGGATCCCCTGATTACATAGCTATCCTGTCTGCCATTCAATTCATTTTCAATATTTCCCATCCCAATTGAACAGATACCCCTATACTTATTATTACCAAAATGTCTCGTTTTTTACCGTTTCAGGCCATGTTAGCACATCCGTGCGGTAAAAAACGGGCTAAAATGGTAATTATAAGTAGGGGCCTCCTTTTCATTTTGATCTCCTCGGGGATATCCGGGAGAAATGTTATTTAAAAAGGAAGTTACAAATCCCATTTTCATGCGTACAATGTCCCATGCATGAAAACGGACTTCCTTATGGATTTAAAGTAAGGATGCAATGTCCTTGTTTCTTTTGACTTCGCTTTTTATATCTCATTCATTATATTTCTGAACAGCTAAGTAACAGCTTTTTAACAGCTCTTTAACACCTTTTGACTCATGTCTGTCTCTAAAAACCCTATAACCCTCCTCTATTTCGGTTTTACTCTGAAAACAATTTCCTGAAATCGCAACCAATTGCGGTTAACATTCACTCAAGCCGGAATTCATTACTAAAAAATTATTATATTTATACTTCTTTTTTCGCATTAAATCGGATATTGTCTTGACTACAGAAAAAATATTAGTAACTGCCGCTTTACCCTATGCAAACGGGCCTATTCACCTGGGACATCTGAGCGGAGCTTATCTCCCCGCAGATATTTATGTGAGATTCCAAAGGCTGAAAGGGGCTGATATCCTTTTTGTCTGTGGCTCCGATGAACATGGCGTTCCGATTACAATTAGTGCCGATAAGGAAAAAGTTAAACCACAGGAGATTATTGACCGATACCATAATATAAATAAAGAGGCCTTCAAAAAATTCGGAATGAGCTTTGACATTTATTCCAGAACAAGCCTTCCGGTCCACCATGAAACTTCAAAGGAGTTTTTCCTTGAGTTCTATAATCGTGGTTTGTTAAAAGAAAAAAAGACTAACCAGTTCTATGATCAGAAAGTGAAAATGTTCCTTCCCGATCGCTATGTCGAAGGCACCTGCCCCAAGTGCGGTCACGAGGAAGCAAGAAGCGATGAGTGTGAAAATTGCGGCGCTCTGTATGATCCATCGGAATTGAAAAACCCCAAAAGCAAAATCTCCGGTGAAACTCCCGTTCTTAAGGAAACATCCCACTGGTTCTTTCCGCTTGGTGATTATCAGGAAAGACTGGAAAAATATATTGCCGAATACAGTAAAAAATATAACTGGAAAGAAAATGTAATCCAGTATTGCAAAGGTTGGCTGAAAGATGGACTCAAAGACCGCGCTATTACAAGAGATCTCGACTGGGGTGTCCCTGTTCCTCTTCCAAATGCAGAAGGAAAAGTCCTCTACGTTTGGTTTGAAGCCGTCCTCGGTTACATTTCTGCCACAAAAGAATTATCAAAATTAAAAGGGAACAATGACCTCTGGCGCGATTACTGGCAAAACCAGCAAACAAAGTATCTTGCTTTTATTGGTAAAGACAATGTTGTTTTTCATACAATAATTTTTCCTGCTATGCTTATGGCATGGAACGATGGCACCAGGGAAAAGTACCTGCTTCCTCAAAATGTACCCGCAAATGAATTCCTGAACTTTGAAGGAAAGAAATTTTCAAAAAGCAGGAACTGGGGAATTGATGTTATTGATTTCCTCAAATTATTCCCCCCTGATCCTTTAAGATTTACTCTCGCAGCTAATCTTCCTGAAACCAGGGATACCGATTTCCAGTGGAGTGAATTCCAGGCAAGGAATAATAATGAACTTGCTGATATTCTTGGTAATTTTATTAACCGGACTCTTACTTTCGTTCATAAACATTTTGAAGGTAAAGTTCCTGCCAGACATGAACTTCTTCCGATAGATGTTGAAATGCTGCAAACCGTTGAAACTTTTCCCCAGAAAGTATCTGATTTGTTTGAATCCTATAAAATCCGGGACGGCGTTCTTGAAATAATCAACCTTGCCCGAGCAGGTAATAAATATTTTAATGATTCGGAACCATGGAAAACTATAAAGAGTGACAGAGACAAATGTTCAACTACTCTTAATGTTTGCCTTAAAACAATTTTTACACTCGGCGAGCTTCTTTCACCTGTCATTCCTTTCTCTTCTGAAAAAATATTTGCAATGCTGAATGCCGGTATTGTTAATTGGAACGATTCAGGTAAGGATAATCTTAAGGAGGGACATCAATTGAATAAACCGGAAATTCTTTTTACAAAGATCGAAGATGATGTAATCGCAAAACAAAAAGAAAGTCTCAATGAACCGGCTGTCCTAAAAGTTGAGGATGAACTTATTTCCTATGATGACTTCATGAAAGCCTACCTTAGGGTTGCTGAAATAGTCTCTGCCGAAAAAATTGCTAAGAGCGACAAACTCTTAAAACTAAAAGTTAAACTTGAAAGTGAAGAGAGACAAATTATTGCCGGAATTGCAAAGTATTATTCACCCGAAGATTTAATCGGTAAAAAGGTCGTAATTGTTGCAAACCTTAAACCGGCTAAACTGATGGGGCTGGAATCTAAAGGTATGATTCTCGCTGTTGAAAATGGCGATGGAAAAATGCAGATTTTGTCAGTAGATAATTCAGTAAAGAACGGAACCCGGGCTAAATAAATCTTGTCTAAATCTTGTTTGTCATTCTTGCGATAGAAGTGTCATCCCCGACCGCATCCGCCTTAGGCGGAAATCGGGGATCCCCTTATCGTGAGTGTATCTATAAAAAAAGTTTGCCATTCCCGCTTTGGCGGGAATCCATGCATTTAATTTTTAATTAAGGATAACCAATGAATAAAATTTTCCTGTTCCTTTTTGTTTTCACTGTTGCTTCATTCGCACAGTCTCCTCTTGAAAAAACATCAGTGATCCTTAAGGAAAAATTAACCTCATCTTCCGAGAATTCAAAATTACTCATCTGGGTATTTTTTACGGACAAAGGAAATGACCTTAATAAATTGTACTCCTCACCCGAAAATATTGTAAGCCCTCTTTCCCTTAAACGAAGAGCCAAAACTCTTGATAAATCCTCGCTTGTTGATTTTACGGATTTGCAGGTTAATAATCAATATGTCACCGGTTTGCAGTCTCTTGGTTTTGAGCTTAACCAAAAATCCAGATGGTTTAATGGGGTTAGCGGATATATTTCTAAAAAAGCATATAATAATATTCTTTCCCTTCCCTATGTTAAAAAAACCGATATAGTCTGCGGGTTCAAAAAAAAATCTAATATTATTGAATCCACTATTGATCTGAATAAAAGCGAGCCGGCAACTAAACCCGACAGGGTTAATTCTCTTAATTATGGACCATCTTTAGTTCAGAATCAACAGATAAATATCCCCGCCTTGCATAATCTGGGTTTCAGCGGACAGGGAGTAACTATCTGTATGATGGATGCAGGTGTAAGTCTTCTTTCTCATCAGGCTTTTGCCTCAATGCATATAATAGCAACTTACGATTTTGTAAACCATCGTACATATATTGGCAACGACTCCGGTGGAATGGGTGAGGGCTCGCATGGAACTATGACTCTCTCAACAATCGGTGGTTACGTTCCGGGAAAACTAATTGGCCCCGCATTCAGCGCCAATTTCCTTTTGACTAAAACCGAAAATACTGATAGTGAAACTCCTGTTGAGGAAGATAATTGGGTTGCTGCTATGGAATGGGCTGATAGCATTGGGGTCGATGTAACATCAACTTCACTTGGATATCTTACATTTGATACACCATATACTAGTTTGACTTGGCAAAATATGGATGGCCATACCGCAATTATTACACTAGGTGCCCTTCAGGCTGCCAGAAAAGGGATTGTTGTCGTTAATTCTGCAGGTAATGATGCCGGTAACGGAACTCCAAATACTCTTGACGCTCCCGCGGATGCTGATAGTATAATTACAGCTGGTGCAGTTACTTCCTCCGGAGTCCGTAGTTCTTTCAGCAGTTATGGCAATACTGTTGATCACAGAATTAAACCTGATGTGATGGCAATGGGCTCCGGTGTTACTATGGCCGATCCATCAAATTCTGCCGGATACACTACTGCTTCCGGGACATCGTTCAGTTGCCCCCTAACGGCTGGCGTCTGCGCAGTCATTTTATCATATAATCCCAAATTAACTAACATGCAGATTAGGGATGCTTTAAGAAATACTGCTTCTCAGCATTTAACACCGGATAGCCTTTATGGATGGGGAATCGTAAATGCTCTTTCAGCCGCTAATTTCTTTCCGGTAACATCAGTCTTGCCGGCAAAAGGAATCGCTCCCGATAATTTCAAACTATACCAGAATTACCCCAACCCTTTTAATCCTTCTACAAGGATAAGATATTTTGTTCCGGTTGATTCAAAGGTCAAAATTGTTTTATATAACATACTTGGCTGTGAAATTAAAACTCTTTTTAACGGGAATGTTACCGGCAGTGAACATGAATTGGAACTTTCTGCTTCCGGTATGTCAAGTGGAGTGTATTTCGTTAAACTAGCTGCGGATGGTTTCCAAAAGACAATTAAAATTACTTTAACTAAATAATTTGGCCGGGGTCAGGAATTCTATTTCGGAACATATTGAAAAATTGTTATAGGGGCTGTCGGGAACCATTTCCCGGTAGCATTTCCCCTGGCAATATGAAACTATAATTTTATGCTCATTCCATGAAAAATCTGCATATTTATTATCGTTTCTGTGTAAAATACCTTGCTTTTCAGGCATGCAATAATTAAACTTATCAGCTAAAATTTATTAAATATTAGGAGATACAATAAGATGCTTTTTCGTAGTGCAATTCTATTCTCACTTGTTGTTCTAACTTTCATATTTTCATCATGCTCACCACAGCATTCAGATTTAATCGTTGCCCGTTATGGGGATTATGATATCAAAATGAAAGAATTTGAAAATGCATATGTAAAGAATGCTGGAAGTATTGAAGTTGCAAAACAGGACAGCCTTTCAAAACTTAAAAATTTCCTTGATCTGTACCTTAACTTTAAAATGAAATTAAGAGATGCCCAGGTACGTGGCTATGACCAGGATACTGCTCTGAGTCAGGAACTTACAGAGTATAAGAAAAAAGTCGGCGTTACTTACCTTCTTGAAAAAAACTTAGTCGAACCAGGATTAAAAAATCTTTATAATAAAAGAAAATGGGAGTACAGGGTTAGTCATTTAATGATTCGACCTGATTCTTCAGGCGAAGATGCAGCCAGAAAATTTACTCAGTCTATTCTTGATAGTATTAAGTCAGGGAAATCTTTTGAAAGTATGGTTGCAAAATATTCTCAGGATCAGTTCTCCAAACCAAATGGCGGCGATATTTTCTTTGTAACCGCAGGCCAGCTTCCTGTTGAATTTGAAGATGCTGTCTATAAAACAGAAAAAGGGAATGTCTATCCGGAAGTGGTTAGAACCAAATATGGCTTTCATATCATTAAGGTGACCGACAAAGAAGAAAGAACTCCTCAGGTTAGAGCAAGTCATATTCTGATTGCTACTAATTCTGAAAAAGGTCCCGTTGATTCACTCGTTGCAAAAGCAAGAGTTGATTCCATTTATGCTCTCTTAAAAGCTGGCGGCGATTTCAGCAAACTTGCAATGCAATATTCTGATGATACTGGCACTAAACAGCAGGGAGGTGATCTGAATTATTTTGAACGCAGAATGATGGTTAAGGAATTTGATGAAGCTGCTTTTAAACTTAAAGTCGGCGAAATCTCTCCTATAATTAAAACTAACTTTGGCTATCATATTATTAAATTGACGGATAGAAAATCTTATCCTTCATATGAAGATGACAAGGAAAACCTAAAGAAAATATTCAAACAAAGCCGCTATCAGGGTGAATATGATAACTTGATTGCAGGACTTAAAACAAAATATAACTTTAAGTTAAATGAACAGAGCCTTGCTTTAATTGCGGCAAAAAGTGATTCTGCTAAAATTGGAGGCAATTATTCAAAACTTGAGGAGATAAAACATCTTGATGATATAAAATATCTTAATGTTATTTCTTATGCGGGAAAAATCGTTAAAGCAGATGCTTTTCTAAGTCAGCTTGGTGAAAGCAACGAATACTTGAATAAACCCATTAATTCTGAAATTCTGCATACTGCAGCTCAGAAATTCGGTGCCGATTATCTTCTTGATGAAGAAGCTCTTAATCTCGAAAAAACAAATGCTGAATTTGCTTCACTGATGGAAGATTATAAGAATGGTATCGATATTTTCAAATTGCAGGATGATGAAGTCTGGAGCAAAATAAATATGGATAGCACTAAGCTCTATTATTATTATGTCTCTACTAAAAGTAATTTTACCTGGCCCGATAGAGTTAACTTCAGTGAAATTTTCTCACGTAAAGATTCTTTGGCGAATCATTATTACAGTCTTCTAAAGAAAGGCGAAAACTTTGATTCACTTGCGGTAAAATATACTGAGCGTCCTGGCTATTCTGAAAAAGCAGGGAACTATGGACTTACCGAGATTAAGTCTTCTCCACTTTCAGAACAGGCTGCAAAATTATCTAATATCGGAGATTATTCTGCTCCTTTCCAGGATGCCGGTGGATTCTCTATTGTTAAACTTATCGGCAGGGATGCTTCAAGAACTAAAACTTTTGAAGAAGCTAAAGCTGAGGTTTCCGGAGCATTTCAGGAATCTGAAAGTAAAAGATTGGAACAGGAATATATTGACAGGTTAAAAAGTAATTATAAACCCGTTATTTATAACGATAATCTTGAAAAAGCTTTTAAAAACTGATAGTCTGTTTATTGTTTTTTCCTTTGCCGCAGCCATGATTATTGGCTGCGGCAAAGAATCCCCTAAAAGGGATTTTATTGCCAGGGTCAATAAATCATACCTTACTAAGGAAAATTTAAATTCTGTATCTGACTCTGTCAAAACAAATAACCTTTATTCAAGTGAAGTAATTAGGAATTGGGTCAATCGTGAATTGCTTTTCCAAATGGCAGAAAAAGAGGGAATAACTAAAAGTGCTGAATACCTCAGCCTTATTGAAGAATCAAAAAAAGAACTTGCTGCGTCACTTATGATAAGAAAGTTCTATGAAAATAAAACTCTGGATATTGATGACGATAGCCTTGAATCATACTTTGCCGCTAATAATAATCTTTTTAGGTTAAATAACGAAGGGTATTTGATTAACCGTATAAACTTTACAAACGAAGATAAAGCTATTCAGTTCAGGACTACAGTAATTGAGTCTGATTGGAATAAGGCTTCTAATGTTTTTAAAAAAGATGCGGCTGTAATCTATAATAAAGTTTTGTATGACGAACCCGAATTCCATCCGGCCGGTCTCCTAAGAATTGTAAAAGAACTTGATCCAAAAGAAGTGAGTATTGTTGTTAGTACCGGAGATAATGCATATACTGTCGTGCAGTTATTGGAAAAATACTCCGAGGGATCAGTCCCTCCCCTCGAAGTCATCAAGAAGAAGGTTTCTTCAAGATATATTGCCGATAAAAAAGAACAGTTGTTTAAGAATTATCTTGAGGATTTGTATTCCCATAACGAGATTGAAATTAAAAAATCAGGTGTTAAATGAAATTTAAGAATTTGTTGTTCCTTCTTCTCTTGGTGACTGTTCCAATTTTTTCCCAGGAAGTTGCAGATAAAATTGCAGCTGTTGTCGATAATGAGATCATTATGCAGAGTGAACTTGATTTCCAGGTGAATCTTGCTGCCTCCCAGCGAAAGATATCTCCGGAAACTCCCGGGTTAAGAAGCCAGGTGCTTAAGGCTATGGTTGAGGATAAACTTGTTTATGCTCAGGCCAATTTTGATTCTATTACAGTTACTGATGAAGAAGTTGAAAACAGAGTAAATTATCAGATTCAGATGTTTACCCAGCAGTATGGTTCTAAAGAAAAAGTTGAACAAGCTTATGGTATGAGCATTGAAAAAATCAAACACGAACTTAGAGATGATGTAAAAAAGAATATCATGGTGCAGAAACTGCAGGAAAAAAACTTTTCCGGTATTGAAGCTTCAAGAAGGGATGTGGAAGATTTCTATTATAAATATAAAGATAGCATCGGTGTAATTCCTGAGAAGGTTAAACTGTCTCATATATACAGAAATCCACGTTCATCCGATGAAGTAAAGAAAAAATATTACGATCTCACCAAAGCGCTCATTGATTCATTAAAGAACGGAGCGGATTTTGCTGCTTTGGCAAAACACTATTCGCAGGATCCTGCCAGCGCAGTTCAGGGAGGCGATCTTGGCTTCGTAAAGAAAGGTATCTTTTATCCCGAGTTTGAAGCTGCTGCTTTTGCTCTTAAACCGGGACAAACTTCTGATATCGTTGAAACCCAGGCAGGCTACCATATTATCCAGCTGCTTGAACAAAGAGGCGATGCAATTCATTCCCGCCATATCTTGATTAAAATTAAAAATGATGAACAGGCCGATCTTAGAACTATTGAATTCTTGACTGATGTCAGGGATAGTATTATCAGGAAGTTCAATACTTTTGATTATTATGCAAAAAAATATTCGGATGATAAAGAGTCAGCCTCCTTCGGTGGTGACTTAGGTACTTTCTACACATCGCAGCTTGATAAAAGTCTTTCTGCAGTCGTTGCTAAATTAAAGGATGGCGATATCAGTTTTCCATCCAGGATCGATTATGGTCAGGCAAGCTACGGCTATCATATCGTTTGGCTTGTGGAAAAGATTCCGCAGCATCCTGCAGAATTTGACAAAGACTACCAGGAGCTTAAAAAACTTGCTGACGAGTATAAAAAACAAAAGCAATACGAAAAGTGGATTGAAGGCCTTAAAAGTAAGATTTATTTTGAAGTAAGACAATAACAGGACATAAATTGAAAGATAATGATTCCCATGACGATGTTCAGCTTGTTGAAAAACTGAATGAGACTGTAAAAAATATTAAACAGGAAATCGGTAAGGTTATCATCGGCCAGGATGTTATTATCAATCAACTCATAATTTCTCTCCTGTCTAAAGGTCATTGCCTTTTGATCGGTGTGCCGGGACTTGCTAAAACTCTCCTTATCAAAACTCTTGCGGAAGTTATGGATCTTAACTTTAATAGAATACAGTTTACTCCTGACCTTATGCCAAGCGATATTACGGGTACCGAGATTATCGAGGAAGATCCTCTTACTAAAAAAAGAAATTTCAGGTTTATCCCGGGACCTGTATTTGCCAATGTTATTCTTGCTGATGAAATAAACCGCACACCCCCTAAAACTCAATCTGCTTTGCTTGAAGCTATGCAGGAACATAAGGTCACTACTGCCGGTACCACATACACCTTAAGTGAACCATTCTTCGTTCTGGCTACCCAAAATCCGATTGAACAGGAGGGAACATATCCTTTGCCTGAAGCTCAGCTTGATCGTTTCATGTTCAATCTTTGGCTCGATTATCCTTCGTTTGAAGAAGAAGTAAAAATTGTTCAGACTACAACAAGCGAATACACTCCTCAATTAAATAAAATTGTTTCTGCAGCAGATATTATTTCCTTCCAGAACCTGATCAGAAAAGTCCCCGTGGCTGATAACGTTATCGAATTTGCTGTAAAAGCAACAAATACAACGCGCCCTGTAAACAACAGCTCACCTAAATTTATTAAAGACTGGGTTAGCTGGGGTGCCGGTCCAAGAGCTTCACAATACTTGATTCTTGCTGCTAAAACTAAAGCGGTAATCTCTGGCAGGTTTACTCCAAATATTGATGATGTGAAATCAGCTATGATTCCGGTTCTTAGACACAGGATAATTACTAATTTCTCGGCAGAAGCAGATGGAATAAATTCTGTTGAGGTTATTAAAAGACTTATGAACTAATTCTACAGTTTCCCAATACTGTAGTTTGTAAAAGCAAAATATATTTCTTTAGCAAAAGTCCTTATCACAGTTGCCATTGGTATCGCCAGCAACATCCCGGGAATTCCGAACAACTGTCCCCCCGCAATAATCAGCAGTATTATTATTATAGGATGAATATTGAGATGCTTAGAGAATATATATGGTTGGATAACTCCGTTATCAATTGCGTATGTTGCCAATATAAGAAGTATAATGTGCGGTACCCTTGAAAAATTTCCGTATTGTATCAATGAAATCAAAATAGCTGGTATCCCTCCTATTACAGGTCCGAAATAAGGAACAAGATGACCAATTCCGGCAATCACTCCTAAGGGGAGTGAATTATTTATTCCTATTGAATATAACCCGAT
>Ga0182027_10008686_pt1 | contig 14728 bp, 12 predicted proteins | sample 712E1DmetaG_FD_121300 | JGI IMG/M metagenome (GOLD analysis project Ga0182027, IMG submission 121300) | Permafrost microbial communities from Stordalen Mire, Sweden - 712E1D metaG (Illumina Assembly) | ecosystem: Environmental > Terrestrial > Soil > Wetlands > Permafrost | place: Sweden... | reverse complement strand
CCTCCTGCAAGACCCCATTCCTTCATCAATTACATATTGCGGAATCCCCCAATGTGCATACAGTTGACTATTCCCCTTAAGACTGCTATCATCCCCTTAATGTCCAGACGAAGTGAAATGTGGTGGTTAACGGTGCGCCGGCGCGGCAAGTCGCTCTCCCGCTGGTTCGTGCCCGGAATCGGAGTAAAGCGCTGGTTCATGGTTTTGCTGGCCGGAACGACTCTGGCGGGGGTGGGCCTGGCCTTGTTCTTGTTGGATATTTACCGCGAAGCCCCGCAGACCTGGTGGCTGCCGGCGATTACTTTCGTGTCGCTGCAATTTCTGACGCGCGACCTGCGCATGGTTGTCTTTGGGGGCCTTGGCCTGGGCCTGATCGTGCTGGGCAGCTGGGGCATGAACCGGGCCCTGCTGGCGCCTTTCCGCCAGCCTGGGCAGCGCCTGGTGGACCAGGTCTCCGATTTCCGCCGCCGGGAACGCGGGCCACGCGTGGTCGTGATTGGCGGCGGCCACGGCATCGCAACGGTGCTGCGTGGGCTGAAGGAATATACCCACAACCTGACGGCCATTGTTTCGGTGGCGGACGATGGCGGCTCTTCCGGCGAGATCCGGCGCGACCTGGGCATCCTGCCACCCGGGGATATCCGCAACTGCCTGGCGGCGCTCTCCGATGATGAAGCCCTCTTGACGCAATTATTCCAATACCGTTTCGGCGGGGAAACCGGCCTGGGCGGACATAACTTCGGCAACCTGTTCATTTCGGCCCTGGCCGACCTGACCGGCAGCTTCGAGAATGCGGTTTCCGAATCGGGCCGGGCGCTCTCGGTGCATGGGCAGGTGCTGCCGGCCACGCTGCACAACGTTAGGTTGGTGGCAGATGTGCGGCTGCCGCAAAGCGAGACTGAGGTGAGGGTGGAGGGCGAGAGCCAGATCCCCAAGGCCGCCGGGCGTGTCCGACGGGTCTGGCTTGAGCCGAACGATGCCTCGGCCTATCCGCCGGCCATCCAGGCGGTGCTGGCAGCCGATATGATCATTATCGGGCCTGGCAGCCTGTACACCAGCATTTTGCCAAACATCCTGGTGCGGGATTTGCTGGAAGCGATCCATTCAAGCCGGGCGGTCAAGATGTTCGTGACCAATATTGCCACGCAACCCGGCGAGACGGATAGTTATGGCTCCGGCGAACACATCCATGCCTTGGAAGATTTGATCGGATTCGAACTGGTCGATGTCATTGTCTGCAATTCGTGTTATGATGGGAACTTTGATGGACAGGTTCAGTGGGTGCGCGTCGAAGACAGCGAACAGCGCGATCCACGGGTTTATTTAACCGAACTGGTCGATCATGATAACCTGGCCCGCCATGATGCGACTAAACTGGCCCAAACGTTAATAGCCTTGTATAATGAGCGCACCGGGCCGCTTACCAAGGAAAATGCTTAAGCATCCATAATTCGGGGAATTCCCTCTTCCCCCCCCAGATAGATCTACCGCGCAATACAACGCAACCGCGTTGAAATCACTCTAAACCCGTAAGGAGATATATTATGGCAACACGTGTTGGTATCAATGGTTTTGGCCGGATCGGCCGTCAGGTCTTGAAAGCAATTCGGGATTATTATCCTGAACAGCTGGAAGTGGTCGCCTTTAATGATATCGGCGACATGAAGACCATGGCGCACCTGCTCAAGTACGATTCAACCTATGGCCGCTTCAATGGCACCGTCGAACTCCACGAGGACGGTCTTTTGATCGATGGCAAGCATGTCAAAGTCTTCAAAGAGACCGACCCCTCCGCCATCATGTGGAAAGACCTGGGCATCGACATCGTGATCGAGTCGACCGGTCTCTTCACCATTAAGGAAGACGGCGTCAACAAGAAGGGCAAGACCGTCAAGGGCGCAGTCAACCATATCACCCACGGCGGCGCCAAGAAGGTCATCATTTCCGCCCCGGCGGAAGGCGAAGACCTGACCGTGGTATTGGGCGTCAACGAAGACATGTACGATCCGAAGAAGCACAATGTGGTCTCGAACGCCTCCTGCACGACCAACTGCCTGGCCCCGGCTGCGAAAGTCGTCCACGATAACTATGGTATCCGGCGCGCTTTCATGACCACCATCCACTCCTACACCAACGATCAGAAGGTTCTGGATATGCCGCATTCAGACCTGCGGCGCGCCCGCGCGGCCGGCTTGAACATTATCCCGACCACCACCGGCGCCGCCAAGGCCATCTCCCTGGTCATCCCGGATCTGAAGGGCAAGTTCGACGGCTATTCCATGCGCGTCCCGACCCCCACCGTCTCCGTGGTGGATTTCACCGCCGAGCTTGAGAAGTCAACCACCACCGAAGAACTGCGCCAGGCCTTCCGCGATGCCGCCAAGCTGCCGCGCTTCAAGGGCATCCTCGAAGCCGTCGATGAGCCGCTGGTCAGCATGGACTTCAAGGGCAGCCCGTACAGCTCCTCCATCGACCTGCCCTTCACTTCGGTGCTAGGCAAGGAAGCTAACAACTTCGTTAAAGTGGTTGCCTGGTACGATAACGAATGGGGCTACTCGGTCCGCACGGCCGATTTGGCCGCTCTGATGGCAAAGAGCCTATAATACAGGATAAATAGACAAATAGTCTCATAGTCGCAAGGCTATGAGACTATTGATATAAGGTTCTATCCTAAAATTATAGTAGTACCGCATTTTGACTGTGTGCGGCTCCTTACAAAGTCAAAATGCGAACTTCTCCCTAATTTTCGGATAGGTTCCAAGGAAATTAGCTGGAGGATACCCATGGATAAGAAAACCGTAAGAGATATCGATCTGAAGGGCAAGCGCGTCCTGATGCGGGTTGATTTCAACGTCCCGATGGCGGATGGAAAAGTCACCGATGACAAACGTATCAAGGCGGCTCTTCCCACGATTCAATATGTGCTCGCACAAGGCGCTTCCCTGCTCCTGATGAGTCACCTTGGCCGTCCGAAAGGCGGGTTCGATGCCCAGTTCAGCCTGAAAGCCGCCGCAGACGTGCTGGCCGGCCTGCTCGGTATCCCGGTTAAAATGGCGCCGGACTGTGTCGGCCCGGAAGTGGAAGCCATGGCAAAAGCCATTAAGCCCGGCGAAGTGATCATGCTGGAAAATACGCGCTTCCATCCCGAGGAAGAAAAGAACGATATGGAACTGGCCAAAAAGATGGCCGCACTTGGCGACGTTTATGTCAACGATGCCTTTGGTTCGGCCCATCGCGCGCATTCCTCCACCGAGGGAGTTGCGCACTTCCTGCCGGCCGTTTCCGGTTTCCTGATGGAAAAGGAACTGGAATACCTCGGGCGCGCCATCGCCAACCCGGAACACCCCTATGTAGCCATTTTGGGCGGCGCGAAGATCAGCGACAAGATCCTGGTGGTTTCGACCCTGCTCTCCAAGTGTGACAAGCTCATCATTGGCGGCGGCATGGCGAATACTTTCCTGGCTGCCAACGGCCTGAACATGCAGGACAGCCTGGTGGAAGCCAGCTCGATCGATACCGCCAAAGCCATCCTGGCAAAATCCGGGCAGGCCATTGTCCTACCAGTGGATGCGGTCATCGCCGATAAGTTTGATGCGGAAGCCAACAGCAAGGTTGTGGATGTGGATAAGATCCCGGCCGGCTGGCGCATGATGGACGTGGGTCCCAAGACTCTGGAGCTTTATAAAGAGACCCTCAAAGGCGCGAAATTGATCGTCTGGAACGGTCCGGTGGGTGTGTTCGAGATGCCCAAGTTTGCCGAAGGCACCTTTGCCCTGGCAAAACTGCTGGCCGAATCCGGCGCCATCACGGTGATCGGCGGCGGCGACAGCGCCAGCGCGGTCAAGAAGGCCGGCGTGGCCAAACAAATGACATTTGTCTCCACTGGCGGCGGTGCCTCGCTGGAGTTCCTGGAAGGCAAGGAACTGCCCGGCGTAGCAGCTTTAATGAATAAATAGCATTACCATCCTCAAAGGGCGAACGAGTTTCTTGAGCGTTCGCCCTTTGAATATAGTACCGAGCCGAAAATTAGGGAAGAACCGCATATTGTTGCTGTGCTAATTTATCGCACAGCAACAATATGCGAACTTCTTGTAAATATTCGGATAGATAACAATTTCGAAGGGACTTTACAAGCATGCGTACACCATTTGTTGCTGGAAACTGGAAGATGAACAAGACCGTCGCCGAAGCACGCGCACTGGTTGCCGAGATGGCGCCGATCCTGCGCGCCGTCAAAGGTGTGGAGAAAGTGCTCTGCCCGCCGTTTATGTGTCTGGTGCCGGTTGCGGCGCTGCTGCAAGGCACCAATATCGGCCTGGGCGCGCAGAACCTGCACTGGGAAGCCAAGGGCGCTTACACCGGTGAAGTGGCGGCCGGGATGATCGCGGAATTCTGCCAGTATGTCATCATCGGACACTCCGAGCGCCGCACCTATTTCGGTGAGACGGATGAGACGGTCAATAAGAAGATCGTCGCCGCCAAAGCAGCCGGCCTGATCCCGATCGTGTGTGTCGGCGAGACGCTGGCCGAGTACGAAGCCGGCCGGACGGCCGAAGTGGTTTCCCGCCAAATTCGCGCTGGCCTGAAAGGGCTGGACGCAGAGTTTGCCCCGAAGGTGGTAGTGGCCTATGAACCGGTTTGGGCCATTGGCACCGGGCGCGCCTCCAACGGGCCGGATGCCAATGCAGTCGTGCGCGACCACATCCGCAAGCCGCTGGCCGAGATGTACGGCGAAGCAACTGCCCAGGCCATCCGGGTGCTTTATGGAGGCTCCGTTACTGCCGCTAATGCAGCCGAATTTTTCGGCCAGGCCGATATCGACGGCGCTCTGGTGGGCGGCGCCAGCCTGAAGGTGGAAGAGTTCGTCAAGATCACGCAAGCGGCTGCGAAATAATTTTCGGAACCGAGCGACGGATGATGGTACTCTGAGACCGTCATCCGTCGCCGGTTTTAATCCGTTCGCATGAATATAATTTCGAATTTTGATGGCTTGCTCTGGCTGCTGGCAGCCGCGCTGCTGCTGGTGTTGCTGCAGCGTTCCCTGCACCGCGAAATACAGGCCTTTTTTTTGATCCTGACGCGGCGGACCGGCCTGACGGAAGTGATCTTTGCACTGATCTTCCTTCCCGGCGTCTTCCTGCATGAACTCAGCCATTTCCTGATGGCGAAGTTGTTGTTTGTGCCAACCGGCAAGTTCTCCTTGATCCCGCAAGCTCTACCGAATGGCAAACTCCGCCTGGGCTTTGTTGAAACCGCCTCAGGCGGTTTTATCCGGGATGCCTTCATCGGGGCGGCGCCGCTGGTAACGGGCAGCCTGTTCGTGGTTTACGTTGCAATTTATCGTTTTCATTTGCTGCCGCTGTGGGATTTTATCCGGCTGGCTGGCTGGGATGGATTTTGGACCGGGCTGGCGGCGGTACCAAAAACGCCGGATTTTTGGATATGGTTCTACCTGACCTTCACGGTCAGCAGCACCATGATGCCGTCTGAATCAGACCGACACGCCTGGCTGCCCCTGGGGGGGCTGGCGTTAGCCCTGCTGGGAATTGCCATCCTGGCGGGTGCCGGTCCATGGATGCTGGCGAACCTGGCAAATCCGTTTAATTCCTTCCTGCGCGGATTGGCGATGATCTTTGCCCTGAGTGGCATCTTTCAGATCTTGTTGATCCTGCCGTTCCTGGTGCTGCACAAAATTTTGACGAAGCTGACCGGGGTGGATATCGGTTAAATTCGTGATTTGTCCTACAACTTGACCAGACAACTCTCGCATATTACAATCTATTTTGAGCTTATCTGAAAAATGAGGAGTAGTTTGCATTCTGAGGGTCCCAATCTTCAAAATGTGGCTCTTCAAAATTTTGATGGCCTCTATATCGCTTTTCATGGATTGAATAATGGCAATTTATCGTTTTGTGGTTCGATTTAATCAATCAGATAACCCGCGTGCGTTGGGCCTTCTAAACGACGCGCACGCGCTTGGCTTCGAACCACTCAAATTGATTCAATGTCAGGACATCTCCTTCATCGAGGGCCAACTGACGCCGGAGCAATGCCAGCAGTTGGCCCTCCGCCTTTTAATTGACCCGGTGACTCAAAGCGCCGAGTGGGAAGAACTGCCGGCCGCCAAAGCAAACCGGGATCCGGTGGAGTGCGTGGTGGAAGTAGCCCTGCGGCCAGGCGTGACCGACCCGGTGGCGGATGAAATGGTGCGGGCGGCGCGAGAACTGGGCTTGGCGGGCGTTTCCCGGGCTTCCACCGCTTTCCGTTACCTTATCCAGGGGGCTGATGAAGAGACCGCGCGGGAATTGGCCCGGCGCCTGCTGGCTAATGCCGTCATTCAGCGTTGGACAATTGGCGAGATCGAACCAGCCTTCCCGGAAGAGAGCGTTTCCAGCGGGGAGGTGGAGACCATCCGCCTGCGCGGATTAAACGATGAGCAGCTGCAAGCCGTTTCCCTTTCCCGGCGGGCGGCTCTCGATCTGGCCGAGATGCAGGCCATTCGGGCGTATTGCGACTGGGAAGGGCACGACCTGAGCGATGTCGAGTTCGAAGCGATCGCCCAGACCTGGTCGGAACATTGCGGGCACAAAACCTTCAAAGGAAAAATCACGCTTGACTCGGACAGTGGAAAGAGCCTGGTAATTGACAGCCTCTATAAGACTTTTATCCGCTCTGCCACCGAGGAAATTAACGCAGATTGGGTGTTCTCGGCCTTTGTGGATAACGCCGGGATCATCGACCTGGATGGCGAGAACGAGATTTCATTCAAGGTCGAGACGCACAATCATCCTTCGGCCATCGAACCGTTTGGCGGAGCGAACACGGGCGTGGGTGGTGTCATCCGGGACGTGATAGGCGTCTCGCACAAACCCATTGCCAATACGGATATTTTGTGTTTTGGGATGCAGAACGCCTCTTTTGACGAGTTGCCGGCCGGCGTGCTGCATCCCCGTCGCATCATGGCGGGAGTGGTGGCAGGCGTGCAGGATTACGGCAATAAAATGGGCATCCCGACGGTGAATGGCGCCATCCTGTTCGATCCCGGCTATGCTGCCAACCCGCTCGTCTTCTGCGGGACGGTCGGGATCGCTCCCAGGGGCCGGCACGTCCGTGCAGCCCGGAAAGCCGACCGGGTAATCGTGCTGGGGGGGCGGACGGGACGCGATGGCCTGCGTGGGGCAACTTTTTCATCCATGACCATGGATGCGCAAACCGGGGAAGTTTCCGGCTCTTCGGTCCAGATCGGCAACCCCATCGTCGAGAAGGGCCTGGTGGATGCGATCCTGCCGGCGCGTGATCTGGGTCTCTATACGGCCATCACCGATTGTGGTGCCGGCGGCCTCTCCTCGGCAGTTGGGGAAATGGCCTCGGGCATCGGTGCGGATGTGGACCTGACGGATGTGCGCCTCAAGTATCCCGGCCTGGCTCCCTGGGAGATCTGGCTCTCCGAAGCCCAGGAGCGCATGGTGCTGGCGGTGCCGCCCGGCAAACTGGCACAGTTGCAGGAATTATGCGATACCTATAACGTCGAGTTGACCGACATCGGCGCGTTTACCGGTTCGGGCCGGCTGGTGGTACGCTACAACAAAAAGATCGTGCTGGATCTGAGCAACGCCTTCTTGCATGAGGGGATACCGCAAAGGCAGTTGAGAGCAAGGATAGAGAGCAGAGAGAAGAGAGAAGAGAACTTTGCTTTCTTAACCGGTTCCGATATCACTCTTACTGACTTCTCTGAAATTTTGCTCAAGCTACTGGCACATCCCAATATAGCCTCCAAGGCCAGTGTCATCCGGATTTACGACCACGAAGTGCAGGGCGGGACGGTGGTGAAGCCGTTGACCGGGGCGGAAAACGACGGCCCATCCGATGCATGCGTGCTTAAACCAATCGGGACAAAAGGGCGGGCAGGTATCGCCATTGCCAGCGGCATCAACGCCGAATACGGCAAACGGGATGCCTATTCCATGGCCATGGCAGTGGTGGATGAAGCCATCCGGAACGCCGTGGCGGTGGGCGCCGACCCCGGGCGGATTGCCATCCTGGATAACTTCTGCTGGGGCGATCCGTTGCGGCCGGAAACGCTCGCTTCCCTGGTGGAAGCCTGCCGGGGTTGCAGGGACGCGGCCTTGCTTTTCCGCACCCCGTTCATCTCCGGCAAGGATTCGCTCAACAATGAATATCTCGGCGCGGATGGCAAGCGGCACGCCATCCCGCCAACCCTGTTAATCTCGTCAATTGGCATAATGGAAGATGTGTCGCAAGCCATCACCATGGATTTAAAAGCGGTCGGAAATGCCGTCTACCTGCTTGGGGAGTTTCAGCCGGTTTTCGGAGGTTCGCATTTCAATTTGGTTCAAGGGAATGGGGGAATAGTGCATGGTGAAACGGTACCACAGGGTAGCCAAACCAGCCCGCAAGTGTATCGGGCGTTCCATCGGGCCGTATTGGCAAAGCTGGTCCAATCCGCGCATGACTTGAGCGAAGGCGGATTGGCAGTGGCGGCGGCTGAGATGTGCATCGGCGGGCGTCTGGGACTGGAGTTGGATTTGAAGCCGGGGAAAGAAAATGGGCAGGCGGATGCGAGCCTGCGTGTCCTGTTTGGCGAGAGCACCGGCTGCCTGTTGGTGGAGGTCAAACCGGAAAATTCCACTGAATTCGAGACATGCTTTTCCGGACTGCCGATAACCAGAATTGGTCATGTTTTTGGCGAGCCTGCATTGGCAATCCATATCGAGAAAGATCCCTTATGTAGCATTCCCCTCCCGGCGTTGGTAGCGGCCTGGAATACCCCTCTTCAGCCCATCTCCACGATCCTATGAAACCAAAAGCCCTTGTTTTGCTGGCACACGGCACCAACCGCGACCAGGATGTCGCCGAAGCATTAACTCTTTGCGGGGCGGAACCGCAGATCGTCCCATTGAATTCCCTGCGTGCCGGTAGGCAACGCTGGTCTGATTATCAGATGCTGATCCTGCCGGGAGGATTCTCGTACGCAGATGCCCTGGGGGCGGGCAAACTGCTGGCTATCGACATGCAGACTTATTTTACCGACGAAATCCAGCAGTTTGTGCTGGCGGGCAAACCGGTCATCGGCATTTGCAATGGTTTCCAGGCGCTGGTCAAGGCCGGGATTTTGCCAGGAGAGAATAGTGAAAAGAGAGATGAGAGCAGTAAAGCTGGAGCCACGTTAACTTTTAATGCGGGTGGGCACTTTGAATGCAGGTGGGTGACCCTGCGTCCGGTCTCGCAAAAGTGTCTCTGGACAAAAGGGCTGTCTGAACTGGTCGAATGCCCGATCGCGCACGGCGAAGGGAATTTCCAGGTCTCTAATCCGGCCATGTTGTCTTCGTTGGCGACCCAGGATCAAATTGCGTTGGCTTACGTTTACCTGCATGATGCGCCGGCCAATGGAGCTTATCCCGCCAATCCCAACGGCTCCATAGACGATATTGCCGGGATTTGTAATGCCCAGGGCAACGTGCTGGGACTCATGCCGCATCCCGAGAACCATATCCATGCCTGGCAACACCCCCAATGGCGGCGCGGGGTGGAGCGCAATAGCGGCCTTTCCATTTTCAAGAATGGCGTAAAATATGCGGAGGAAGCATGATTTCCAAACCGGCTTTGCAGGCACTCCTGCCCCTCGCATTTGACGGAACCGACCTGGCTCTTCCAGGCAAGGCCTCCGGCAAGGTGCGCGATTGGTACGACCTCCCGGATGGGCAGCGCCTGATCGTTACGACCGACAGGTTGTCGGCATTTGATCGCATCCTGGCATGTATCCCCTATAAAGGCCAGGTGCTGAACCAGCTGACCAACTGGTGGTTCGACCAGACCAGCGATATTATCCCCAACCACAAACGTTCCGTTCCCGATCCGAATGCAGTGGTGGCGGCTGTCGCCGAACCGTTCCTGGTGGAGGTGATCGTGCGTGGCTATATCACTGGTGTGACCACCACTGCCCTTTGGTACCGCTACTCCCTCGGGGAGCGCGAAATTTATGGTTACACTTTCCCGGATGGGTTGCAAAAGAATGCTGAATTGCCGAAAGCGATAATTACCCCAACCACCAAAGGCGCCACCGGTTTTCACGATGAACGGTTAACCTGTGCAGAAGTGGTCGCGAAGGGCCTGATGGATGAAGCGACCTGGGAGCAGGTGCAGGCGGCCGCGTTGGCAGTTTTCGCCCGTGGGCAGAAACTTGCCCGTAAAGCCGGGTTAATTCTGGTGGACACCAAGTATGAATTTGGGCGTACGCCGGATGGGAAAGTGACGCTCATTGACGAAGTCAACACCCCTGATTCTTCCCGTTTCTGGAAAGCCGATACCTATGCGGAGCGCTTTGCAACCGGGCAGGAACCCGAAAATTTCGACAAAGAATTCGTCCGGATCGCCTATGCCGAAAAAGGCTATCGCGGGGAGGGTCAGATCCCGCATATGCCGGCAGATCTGTGGGCGGTTGCCAGCCAGCGCTATATTACCATCTATGAAATGCTGACCCGCCTGCCTTTCGAGGCTGGGGAGTATCCAATAGAAAAACGATTAATGAACAATTTGCGCGTAGCCAGAATTCTGAGTTAGTGCATTTAAAAGATTACGTAAATAAACAAGAAACAAGTATTACAGCGTAATGTTGGCTACAGACGGTTTGAATGATCTAAAATAGAAAGGCATGGTGTCTTTCTCCAACCAGGGCTAAGTGGGAAGGAGACGATGCCATGCCAAGCAGAATTATGCCGCTTATCTCTCTCATCGCAAGTTAAAATTGACCCGACTTGCTACCCTATTATTTATTGTCTGTCCGTAATATTAAAGTGTGTTATATATTGCTTTATCCAATTTTATCTGCTGATCAAAGAAGGAGAAAATATGGAAACTAATCTGACATTTCCGCTTCTCCTGGCGTATTTGGGCATTTCTTTGATCCCTTGGTTAATTGTTATGCTCGCCGGCGGTGGCTTTGGCTACCTATTGGCTGTCTTATTCCTGCGTTGGTTCAAGGGTCACCAGCGAGCTTTCGATCTCATGGTGCTTCTTCCTTGGAGGTCAATTGCGATTTTCATCGCCCTCGTGGTAATCAACACGCCCCTTATGGTTTGGAAATTTGGTATTGGACTACTTTCACCAAGCCTCAGTACTGGCGTGGCTCTCTTTGTGTTATTTGTTCCCTTCATTGCGCATATGTTGCTCAATTCATGGCATCCCATCAGCGCGCATGGAAAGGTAGTGTCGATTGTTCGTACATTCGCAATTCTATCCTTAGCCCTTTCTGTCTTTCTACAAACCACTGGGATGGGATATTTCATTTACAGGGCATCCTCCGAACTAGATTTTTCAAAATTGATTCTTGGTTACGAAGTGGTCGGAGTGATGTTACTAGGAGCTGATCTACTTATCGGCTTGATTCAAAATGCGTTAACTCATTCTCGTACAACCAAAATTCCAGGATTTCTCCTCAGAATGGTTTGACTCCGACCCACAAAGAAAACGAACCTAACCCCCAAAATTCTGGCCGACTAATATTACTGAGCAACAATGGATGATAGGGTTGTCGGGAACCAAATCTTACGAAGTTGTCTGACATTGCGCTGTAATACTACAAACAAAAAAGAATTGCACATATTGCCAACTACCTATCACCCAATACTCAGTGCTCAATACTTAATACCCAATTACTAATACCTTTTACCTAATAACACGGAACCATCACCTATGATCTTTCCCCAAAGCATTTCCCTTACCATCACCAACCACTGCAACCTGCGCTGCCAGATGTGTGGACAGTGGAGCGATGAAGGCTATATCCGTGGCAACACTGAGACTCTCAAGCATGAAATGTCCCTGGCGGATTGGAAAGGCGTGGTGGATGAACTGGCCGTGCATGGAACAAAATCCCTCTTGCTGCGTGGCGGGGAGGCGTTCATGTTCCCTGGCATCATCGATTTGCTGGAATATATCCATGGCAAGAGCATGTTCATTTCCATTGATACCAATGGCACCCTGCTCAAACAATTTGCCGAAGATATCCTGCGCATCGGGAATATGCACCTGACCATCTCGGTGGATGGGCCGGAACCGGTTCATGATGCGGTGCGGGGCATTCCGGGAACATTCCAGCGTCTCAGGGAAGGCGTTGCCAGGCTGGCCGAGCTGGAACAGCCGGGGGGCAACCGGATCAGCCACTCGATCTGTTTCACGATCAGCCAGTATAACTATCGCAGTTTGGGCGGCATGCCAGATGTGGCTCGCAGCCTGGGGCTCAAATCCATCGCAATTGTGCCGTATTATTATTTTCCCCAAAGCGTAGGTCAGCGTTACACCGAAGAGTTACGCAGTCTGGGCTGCACTGCCTTTTCTTGGAATGGCTTCCATCACGAAGAATCCAGTGTGGATTTCGCCGAATTCCAAAAGCAATACCGCCAATACCTTGCTTCGCTTGGTGACGTTGAGAGTTACCCATATATGCCTCTCGATGAAGACCAATACCGGGACTGGTTTGCAGATGCGCAAACACCGGTCGGGTATACCAATTGCATGAACGTCGAGAAGCTGGTCGACATCCAGCCGGATGGCTCAGCCAATTTTTGCGTGGATTTTGTGGATTATTCATTTGGAAATGTCAAAGATGACAGCATCGAGACGCTCTGGAACAGTGAAAAGGCTGAATGTTTCCGGCAGTTCCGGCGCTCACACCCGTTGGCGCTATGTTATCGCTGCGGGGCCAAATATATGTCTCAAGCGTGGAGTGATCATGGCTAATCCTGTCGTTATCATCCTGATGGGCTCCAAGTCTGACCTGGAGCATTCCCAGAAAATTGCGGATGCTTGCAAGGGCTATGGGATCGAGACTGTGTTACGGATCGGTTCTGCGCATAAGGCGCCGGAGCACGTGCTCAAAATCCTGCGCGAATGTGAAGCCGATGCACGTCCAAAGGTTTATATAACCGTGGCAGGCCGCAGTAATGCCTTGAGCGGACTCACCGACGGGGCCGTTAGTGCGCCGGTGATTGCCTGCCCACCGGTCAGTGATGCCTTTGGCGGGGCGGATATATTTTCATCGGTTCGGATGCCATCTGGGATTGTGCCTGCGCTCGTGCTTGAACCCGCCAATGCCGCCTTGCTGGCTGCGAAAATCCTTGGACTGGTGGACCCGGATGTGCGTGTGGCAGTGATGAAATCCCAGTTGCAGGCGGCTGAAAAAATCATCCAGGATGACCAGGCGCTTCAATGAATTTTCTCCAGGATGATCACCCACAGGAAGAATGCGGCCTGATCGGGATATTCGCTCCGAATGAAGATGTGGCGCGCATGGCTTACTTCGGGCTGTTTGCGCTCCAGCATCGCGGCCAGGAAGCTGCCGGTATCGCCGTTTCAGATGGCGTTACGATGAGCATGCATAAGGATATCGGCTTGATTGCGCAGATATTCAACCCTGCCAACCTGGAGAGACTACACGGCAGATATGCCATCGGGCATACCCGCTACTCGACCACCGGGTCGAGCTCCATCCGCAACGCCCAGCCGTTCATGATCGAGACCATCCATGGCCCTCTGGCAGTCGGCCATAACGGCAACTTGGTCAATTCGCCGCAACTGCGCCAGCGTCTGCTGGAAAATGGGGTGGGATTATCCGCCTCTTCTGATAGCGAAGTACTGACCATGATGCTGGCCCGAACGCAGGGTAGTTCCTGGGAGGAACGCATCAAAGCCTGCATGCAGGATTGGGTTGGCGCCTATTCCGTGGTCATCCTGACCCGCGATGGAGTGTACGCTGCGCGCGACCCATGGGGCTTTCGACCCCTGAGTGTTGGTCTGCTGCCCAGTGGCGGATACGCGGCTGCCTCCGAAACGGGCGCATTGCAAACCCTGGGTTGCCGGGCCATCCGGGAAGTCAAGCCGGGAGAGATCGTCTCCCTGCGGAATGGCGCGCTGGTGGTCACGCAGGCGCTCGAGCCGGCCAGCCCGTTGGCGCGCTGTATCTTCGAGATGATCTATTTCTCCCGGCCGGATGCGGTCTGGGACGGGCGCAGCGTGCACCTGGTACGCCAAAAGCTGGGCCGTGAACTGGTGTTGGAAAAGCCTATTGAGGCGGATGTAGTTATTCCGGTGCCGGATAGCTCCATTCCAGCCGCAATCGGCTACGCAGCCGCCTCCGGCATCCCCTACAACGATGGTTTTATCAAGAACCGCTATGTCGGGCGGACCTTTATTGAGCCGACCGATTCGTTGCGCAAGCGCGGCGTAGCGTTAAAATACAACGTAGTCAATGAAAATGTACTGGACAAACGGGTTGTGCTGGTGGATGATTCGATCGTGCGTGGTAATACCATGGGCCCTCTGATCAAATTGTTGCGGGATGCTGGAGCCGCACAGGTCCACCTGGCCATCACCTGTCCGCCCATTAAACATCCCTGCTTCATGGGCGTGGATATGGGGACTTATGAGGATTTGATTGCCAACAAACGCACTGTGGAGGAGATCTGTGCCCATGTGGGCGCAGACAGCCTGTATTTCCTTTCGCTGGAAGGCATAATGCGCGCGGTTGGCCGTACGGATGGATATTGTCAGGCCTGCTTTACAGGTAAATATCCTCTGCCGTTGAATAAGGAAAATACCAAGACTGGTTTTGAGACGGCAATCACATGAACGGGGAAAAATCCTTGCAAGTCCTTATCATTGGTTCTGGCGGGCGGGAACATGCCATTGCATGGAAAGCCGCCCAATCGCT
>Ga0182027_10008685_pt1 | contig 14728 bp, 10 predicted proteins | sample 712E1DmetaG_FD_121300 | JGI IMG/M metagenome (GOLD analysis project Ga0182027, IMG submission 121300) | Permafrost microbial communities from Stordalen Mire, Sweden - 712E1D metaG (Illumina Assembly) | ecosystem: Environmental > Terrestrial > Soil > Wetlands > Permafrost | place: Sweden... | reverse complement strand
TGGTGGAGCGCGCCCACCGACGGGTCCGGTGCCGGGTCGCCCGCCGGGCCCGTGGTCCCGCCGCCCGGCTGGGATGAGCCGCCGCCGCCGAACGAGGCTCCGCCCGAAGCGTTCGACGGACCTCGCATCGAACCGCGCGAGCCGTCTCCGTTCGAGCCCGAGCCGGTCGCGCTCGCCGAACGGCAGGCAGCCACTGAAGCCCTGGCGGCCCGGATACTTGGGCGCCTGAACCCTGAGCAGCAGCGCGCGGTCCGCACCACCGACGGCCCGGTCCTCATCCTGGCCGGCGCGGGTAGCGGCAAGACCCGCGTGCTGGCCCATCGCGTCGGGTATCTCGTCGGGGTCAAGGGCGTGCGGCCGTGGCAGATCCTGGCCGTGACCTTTACGAACAAGGCGGCAGCGGAGCTCCGGGCCCGCATCACGGGCTTGATCGGCGAGGAGGCCGGTCGCGAAGTGGCGATGGGCACGTTCCACGCCCTGTGCGCTCGGGTTCTGCGGCGTGACGGAGCGGCCATCGGGCTGGACCCGCATTTCGTCGTATACGACACGGACGACCAGCAGTCGCTGATGAAGGTGATCCTGCGCGAGGACGACCTGCCGATCACGGGCGAGTACAAACCGAGCGCCATTCTGGGCGCCATCTCGCGGGCGAAGAACGAAATGCTCGACGCCGACTTCATTGCGGCCAACGCCCACACACACCGGGAGCGGGAGATCGCCCGGCTCTACCGGCGTTACGCATCCCGGCTGCGGCAGGCGAACGCCCTCGACTTCGACGATCTACTGCTCGAGGCCGTCCGGCTGTTCCACGACGCGCCGAGCGTCCTGGAGCGCTACCAGGGGCGCTGGCGCTACCTCCACGTCGACGAGTATCAAGACACCAACCGGCCGCAATACCTGTGGGTCAAGGCCCTGGCCGCGAGTCACCACAACCTGTGCGTGGTCGGCGATGACGACCAGTCGATCTACTCTTGGCGCGGCGCCGACATCCGCAACATCCTGGACTTCGAGGGCGACTACCCGGACGCGGCGATCGTCAAGCTCGAGCAGAATTACCGCTCGACGCAGCTGATCCTCGACGCGGCCCACGCTGTAGTCGCGCACAACTCCTCGCGCAAGGACAAGCACCTCTGGACGGAGAACTCGGGCGGGCGCCAGATCTCGCGCTTCGAGGCCTACAACGAGGAGGAGGAAGCGGAGTGGATCGCGCGCCAGATCGAGGAGCTGGCGGGCGGCCGTACCTCCGTTCTGACGAGGCGCGCCGACGAGGAAGCCGAGCGATGGGAGCGTGGCGACATCGCGGTGATGTATCGGACCAATGCCCAGAGCCGGGCGATCGAGGAGGCGTTCCTGCGCTACGGCATCCGCTACCAGCTGGTAGGCGGAACGCGCTTCTACCAGCGCCGCGAGGTCAAGGACGCGCTAGCGTATCTCCGCATCCTGCGCAGTGACACCGACCAGATCAGCTTCGAGCGGATTCTGAACGTCCCGGCTCGGGGCATCGGCGAGAAGAGCGTTGCCGAACTGCGTGTAGCGGCCGCGGGCGGTCGAACAATCCGGCCGGAGAACGGACGGCCGGCGGCCGATGAGCGGACGGCAGGCAAGGCGAGCGACGGGAGTGTCGGCGAACCTGAGCCGGGCGGCGGGCAGGCCTCCGCGGAAGCCACGGAGCCCGATGCCACGGAGCCCGATGCCGCGACCTACTGGAACGCAATTTTGGCCGGCGCCGACGGCCGGCTCGGGGAACTGGGGTCGCGGGCTCGCAGCGCGCTCGGCGGCTTCGCGGCGCTCGTGGCTCGGCTGAGGACGCGGATCGGCGTGCTGGCCCTGCCGGAGTTGCTCGACTCCGTGCTGGAGGAGTCGGGCTATCGGGCGATGCTCGCCGACGGCTCCGAAGAGGGCGAGGAGCGCTGGAACAACCTGCTGGAACTCCGCTCGGTCACCACCCGCTACGACGACCTCACGCCCGACGACGCCCTCGATCGCTTCCTGGAAGAGACGGCCCTCGTCGCCGACCAGGACTCGTACGAGGTGGGCGCCGACGCCGTCACATTGATCACGCTCCACGCCGCCAAGGGCCTCGAATTCCCGGTTGTCTTCATCGCCGGCCTGGAGGAGGGAGTCTTCCCACACAGTCGGTCGCTAGACGACGAAAAGCAGCTGGAGGAGGAGCGGCGCCTCGCCTACGTCGGCATCACTCGGGCGAAGCGGCGGTTGTTCCTCTCTCACGCCGCTCGACGAGCGACTTGGGGTCAGGGAGGTCTCTCCGTCCCGAGTCGCTTCCTGTTCGAGATACCAGCGGGGCTGATGACCGGGCCGCGCCTTGAGCGCTCCGACGACTTCGACGACGACTTCGGCCAGGTGGACCCGGACTTGGTCTTCGGGCGGCGCCTCAGTAGCAGGTTCGGCACTCCCATCCGAGCCGGCGGGGGCGCGTTCCGGAATGACAGCGGCCGGCCCGGGGCCCCAAGGGCAGGGGAGTCGTTCCGAGCCACTCGCGACCTGGAGGCGCGGCGCGAGGCCTACGATTCGGGGGCGAGGTCCGGCAGCCTGAACGTGCCGGGCACTCCGCCCCGCCAGGGGGTCTCGGAGCCTCCGTCGCCAGGCCGGCACACCCTGGCGCCGCGTGCCCGAATCCCCGGGGAGCGGCAGTTCCGCGACGGCGATCACGTCCGCCATGCCCGCCTCGGAGATGGCATCGTCGTCACCTCCAAACTGACGCGAAACGACGAGGAAGTCACGGTCGCGTTCGGGCACGGAGGCGGCGTCAAGACGCTCCTGGCCAGTATCGCCAACCTGGAACTGGTCGGATGAGTACTATCCGCACTGGGTCCGGAGTGGAACCAGTTGTTGCCGGTAGGCGATCGCAGAGCAGGTGAGCATCGAATATGAGCAAGTCGAACGTGTCACGAACCAGCCGCGCCAAGGTCGGCGGCAAAGCCCCGAAAGAGCCGTGCGTGACCTGCGGCATTGCCCCGGACCCTCAGGGCCGTCCGTTCTCGATCACGTTCACTCTGCCCGACGTGCACTACGACATCCACCCGGAACTGCTCGACACCTGGGGCGACGATCCATTCCTCGCCATCAAGGACGTCGGCTTCTACCTGCGGGTCCTCCTGCCGGTGAAGCTCACCGACGGCTACTCCGTCAACTTCGGCACGTGGCTCAAGATCGATCCGGAAGTCTTCCACGACGCATGGAACAGGTGGAACTTCCCTGAGTACAAGGACTTCGCCTTCGACGGCCTCCTGGCTAATCGCCTGGAGCCCTGGAAGCCGACGCTGCGAACGCACGTCAAGGCCAAGGTGCTGGACGTCGCTCAGGTCCCGTTCGTGGTCGACAGTCCGGATCCGCTCGGGACCCGGATCATCACCGAGACGTGGCCTCACGATGAGGTTCTCCTCCCGTACGCGGACCTGCTGAAGGAGACCGCTCCGATCGAGGAGTAGCCAGCCCCTCGGAGACACGAACCGACCGGGCAGGGGAAGCCGCCTCTACGCCTCCTCGAACAGCGCTGCCACACCGCTCGAATGAGCCGGCCCCCGTTGTCCTCGGATGGGTTGGTTCCTCGTGTGGGTTGCGCTCTCCGGCCCTGTATTTGGCAGTACCGGGGTATGGGCGTACAGTTGCCCTCGTTTCACCCTGTGCATCGGCTCTGAAGGGACGAGCAGCCGCCGGGCCTGCTCTGGTCCCAGAGACGGCAGAAAGCCGTTGGCCGATTTCCTGGACCTATCGAGCCAGGGCTAATCGGACCGATCCGGCGTGATTGGGCCGCCAGGTTCGCTGGCAGACGGCTCAGCAAGGCGCTATGAGTCCAGCTAACGTTTTCGTCGGGACGTATCCTCCGCGACGCTGTGGCATTGCCACCTTCACCCGCGACCTCGCGGGTGCAACTGGCGACCACGCAATCGTCGCCCTGCATCCGCCCGACGGGCCGGACCTGTATCCGCTCGAGGTTCGCCACCGAATCAGGCGCGACGTTCGGGCGGACTACTTCCGCGTGGCCAGGTCGCTGAATCAGTCGGACGCCAGGGTCGTTTCGATCCAGCACGAGTACGGGATCTGGGGCGGGGACGACGGCGAGTCCGTGCTCGACTTCGTCGCGGCGCTGGCCAAGCCGGTCGTCTCGACTCTGCACACCGTCCCACACAGCCCGTCGCCGGGTCAGCGCCGCGTTCTCCTGGGCCTCATCCATGGCAGTGCGGCCACCGTGGTCATGTCCCGCTCGGCGGCGTCTCTGCTGCGGCGCGTCTACGGCGTCGATCCGAACAACGTCGACGTGGTACCTCATGGCGTCCCGCATTTGCAGCTCGTTGCGCCGGATTCGGTAAAGCCGAGGCTCGGAATGGAGGCGGCGCCGATGATCCTGAGCTTCGGGCTCATCGGGCCGGGCAAGGGCTACGAGTCGGTCATCGGGGCGATGCCGGCAGTCGTGGAAGCCGATCCCACCGCGTACTACGTGATCCTCGGGGCCACTCATCCGGAACTTCTGCGGCGCGAAGGCGAAGCCTACCGGACCAAGCTTACGAGGCTGGCGGAGACTCTCGGCGTGGCCGACCACGTGCTGTTCGTCGACCGATTCGTGACCCGATCCGAACTCGCCACCTGGTTGACCGCGGCCGACATCTTCGTCACTCCCTACCCGAACCCCGACCAGATCGTGTCCGGCACGCTCGCCTACGCCATGAGCGCCGGCAAGGCATGCGTCTCCACTCCCTACGCCTATGCGGTTGAGATGCTGGAGGCCGGCCGCGGCATGGTCGTCGCATCTGGGTCGCCCGAGGCACTGGCCGTGCCGCTGACGCAATTGGTCCGTGACCGCGATCTGAGGAACCAGCTCGGCCGGCGGGCGTACGAGTTCAGTCGGATGATGATCTGGCCGGAAGTTGGGGCCAGATATCGACACATCTTCGACCGTGTCGGCACCTTCCAGGCGCGACCGATCGAGGCACATGAAGAAGTCGGGGCCGGCCGTGCTCGATCGTGACGCTGCCGGGCCGGTCCGACCCGACCGCCACACTCGACCAGACCTGGCCGACTCCGAAACAGACTCAGATTCCGACTCCGCCTCGCCCCTTCATGCCGGTGCACGCCGGCGGCCCTTGTACGCCGTCAGCAGGATGCACCTGGACGCCATGAGCGACGACCTCGGCATCTGGCAGCACGCCCGAGGTGCCGAGCCGGACCCCCGACATGGCTACTGTACCGATGACGTGGCCCGGGCCATCGTCGTGGACGTGCTCCATTCACGCGAGCTGCGGCCGGTAATCTTCGAAGGCAGCCTCAGGCGTTCGATCCGGTTCTTGAGCGAGGCCTTCAACCCCGAATCGGGGCGATTCCTCAATCTCCGCACCGCCGACGGTCAGTGGCTCGATGCCGACGCGTCCGAGGACTGCCATGCCCGCGCCCTGTTGGGGCTGGCGATGACGATGGCCGGGATGCAGGGCACCGACCTATCCGAGGAAGCCGGACGGCTGTTCGATCGGGCTTTGCCGGCGGCGGCTTCGTTCGGGGCTCTGCGCGCGATATCCGCGGCGTTGCTCGCCTGCGACTCCGCGATCGATTCGGGGCTCTCCGCCGGGGCCGACCCGGTCTTCGCCGAATTGGCCGCTCGTCTGGAGTCCACCCTTCGTCACGTCTCTATCCGGTCGGCGCCGCCCGAGTGGCCCTGGCCGGAGCCGACCCTCACCTATGAGAACGCCATAGTGCCGCGTGCGCTCATCGCCGCTTGGCGCCGCCTCGGCCAGCCGGCTCTCCTGGCGTTGGGTTGCTCCGTGCTCGACTGGCTCATCGATGTCCAGGCCGGCGAGTCGGGGCAGTTCTCGCCCATCGGTAACAGCGGCTGGTGGAGCCGTGGGGCCGAACGGGGCCGGTTCGATCAGCAACCCATCGAAGCCGCCACCATGGTTTCGGCGGCAGCGGCGGCCTTCGGGGCGACGGGCCGCCGGCACTACCTGGACGCAGCCGAGGCGGCGTACGGCTGGTTCCTTGGCGACAACGACCTGGGGGTGGTCATGGCCGATCCCATTCGGGGCGCCTGCTACGACGGCCTTACGCCAACCGGGCCGAACCGCAACCAGGGCGCCGAGTCGACACTGATGTGGCTTACAGCTCTCGAGCAGATGCGGGAGTTGCGCCGCGGGACTCAGGGCCAGCAGGGAGAACCCATCGAGGCCGAGCCCCGGTCTGGTCTGGACGCATGACCGTGAGCGCAGACGGCGGCAGGCACCTATTCGTCCGCCACCCTTCGAACCCGATCATCACGGCCGAAGACCTGCCCTACCCGGCCAACACCGTCTTCAATCCCGGTGCCGCACGTGTCGGCGACGAGACCGTTCTGTTGATGCGGGTCGAAGACCTGCGGGGCATCTCCGGCCTGCAGGTTGCGAGAAGCAAGGACGGAGTCGGGGATTGGCGGATGGACGAGGAGCCGCTCCTGACGCCGAATCACGCTCGAGCCGAAGAGGTATGGGGCTGTGAGGACCCGCGTCTCGTCTTCCTGCCCGAGCGCGACGAATGGGCCATCACCTACACGGCATACAGCAATCGCGGCCCGACGGTCTCGTTGGCGATGACCAGGGACTTCAGGGAGGTTCGGAGACTGGGGCCGGTCATGCCACCGGACGACAAGGACGCGGCCTTCTTCCCGCAGCGATTCGACGGACGCTGGATCATGATCCACCGCCCCTCGCCACTCCATGGACTGGCCCATGTTTGGATTTCGTATTCACCTGATCTTCGCCACTGGGGCGATCACACCGTTCTGCTCGAAGCGCGCGAAGGGGCCTGGTGGGATGCGGACAAGATAGGGCTCGGGCCGCCGCCACTGGCCACGTCTGAGGGCTGGCTGGTCATGTACCACGGCGCCCACGCTACGGCGTCCGGACCGATCTACCGGGTCGGTCTTGCATTGCTTGACCTCGAGCACCCCGAGGTCGTGCTCCGTCGATCGGACGAGTGGGTGATGGCGCCGACCGCTACCTACGAGGCCGTCGGCGACGTCGACAAGGTCTTCTTTCCGAACGGTTGGGTGCTCGACGAGGCGGGTGATCGGCTCTCGCTCTACTACGGCGCGGGCGACTCCGTGATCGGCCTGGCCGACGCCCGGTTCAGTGAGTTGATGGAATACGTAATGCAGATGCCGCTGCACCACCACCGCCGCGTCACCGACGACGGCAGCGGGGGTTAGCTCCAGATCGGACGCCGGTATTCGGGCGAACATGGCGTGTGTCGGGCGTGCGACATAAGCCTGGGCGCGCCCCGTTGGGATAGGAGAGAATCTGGTCGGTGGGCCACGAGTGACGGCCAATCGAGCGGAGGCGAACGGTGACGGAGGCTTCTTTCGAGTCGGTCGGGTTGCCGGTCGCGGCCGGGGCGGTGGAGGCCGCTGCGGCGCTCGGCCCGGAAGCCGCGCGTGCCCGGCGCGACGAGCTGGTCCCGATCATCCGTCGGGCCAACGAGCTGTACTACGTCGCCGACGCCCCGGAACTGAGCGACGCCGAGTACGACGGCCTGATGCGCGAACTCGTAGCCATCGAAGCCGCCTTCCCGGAGCTGGTCACGCCCGACTCGCCGACGCAGAGAGTCGGAGCTGCGCCTGCCGGCGCATTCGGCGAGGTTCGCCACGGGCGGCCGATGCTCTCCCTGGGAAACGTGTTCGACGAGGCGGAATTGCGTGCGTTCGACCAGCGAGTTCGCCGCGGCCTGGGACTGCCCGCCGCTCCCGACGCCGCGCCCGACCTGCGCTACGTGGCCGAACTGAAGATCGACGGCCTGGCGATCTCTCTGCGCTACGAACGCGGCCGCTTCGTCCAGGGCGCGACCCGAGGCGACGGCACCACCGGCGAGGACGTGACCGCCAACCTGCGGACCATCGAGGCGCTGCCGGAGCGGCTCCGCGAACCGGCCACGGTCGAAGTCCGCGGCGAGGTCTACATGCCCAAGGCGGAGTTCGCGCGCATCAACGCCGAGCGGGAAGAGGCGGGGCTGCCGACGTACGCCAATCCACGCAACAGCGGCGCGGGCTCGCTGCGCCAGATTGACTCGCGCGTGACCGCCGAGCGGCGACTCTCGTCGTGGACGTACCAGCTGCTCGAAGATGGCCCGGATGGCCGGCCCGTGGTCACCAGCCAGTCGGAGGCGCTGGCTCGACTCGCCGCCCTGGGCCTGCCGGTCAACCCGGATCGCGCCGAGGGCCTGGACATCGACGGCGTCTGCAGCTTCCTGGAAGAGTGGCGTGAGAAGCGCCACGCTCTCCCGTATGAGACCGACGGCGTCGTCGTCAAGGTCGATCGCTTCGACCAGCAGGAGCGGGTGGGTATGGTCGCTCGCGCCCCGCGCTGGGCGATCGCATACAAGTTCCCGCCCGAACAGGTCGAGACTGTCCTCGAAGACATCGTGCCGTATGTCGGCCGAACCGGGACTCTGACTCCGGTGGCCCACATGCGGCCGGCGAAGGTGGCCGGCTCAACGGTGGCCCGTGCCACTCTCCACAATCTGGACGAGGTCCGCCGCAAGGACCTGCGCATCGGGGACTGGATCGTGCTGCAGAAGGCCGGCGACGTGATCCCCGAGGTTGTCCGTCCGATTCCCGAGCGCCGGACCGGCACGGAACGGATCTTCGAGATGCCGGCCACGTGCCCGGTCTGCGGCATTTCGATCGTCCGTGACGAGGGCGCGGTCCGCCACTACTGCCCGAATCCGCGCTGTCCGGCGCGGCTCTCCCAGGAGTTCGCCCACTTCACCGGCCGCGGCGGCATGGACATCGAAGGCGCCGGCTGGGCGGTCCTGGAGCAGCTTCTGGAGCGCGGCCTCGTCAAGACCCGGGGCGACTTCTACCGTTTGACCGTGGAAGACCTCGAAAGCCTCGAACGGTTCGGCCGCAAGAGCGCCGAGAATCTGAAAGCCTCGATTGAAAAGTCGCGCCGTCGGCCACTGGCGAGGGTGCTCAACTCCCTCGGCATTCCCCAGGTGGGCGAGTCCACGGCGATCGATCTGGCCGGCTGGATCGCTTCCCGCTGGCCGCCCGAATCGGACGATGCCGGGGAGTGGACGGCGAGCGTGGCCCGGTCGCTACCCGGCGTCACCGCCGAGGAGCTGAGGGAGGTGCCGGGAATCGGTCCGGTGGTGGCTGCCGCCGTCGCCGGTTACTTCGCCGCGCCCGAAACGACAGGCGTGCTGGAGGACCTTGTATCCGCCGGAATAGTTGCCGAGCCGCCCGCCAGACGAGTGGCCCCGGGGAGTGGCCCCGGTGTCGTGAGTGGCGCCAGTGGCGCCGCCGCCGGCCCGCTTGCCGGCAAGACCCTCGTCGTTACGGGCACGCTTTCCGGCTACGACCGTCCCGCGGCCGAGGAGGCGATCCGCGCCGCCGGCGGCCACGCGGCGGGCTCCGTCTCGAAGAACACCTCGTACGTGGTTGCCGGTGAGAACGCCGGCTCCAAACTGGCCAAGGCCGCTGAACTGGGCGTGCCGGTCGTGGACGAGGACGGATTCCGTCGCTTGCTGGCGGGCGAGCAGCCGTAGGGGGGCGAGTGGCGCGGCCCCGGCCCGTGGCCCCGCCCCGATCATCCGAACGCGAAGCCCAGCAAGCTCCAGTCATCGAGCCTGCCCGCCCCAGAATCTGGGGCGCCGCGCCGGCTCAGCCCATGGCGTGGTTGAACTGGGCCCAGATCATCTCCGGTTGCCAGTCAGGCTGTTCTCCCCGAATCATCCGGGGAAAGGTTCGCCAGGGGAACCAGCCGCGTTCCGCGAGCAGCCGTCTCCCAGCCTCGTTCTCGGTGGGTAGCCCTGCCCAGGCCCGATTGCCTTCTGGCGTCAGGTGGCGGTGCAGGTCCAGCAGACAGGCGGCGTCCTCCGGACGGGCAGCGATCAATGCCGCGTTGCCGCGGGTAGTGGGCAGCAGGAAGCCGCGGATACCGGCCCCGGTGGCGCCCCTGTCCCGACCGGGATCGGCCGGCGAGCCCTCGATGAGCCATCCCGTGCCCGTGAAGGTCCGGATGAGCGGCAGTCGATCCTCTCCCGTCGCGCGGCTGTCTAGGTCCCCGATCGCGTCGATGTCGGCGGGTCGGACCCGGCGCACCACCGAACCGGCCGGTGGAAGGGGTCCTGCCGCCTCGGGCTCCCCCGAGAACATGTGGTAGAGCGACTGCTCGCGAAAACCCAGCCGGTCGTACACCGGCCGGCCCATTTCCGTGGCGACGAGGACCAGCGACCTACAGCCGGCCCCTTCCAGCCCATTGCACACGGCCTCGGTAATTGCCCGTCCAAGCCCGCGGCACCGGAACTCGGGAACGACGAACACGACACCTATCCAGCCAACGCTGCCGTGAACCGCTCCTACGCCAGTGCCGACTATCCGACCGTCCGCTACGGCAACCACCGGGTGGGAGTCGCCCAGGCCCACCGACATGCGGAAGAACTCGCGGCGATCGCCGAAGCCCCCGGCGCTCGTCGACTCGCCGACGTCATCGATGTCGGCGGCGGTCATATCGCGGATCTCGAACGTGGTCATCGCAAGACGGCCTCCGGCTCGCAGGTTCGAGATTGAACTCTACAGGGGAAGCGGGGGTTCGTCGTCGATCGCCGGGGTCGGCCGACCGGCCACCCAGCCCCGAACCGGCCGCCGACGGGACGGCTCGAACGCGCTTGCCTGAAGCCCCGACCCGGGTCGTGCATACTGGCCGAACCTCCGTCAACTCAGTAGTTCTGGCGCGCCCGTCGTTCCCAGCATCGGCCGAGGGCACGGCGCGCCGCCGTTCGGGGAGTGCATGAGATCTCTCGCCGCGGTCGCCATGGCCGCCTTGGTGGCGCTTAGCGCGGGCTGTGCGGGCTCGGCCGCCCCCTCCGCCACTGTGGCCCCGACCATCGCCTCGACACGGTCTGCCGCCGCCGCGACCGGAACGGCCACCGCCACGCTCGTGCCGACGCCGTCGCCTTCGCCGACCGCAATCCCGACGCCCAGCGCAAGCCCCACACCGGCCGGCTCTCCGCAGACGGACTGGACGCTCACCCTGTACAACGAGAATGGGGTGCGCTTCCAGAACCCGGACCACGAGGCCTGCACCGCCGCCTCGGCCCAGACGGCGCTCAACATGATCGCCCTGGGCGGCGGAGACACGGGGTGGACACCCACAATCGACTACGCGGTCCAGGAGCGGATACTCGAGTACGAGCGCGCCAACATGACAATGGCGGTGACGTCGCCCGGCTCAGACCCCCACGGCACGCGCAACGCGCTCAACTACTACGGCTGGAACTCGATGTGGGCCGGCGTCTACGTCGATCGGGCGTACTCGACATTCGATGAAGCCGCGAAGGCCATCGTGTCGTCGATCGCCCGGACGCACAAGCCCGCCATCATCTTCACCTGGTTCGGCGGGCACACGCAGGTCGTCAGCGGCTACAAGGTGCATGGCGCCGACCCCGCCACGAGCAACGCCTTCACCGTCATCGGCGTGTACCTGACCGATCCGCTCATCGGCACAGGCTCCCTCTTCTACGGCGGCGTCTGGCACGATGTCCAGACCATCACGGCCGACACCTTCGTCACGCTCGCCAACTGGAAGTCGGGCCCCGACGCCGTGCAGTTCCGCTGGTACCGGCAACCGGACTCAACCCTCGTGGATCCGATCGACGGCAACATCGGCAAGCAGGAGTGGTACAACCGCTGGGTAGTGGTTCTGGCCACGAAGTAGGCGCCGCGGCCGCCACTGTCGCCCGATATCATCCGCGGCATGTCTATCGGTGACGCATTTGACGCTGCGGTCGACTACTACGACGACTGGATGCGCAGGGCCCTGCCCGGCTACGACGACCTCTTCGCTACGGCCACCAGCCTGATCCCGTACAAATCGGACCGCCCCATCGAAGTGTTGGATCTCGGCGCAGGAACGGGCCTGTTCTCCAAGCACGTGCTCGACGCCTTCCCCAACGCCAGGTTCACGCTCGTCGATCTCGCCGAGAAGCTGCTGGACGTCGCCCGCCAGCGGTTCGCGGCCCGGCCCGCCCAATTCCGGTACTTGACGGCCGACTACCGAACGATCGAACCGTCGCCACAGGTCGACGTGGTCATCTCCAGCCTCTCGATCCATCACTTGACCGACGAGGAGAAGCAGGACCTGTTCCGGCGCGTGTTCCGGCTGGTTCGCGATGGCGGGGTCTTCCTGAACCTGGATCAGATACGTGGCGAGTCGCCGGAGATGGAGGACCTGTACCGGACGCGCTGGCTGGAATACGTGCGGCGCCAGGGCGCAACCGAGCAGCAGATCTCTGAGAGCCTGGAGCGGCGACGCACATACGACCACGACGCGTTGCTCGGGGAGCAGCTCGAGTGGCTCCGCGCAGCAGGCTTTGCGAGCGCGGACTGCGTCTCCAAGAACTGGTTCGTTGGCGTCTTCCTGGCAGTGCGGTCGAGTCGGCGGCGCCTCGGCGGGGTAGGCGCGGTTTCCCGACCGCTCTCGGCCTCGGTCGCTGAGGTTCGGTGCCGTCCGGTATCATCCCGTCATGGCCAACCTGTCCCGTGCCGATGTCGAGCACGTAGCGCACCTCGCCCGCCTCGGGCTGACCGAGGACGAGTCGGCGCGCCTGGAGGGGCAGCTGAACCACATCCTCGACCAGTACACGGTGCTGACGAAGCTCGATACGGAGCACATCCCGCCGACGGCTCAGACCATTGAACTGGCGAACATCCTTCGCGAGGATGTCGTACAGCCGTCCCTGTCTGCCGATGAAGCCCTGGCCAATGCCCCGGAGCGGAGCGATACGGGCCACTTCGTGGTGCCGGCGATCCTGGGCGGCGGCGAGGGGGGCGCCTAGCCGTGGCCGACCTGACTCGCCTGAACGCCCATGAGATGGCCGAGTTGCTTCGCCGAGGCGGGGTCTCGTCCCAGGCCCTGACCGAGGCCCATCTGGTCGTGGCCGAGCGGCAGAACCACGCCCTCAACGCCTGGCTCGCGATCTACCGCGTGGACGCGCTCGCCCAGGCCGCCGCCGCCGATCGCCGGATCGCCGAGGCGCGACACGAGGGACCGGCCGCGCTCGCTGCTCTCCACCCACTCTGCGGCGTGCCCGTGGCGCTTAAGGACCTCGTCGCGGTCAAGGGCGGCCAGGCCACGGCCGGCTCCAAGATCCTGGCGGGCTACATCGCCCCGTTCGACTCGACGGTTGTGGCCCGCCTGCGGTCCGCGGGCGCCGTGATCCTCGGCAAGACCAACATGGACGAGTTCGCCATGGGCTCCTCCACGGAGCACTCGGCCTACGGGCCGACGGCCAACCCGTGGGACCTGGCCCGCGTTCCCGGCGGTAGCTCTGGCGGTTCGGCTGCGGCGGTCGCGGCCTACAACACGCCGCTGGGCATCGGCACGGACACCGGCGGCAGCATCCGACAGCCGGCGTCCCTGTGCGGCATCGTCGGCATGAAGCCCACGTATGGCCGGGTCAGCAGGTACGGCATCGTGGCCTTCGCCAGCAGCCTGGACCAGATCGGGCCGTTCGCCCGCGACGCCCGAGACGCTGCGGCGCTGTTACACGCCGTTTCCGGCCGCGACGAGCGGGACGCCACCTCGGCGCCGGTGCCCGTCCCCGCTGAACTCCTGGCTCTCCCCGCAAGTGACGACGAAGCCGCCTCGTATCTAGAGGGCCGCCGCCTGGCGCTGCCACGCGAGTACTTCGTCGAGGGCATGGAGCCCGGAGTCGCGGCACGGGTTCGCGAGGCCGTCGCCGCAATGGAAGCGGCCGGCGCCTCAGTCGAGGAAGTCAGCCTGCCCCACACGGACTACGGCCTGGCCACGTACTACATCATCGCCCCGGCCGAATGCTCTTCCAACCTGGCGCGCTACGACGGCGTCAAGTACGGCCACGCCGATCGAAGCTCCGGCGAGTTCATCGCCGACTACCTCAAGACGAGAGGCGCCGGTTTCGGGCCGGAGGTCAAGCGGCGGATCATGCTCGGCACCTACGCCCTGTCGGCCGGCTACTACGACGCGTACTACCTCAAGGCGCAGAAGGTCCGGACGTTGATCAAGGCGGACTTCGACGCGGTCTGGGCGGCCGGCTTCGACGCAATCTGCGCCCCGACAAGCCCTAGCGTCGCCTTCCCCTTCGGCGCCAAGATGGCCGATCCGGTCGCGATGTACCTAGCGGACGCTTGCACCCTTCCCGTGAACATGGCGGGCTTGCCGGGGGTTTCGATCCCGGCCGGTCTGTCGGACGGCCTGCCCGTCGGCCTCCAGATCATCGGAGCGCCGTGGAGCGAGTTGTCGATGCTGCGCCTGGCCCGCGCGTACGAAGGGATAACGGCCAGAGCACCCTGGCGGGACCTCGAGCCCGCCGAGCTGCACCTTACCGACGATCCCAACACGCCCAGCCCGATCGAGCGGATGGAGCGCCTCGGAGGCGCCCCCGTCGCGGGCCCCGGCGGCCAGGCCTAAAGGACCTACCGATGACCACACCCACGACTCGCCCCAGCACCCGCCTCACCACCGACCCGTCCATCCTCAACTCCCAGGCGGAGCCGGAGCGCCCGCCGCTCTCGACCCGTGTCCTGGCCCGCCGCGTAGATGAGGTCCCGCGCTCAGGAATCCGCCGCTTCTTCGACATCCTGGCGACGATGACCGACGTCATCAGCCTCGGCGTCGGCGAGCCCGATTTCGATACGCCTCCGCAAGTGATCGAGGCCGGGCGCCACAGCCTGGCTTCGGGGCGCACTCACTACGCCAGCAATTACGGCACG
>Ga0182027_10008684_pt1 | contig 14729 bp, 14 predicted proteins | sample 712E1DmetaG_FD_121300 | JGI IMG/M metagenome (GOLD analysis project Ga0182027, IMG submission 121300) | Permafrost microbial communities from Stordalen Mire, Sweden - 712E1D metaG (Illumina Assembly) | ecosystem: Environmental > Terrestrial > Soil > Wetlands > Permafrost | place: Sweden... | reverse complement strand
TTTCCTTTCCCGTGTCTTTGATCCTCTTCGGCGCCTTCGGCAAGGAGGAGCGCTGGCTCTGGAAGATCCTTCCGGAGATCGTCGGCCGTGCGCGCGCCCGGTTCGGGTACGTTTCGACGGGCGCGCAGGATGCCTCCCGCGCGGATGCCGCGCTGCTCGACAGGTTTGTCCTCGCCGCCAGGGATGCCGGTGCCTGCCGGGTGCGTGTCTCGGACACGGTCGGAATCTGGAACCCCCGCCAGGTATGGCAGTGTTTTAACAGGCTGCGGGCGGTTGCCGGCACCCAGCTCTCGCTCGAATTCCACGGCCACAACGATCTGGGCATGGCCACGGCCAACACGCTCTCCGCCATCGAAGGCGGCGCCGATGCGGCCAGCGTCACGGTGAATGGCCTGGGCGAGCGGGCCGGCAACGCCCCGCTGGAGGAAGTGGTGATGGCCATGCGTCACACCCTGGGTAGGAATTGCGGGTTGGACACATCGTGCCTGAGCGCTCTCTGCAAGCTGGTGGCGAAGCGCTCCCGCCGGGCTATCCACCGCGCCAAGCCCATCACCGGAGCCGACGCATTCCGCCATGAGTCCGGCATCCACACTGCCGCGTTGCTCAAGAACCCCGTCGCCTATCAGCCCTTTCCCTCGGAGGAGACCGGACGATCTCCCGAGCCGTTCGCGATCGGCAAACACTCCGGCTCCGCGGGCGTGCAGTCGCTGCTCGCTGCTCGCGGCATCTCCGTGCCCGCTCAGCTTTGTCCCAAGCTCCTGTCGGCGGTTCGGCGGCGCGCCAGGGCGCGCAAGGGCAACCTCAGTCCACAAGAACTCGCCGCCATCGCCAGCGACTTGTTGAACCAGGCGGGGCCGGCATGAAGGCGCCTCCCGAGGGCATCCGGCCGGCGCTAGCCGGCGATATCCCCCGGCTGTGCGCGCTGCTGGCCGAACTCTTCGCGCAGGAATCCGACTTCACCCCCAACGTCGAGCGCCAGCGCCGCGGCCTGGAACTCATCCTCGGCAATCCCGGCTCCGGCCGCGTCTATTGCGCCACTCGCTCCGGCGCCGTCATCGGAATGGCCGCGATCCTGTTCACCGTCAGCACCGCCGAAGGTGGCCGGGCAGCCTGGCTGGAAGACATGGTGGTCGACCCCGCCTGGCGCGGCCGCGGCGTCGGCACCCAACTCCTGAACCATGCCGTGGCCGAAGCCAGGACGGCGGGCTGCACGCGCATCGCCTTGCTGACGGACAGCGGCAACCATCGGGCAATGCGGCTCTATTCCCGCGCCGGCTTCGTGCGCTCCGCCATGGTGCCTTTCCGCCTCAACCTGTAAATTCTCCGGCCCGCGCGATTTTCCTCTTGATATGTAGTAGTCAACTAGTACACTATACCTCTAGATGCTTACCACGAACCAGAGTAGACGCGCTTTCGGGTTCCGGTTGGATCTCCGCAGCGGCGTGCCGGTCTATCGCCAGCTCATCGACCAGGTGACTGGCGGCATGGCCGCGGGAACTCTTCCTGCGGGCCACCAACTTCCCACCGTCCGTCAGGTGGCGGTCGACCTCTCCATCAACCCCAACACGGTGATGCGGGCGTACCGGGAACTCGAAATCCGGGGAGTGCTGGAAACCCAACAGGGCACCGGCACATTTATCGGCCAGCAGAAGGTGAAGCGCGATGAAGTCGAACGTCAGAGGCAGCTCGGCCAACTGGTAGGCGAGTTTGTTTCTCGCGCCGGCGCAGCCGGCTTCACCATCGAAGAACTATTGGAGCAACTCAATGATCGTCGGATCGATTCTGAAAAGACCAGGAGATGACGCCATGAAGCCCAACCAGGCGAAATTGCGATTGAGTAGTGTCGGAGCCGCCCTGTTCGCTCTCTTCGGAGCCGGCGGCTACTTCGTCACCCGCGTGACCGGCAGCGACGCGCCCGCCATTGCCGGCGCACTGCTGGGTCTGTACTTCCTCTTTTCCATCCGCGTGGCCGACCAGTGGGAGCGCGTCGCGGTGCTGCGTTTCGGCCGCTTCACCGGGCTGCGGGGGCCCGGGCTGTTCCACATGGTCCCCATCGTCGACCGCCTCAGCCGCTACGTGGACCAGCGCGTGCGTGTAACCAGCGTCTCCGCCGAATCCACGCTCACGCGCGACACCGTGCCGGTGAACGTGGACGCCATCGTTTTCTGGCTGGTGTGGAACGCCGAGAAATCCATTCTCGAAGTGCAGGATTTCGACCAGGCCATCGCTCTCAGCGCGCAGACCGCGCTGCGCGAATCCATCGGCCGGCACGAACTCCACCAGATGGTCGCGGAGCGCGAGATGCTCGGCCACGAACTGCAGCGCATTCTGGACGAGAAGACCACCTCCTGGGGCATCACCGTGCAATCGGTCGAGATTCGCGACGTGCAGATCCCCTCCGCGTTGCAGGATGCCATGTCGCGGCAGGCGCAGGCCGAGCGCGAACGCCAGGCCCGCGTCATCCTCGGCCAGGCGGAGACCGAGATCGCCGACAAGTTCGCCAAAGCCTCCCTCGTCTACCAGAACAACCCCGTGGCGCTGCACCTCCGCGCCATGAACATGCTCTACGAAGCCATCAAGGAGAGAGGATCGATGGTGATCGTGCCGTCCTCCGCGGTCGAAACCATGGGTCTGGGCGGCACGCTCGCCACCGCCGCCCTCGGCGGAGCCAAAGTGCCGTAGACTGGTCGAGTGGATCCTGAGAAGGAACGCCCATGACTCACCAACGCCACTTCCTGACGCTTTACTTTACGCTGCTGATCGCTTCTTTTCCGGGCTTGGCGCAATCGGAGGCCAAGCCCGAGCCGGATGTCCTGATCTTCGCCAACGGCGAGAAACTCGTCGGCAAGCTGGTGCGCTCGAACGGCTCGACCGTAACTTTCCACAGCGACTCCCTCGGCGACGTCAAAGCCGATTGGAGCAAGATCCGGGAACTGCATTCCGCGCAGAAGTTCGTCGTGGTTGCGAAGGGTGTGGAGCTGAACCGCCACTCCGACCTCTCCAAACTGCCCACGGGCGCGGTCGCCCTGGCCGATAAGACCCTCACCGTGGGCGGCCAGACCGTCCCCGTGGCCGGCGCGGCGCACCTGATCGACCAGCCTTCGTTCGAGCAAGCCGTCCTCCACAGCCCCGGCTTCTTCGAGGCGTGGACCGGCTCCCTCACCGCCGGCGCCTCGCTGGTGGAAGCCACGCAGAAAAGCCAATCGTTCACCGGCGGAATCGGGCTGCAGCGCGCCACGCCGGCGGCGGATTGGCTGGACCCCCGCGATCGCACCACGCTCGACTTCACTGTTTCCGACGGCTCGGTGAGCCAGCCCAATTCGCCCAGACTGAAGACCGAGATTTTCCACGGCGATCTGGAGCGCGACGAGTATCTTTCCCGATCGCACGCCTTCGTCTTCGTGCAGACGGCCTTCGATCACAACTTCTCGCAAGGCCTCGACCTGCAACAGATGTACGGCGGCGGCTTCGGATGGACCGTGGTGAAGCAGCCTAACGAGACGCTCGACCTGAAAGGCAGCCTGAGCTACGAACGGCAGTCCTTCCAGACGTCGGCGAGCAACCAGAGCCTGGTGGGCAGCGTTTTCAGCCAGAACTTCATGCGCAAGCTGGCTCACGGCGTAATCTGGCTGGAGGGTGTCTCCATCACGCCGTCGTGGAATGTCGCCAAAGCCTATTCCTGGACGGCCAGCTCCTCGCTAAACGTCCCGGTGTACAAGCGACTGGGCTTCTCGGTAGCGGCCACCGATTCATTTCTGAACGATCCGCCTCCGGGCTTCAAGAAGAACTCGTTTCAGCTCACCATGGGCATAAACTATTCCTTGAACAAATGATCGTAACAGTCAGATTGCACAATGAGCCAGGGTCTTGTGGGGCAGGTTGTCAACCTGCGGCGGATTGGCAACCCGCCCGGCGAGCGAAGCTCGCCTGCTCGTGTGACCAACCCTCCCCGGAAACCCGATCCGCTCGCGGCTCCTGAGCGGGTGCACACTTGCCTAATCCCTTACTTGAATAATAGTAGGAAACTGACAGATTTCACAACCCTTACAGCATGTCCGCGAATGATTTCCGCAGCTTGTAGAACCACGCGTGCCCCAGCACGAACACCACCAGCGAGAGCACCCAGAACTTCCACAGGTGCCCGAATGCCGGCGTCTGGCCCCACAGGAAGATCGACCGGTATCCGCCCACCAGCGCGTACATGGGGTTCTTGAACAGCAACCGGGCGATCCACGGCGCGCGGCGCAGCAACAGGTCCTCGCGATAGCAAATGGGCGTCAGGAAGAACCAGATGGTCAGCAGGAACCCGATGATCTGCCCCAGGTCGCGGACGAACGCCCCCAGCCCCGCCAGAAACCACGCCAGGCCCGCCGTGAACAGCACCTGCGGAATCAGCAGCACCGGCAGCCACAGCACGGTCGCCGGAATGCCGCGGCCCGTAGCCAGAATAAACCCGCAGTACAGCACCAGCGCGAAGCACTCCGTCACCAGCCCGGCGAACACCAGGTTCACCGGCAGCGTCTCCACCGCGAACACCAGCTTCTTAACGAAATTCCGATGTTCCAGCATGACGGTGGGGGCGCGGCCCACCGCCTCGCTGAAGGCCAGCCACGGCAGCATCCCGCCCAGCAGGTAGAGGGCGAAACCGGTGTGGTCCTTGTCCGGGTTCAACACGAAGCCGAATACGAAGAAGTACGTCAGGATCAATAGCAGCGGGTTGAAGACCGTCCAGAAGGAACCTCCGAACGACCCGCGATACCGCCCCAGAATGTCGCGCCGCACCATCACGCGGATCAATCCGCGATTGCGCCAGATGGTCAGCCAGGGATAGACCAGCGCCCGTCCCACCCCGCGCACCGCGTTCCGGCGGCGAAGTTCGCGGGCGGTGGTCGCCCGCGGCGGATCGAGGCGCGACATGCCGTCTTCGGTCCGCGCCTCCACCTCCAGCGCCGGCCAGCCGGAGTCGTAATACCAGCACACGCCTTCGCGCATCGGCGAGATCAGCACGCGGTAGCGGCCGTCTTCGGGCGGCACTTCGAAATCCAGCCGCACCGGGGCCGATTCGCCCGGCGCCAGGTCTCTATCGAGCGCCACCCGTTGCCCGTCCACGATCAGCGTCCCGCTGGCGGAGTCGAACAGGTGGTAGCCCACGCGGAAGCCTTCCGCCGCCCGCCAGGTCCCGGCCGAGTCGTTGTGCAGCGTGAACTCCGCGCGCGCCACCCGGGAGGCGGGGTCGAACTCGATCCGCGGCTCCGTGTAGCGGACGCTCATGAGTACAGCCACCCCGGGTAGCGGTCCGTCACCGGCCCCGTCTTGCGGCCCACGGCGTAAATGCCGTCGCCGCGCAACTCCGTCTCCAGCCAGTACCAGCGCAGCAGGTGCAGCACCCAGGCGAACTCGGGGTGCGGCGCATCGCGGAACTCGCCGGTTTCGAGCAGCGCCACCGCGAACCCCGACGCTTCCAGCAGTTGGTGAATCTCGCGCGGCGCGTACTCGCGATTGTGCCGCGCATCCGTTTCGCCCGATTCCGCCGGCTTGATGTACGCCTGGAAGAACCCCGGATGGTAGCCCTGCAGGATCGCCGAAATCCCGCGCAGCGACGCTATGTTGGGAGTGGTCAGCACCAGGTGGCCGCCCGGTTTCAGGATGCGGTTCACCTCGCTCATCAGGTGCATGGGGTCCTCGAACAGGTGCTCGATCAGTTCGCCGCACACCACCGTCGAGAAGTACTCGTCGGGGTACGGAAACACGTCTTTCTCGGCGTCGAAATGGTCGATGTCGCAGGCGAAAGTCTCGCCGTCCACCGACGTCACCTCGCGATGGTCCGTCCGCCCCATCGGCCCGTAGTAGCATCCGCGGACCTCGCCGTACCCCAGGCGCGTGTGCAATGCCGGCGTAATCTGGAGATACGCGCCCATCTCGAGTATCCGGTCGGCGGGTCCGCCCGGCGGCGTGATTTCCAGCGTCCTCACGGATCGCGTGGTGTGCGTCCCCAGATACAGTTTGGCTTCCGGTGTGGACGCCCACCCCAGAAGATATCGAGCCATCTCGCTGGGCTGGCGTGCCGGATCGGCCTCGGCGCCGGCTCCCGGCCCCAAGGGCATACCCGGCTCGGGGCCCGGTTCGGAGCCGGCTTCGGAGGGCGCCTCACCGCCAACCGGCTCGGCCGGCGATTGCGCGGGCTCCTCGTATACCGGCGGCTCCCACTTCCACCCTTGCACCACGGATTCCAGGAATCCCGCGTACTGCCCCGCCACCGCCGCCCAGTTGCAGCGCTCCGTTACGTAGCGCTTGGCGCGCCCGCCCAGTTCGCGAGCCACTTCGGGCCTCGACACCAGCAGGTTCAGGTATTCGAAGATCAAGTCCTCTTCGCCCGCGCCCACCGGCACCTTCAGGCATACATCCTCGGGGAACTCCGCAAACGATCCGATTTCGGAAACCAGCAGCGCTCTCCCCAGTCCCATCGCGCGCAGCATGGTGCCCGAGCTTTCCCCCACCGTGGGGCATCGCAGGTTGAGCACGATGTCGCAGGCCGCCATGTACCCCGTGAACTCCTCGATCGGCGCGAAGCCCAGTACGCGGACACTCGCGGCGAGGCCCATCGAGCGGATCATCGCCTCGACCGGAAGCTCGGGATGCGGCTCGCCCACCAGAATCATACGGACGCGCGGCTCCACTTTCACCAGCCGCCGGAATGCCCGCAGCGATTCCGCAATCCGTTTGTACGGCTTCAGGTACCCGAAGATCCCTATCAGGGGCACGTCGGCGTCCAGCCCCAGCTTCTCGCGGTGCGCGTGCCGGTCGGCCCGGGGAATCCACGCGCCGTGCGGAATCACCGCGATGGGCCCGGTGAACCCCGCCGCGCGGATCTCGCTCTCCATGAAGCGGCTGTGTACGATCACTCCGCGGGCGCCTTCCAGCAGGCGCCGCGTCATGGCGACGCCTCCGTAGTCCGGCCCCACTTCCAGTTTCCGTACCCGCTCGGCGAAGGCGCGCGCCGCGGCGCCGCCGTTGTATTCGCATTCGTCCACGTAGGCGTCCCAGTCGCCGCGCCGGATGGTCAGCTCCGTAATCAGGTGATGGAGATTGGATTCGTGCATCACCACCACGCCGGGATGGCGTAGGGCGGCTTCGTAGACGAACGCGTGGAAGCCGTTGTTGCCCACCTGGTAGAGCGCGATGTCGCAGCTCGTCGCGTCGAACGGAGTGTCCGGCGCCGCGAACACATCGACGCTCGCTAGCTTCCGCAGGCTTCCCAGAAGCGCTTCGGAGTAATCCGCAATTCCGCTTCGCGCGGGCGGAAGCGGGGAGAAGTAGGCCACGCGCATCATGCGCTCACCATGATCGGAGAACTCTCTTCACCGCGCCAGATCCAACGTGAAGGTCCCCATGCTCAGAGGCACCCGGATCTTCAAAGGGGTACGGGCCGCGTCGCGCGCGTAAAATACCTCGAAGTGGAAGTCCGCCTTCGGACCCTTGACGGCAACGTTCAGGTGGTCGGTGGTGACATTCTTGTTCCCCACCGGAATATCTTGCGCCCCGGTGTAGACCATGCTGGTCGCATACGCCGCCCCCAGGTACGTCTGCGCGCTGGCCGGCACCCGTCCCTGGCCCAGTTCGAGGCGCGCGAAATAGGAATACGCCACCGCGTCGCGCGCGCACGTCCCGATGAAGAAATCGGACTGGCCGCCGCCTTCCGGCAACAGCGTCACACGCAGTCCCGTGCCGGCCCGCTGATCGAACGTGGATTTCTCGCGGCCCTTCCGGCCCGCGTGATCCGTCTCGCGTTCGAACGCCGTGGAGCACAGGTCCGCTCCCGCCGTTGACGAGCGATACTTGTCGTTGACGGCAAATCCGGGGACTCCGGCGTTGCCCGACACTTCAAAGGACCAGCCGCCGCCGTCGCTCTTGCGGGCCGTGAAATAGACGTCGCCCACCGGGAGGCCGCTCTGCCAGTTCATGGTGTAGTGCAAGGTCTCGTTCTGCCACGGAAACCCGGCGGGCTTTTCCGCGGATTGGGAGGCGGCGCCGCCAACCGCCGGCCCGGCGGTCTGAGCCGCCGACGCGCCCGCCAGGAACAGCCAGACCGCGGCTAACCCGCATTTCTCGCGCAGGCCGCCCTTCGTCCCGGCAAGAGGCCGCGAAAACGCGGGGACTGACCGCTCCGTCCCAAGGCGCGCGCCGGCCCCCGCGGAAGCACCGCGTTCCCCTGCGCCGCGTGGACGGAGCCGCCCTTCCCCCGTGTTCTCGCTCTGTCCCAGTACTCCCGCTTGTCCCGTGCGAGGAATGCCGGCTAATCGGTAGCCGTAAGAATGCATGGTTTTCACCCGATCGCCTTCACCTGCGAGCTACGGTCGCGGACGCCTCGGAGACCTTCTCGATTCGTCCGCCTTCCAGAACTTCGCGGAACACGTTCAACGTTCCTTCCGCGGTTTTCTGCCAACTGAAGTGCGCCGCCCGCTGCAGGCCGAGCCGCTCCATCCGCACCCGCAGTTCGCCGTCCAGCAGCAGGTCGGCGATGGCCCGCACGATCTCGTCGACCGCGTACGGGTCGAAGACGATCGCCGCGCCGTCCACCACCTCCGGCAGAGCCGTGGTGTTGGCGCAGACCACCGCGCGCCCGCATGCCATGGCCTCCAGCGCCGGCAATCCGAAGCCTTCGTAGAACGACGGAAACACGAACAGGTCGCACGCGTTGTAAAGCTGCAGCAGATCCTGGTCCGAGACGAAACCGAAGAACTGGATGCGGTCCTCGACACCCGACTCCCGCGCCGCCTCGTGAACGCGGCCCGCGAACCAGGTCTCCTTGCCCGCCAGCACCAGCCGGTGCTTCAGTTGCGGATAGGCCCGCACCAGCCTCGCGAACGCCTGGATCAGTCCGATCTGGTTCTTGCGCGGCTGCAAGTCGCCCACCGAGAGCACGAACGGCGTGGGTATCTGGAACCGGTCCCGCACCGTCGCCATGGCGGTTTCGCGCGACAGCGGGCGGAATTCCGGAGCGGCGGCGTTGGGCACCACCACCACCTTGTCCTCGTCCAGGTCGCCGTAGACTTTCAGGATCGACTTTCTGGAAAACTCGCTGCCCGTCAGCACCTTGGCCGCGCGGCGCACGGTGCGCCGGACGGTCCACTGCAACTGCCGCGCCCGCGCCCAGGGGAAGTACTCGGGATGCTCCAGAAAACTGACGTCGTGCACGCTTACCACTACCGGCACGGGACACCCCACCGGAGCCGTATATTGAACGTGCAGAAGATCGGGTTGGTCTTGCCGCACCCGGCGCGCCAGGTCGTATCCCAGGCGTACAAAAGGGTTTCCCGAGATGGGCCGGACCCGGATCCTGGACGGAATCCATTCGCGGGCGGTATCCTCCGATACGTAGGCCACGAACTCGCACCCCCGGTCGCAGGCACCGAACGCGTTCAATAAGTTTCGAACGTAAACTTCGTTGCCGGTCAGGTGCCGGCCGATGGCGTGGGCATCAACTGCTAAACGCATTGACCGTACCAGTATAGCTGACCAGAATGCCACACGGCTGTGTTAAAAATCCAGGTTTTTCCAAGCCGTTTCCCATACAAATTCCTTTTCCAGCAACAGTCTGCCAGCCCTGGCCAGTTTCCGTCTCAATTCCGCGGACTCCAGCAGCCGGGAAACCGCCTCCGCAAACTCCGCCGCAGTGTCCGCCAGCAGGATATCTTCCCCATCGTGCACGGGAAGCCCTTCGGCCCCTATAGTCGTGGAAACTATGGGGACTCGCGCCGCCCACGCCTCCAGGATCTTGAACCGCGTCCCACTGCCGACCAGCAGCGGCACTACCGCCACCTTTGCGCGGGCCATCTCCCGCACCGCATCCTCTACCGCGCCGATGACCTCGATCCGATCATCCCCGGAAGTGAATTGCTTCACCGCCGACGGATTCTTACCTAGCAAGCGCCATACCAATCCAGGCCAACGCTCCCGCAGGAGCGGCCAGACTTCCTTCCGGAAGAAGCGTACCGCCGACGCGTTCGGGTGATACTCCATGTTCCCGGAGAAGACTATGGCGTCTTCCTCCACCAACTCTGGCGCCGGCTGCCGGGGAAGGGCGTTGGGATAGACCCGGACGCGCGCATCGGGCGCGATCTCCTCCAGCACCGTGGCCGCGTCCTTGTAGGATGCCGCCAGAACCTCCGAAAACCGCGGCAGCCAGGTCTCCTCCAGTTTCCGGCAGGCTGTGAAGAACGCACGGTGAGCCATGGCCACGACGGAACCCTCAGTCTCCGCGCAGCGGGCGTGCAACACGGACTCGATATTGTGAAGGTTTAAGACGGTCCGCCGGCAGACCGCCGCCAACGGCTCCAGGTAAGGCGCGCACCAGAAATGCTCGATGACGCCGGTTTCGTACCGCCGCCCGGCCACGGCTTCCCGAATCCGCTCGTCGAATCCCGAGAACCGGTCCACCAGCGGCGGCGTCTTGCGAGCCATCCGGGAGGCATTCCGCAGCGCCCTTGCCGCCACGCTGCGGCCGTTCTTCGGCAGGTCGAGCACCACCACCCGGCGCACCTTGCCCGCCGGGATCGACTTCGCCGGGTCCTCCGCCCCGGGCTGCCGGAACACGATCAAATCGACGGTATAGCGCCGCGACAGGTACTCCAGGAGCGATGCCGTTCGCAGCGCCCCGCCGCCCGCCACCGGGTACGGCGCTTCCGGGGCTAGCATCAGCGCCGCCGGCTTGTCGTCAATGTCTCTTTGCTCTTCCACGGTTTCCAATCAGCGGCGGCGCCAGGTCACTCTCCAAAACGCCGCCGCGCCTCCCGATACACTTCGTAGGTGGCGCCGGCCGTGCGCTCCCAGGTAAACTGCCGCGCCCTGGCCAGCGACTTCCCACGCATCTCCGCCACCAAATCCGGACTCTCGCAGAGCGCACGCATGGCCAGCGCCAGTTCCCGGGCGTCCCCGGCATAGATGGCCGCGTCGCCCGCCGCTTCGCTAACCGCCCGCGAAGCCACCACGCACGCCCCGCACTGCATCGCCTCCAGCACCGGCAGGCCAAAACCTTCGTACAGCGACGGGTATACAAACGCCAGCGCACCCGAGTATAACTCCGGCAATGCCGCGTCCGGCGCCTCGCCGATCCACCTCAGACCCGGCTCGCCGTTCAACCCCGGAAAATCGGCGCGTTTCCGCCCCGCCAGCACCAGGTCCACGGGGTGCGACTGGCGCACCTCCCGCCATGCTTCCACCAGCGCCGGCAGGTTCTTCCGCGGCTCCAGCGTGCCGACGAACAGAAAGTACGGCACGCTGCCCGGCCCCTTCGGCTCCACCGGACCAAACCAGGGCGCCGCCGCCTCGGGAACGGCCACCACCCGGTCGGGGCGCAGCCGGAAGCGCTCGATAGCCTGCTTGCGTACGGCTTCGCCGGGCGTCACCACCATGGTGGCGATCCCCAACTCCAGTAGCGCCGGCGCCCGTCTGCGGACCCGCTCCGCCGCATGATGCCAGCGAGGGTTCATCCACGGCGACAGGTCGTGCAGCGTCAACACGCTCGGCTTCCGCGCCAGGTACGGCACGGAGAAATCCGGCCCATGCACCAGGTCGGCGCCCAGACGGCCCAACTCCCGCGCCAATCCCCACAGCCACCAACGCCGTTCGGCCGCGTTGCGCGGTCCGCCTCCCCGCTTCAGGTTGGCGGGAGCCGCGGCGGGCATGGCAAAAGGCCGGTCGGACACCAGGTAGAATTCGTCCTCCGGGAAGGTGCGCGCCAACGCCAGGCTCAGCTCGCCCGTATAGCGCGCCAGCCCGCCCGACGAAAGCCCCAGCGTTGCGCCCTCGATCGCCACGCGCATACGAACCCCGGCTTTATTTGCGGTTGCCGTAATTCTTATGGTAATACGTCCGGTACTCGCCGCTCCTGACGCGCGCCACCCAAGCCGGGTTCTGGAGGTACCATGCGACGGTCTTCGCCAGACCCGCCTCGAAATCCATGACTGGCCGCCATCCGGTCTCGCGCATCAGTTTTTCGCTCGACAGCGCATACCGCCGGTCGTGCCCCGGACGGTCACTCACGTACTCGATCAGGTCCACGCTCTTCCGGGTCGACTCCAGTACCATCCGCACCACGTCCAGATTGGGCAACGAACGGTTACCCCCGATGTTGTAAATCTCGCCTTCCCGGCCACCACGCAGCACCGCTTGGATGGCCCGGCAATGATCGTCCACGTAGAGCCAGTCGCGCACCTGCATGCCGTCTCCGTAAACCGGCAGCCGCCGGCCTTCCAGGGCGTTGGCGATCATCAGCGGTATCAGCTTCTCGGGAAACTGGTACGGCCCGTAATTGTTGGACGCGCGCGTGATCGCCACCGGCATCTTGTAAGTCACGAAATACGACCGCGCCAGCAGGTCCGACCCCGCCTTCGACGCCGAGTACGGGCTGCTGGGATTGAGCGGGAACTCCTCGGTGGCTTCGAGCGGCGCTTTCAGACTGCCGTACACTTCGTCGGTGGAAACGTGCACGAACCGCGGCGTAGCCCGTTTGCGTGCCGCTTCCAGCAGCGTGAAGGTACCCCGCAAGTTGGTCTGAATCACCGGCTCCGGCGACAGTATGCTGCGGTCCACGTGCGATTCCGCCGCGAAGTGCACAATGGCGTCCGGACCCTCGTCGCTCAGCACGGAATCCACCAGCCGTTCGTCGCAGATGTCCCCCTGTACGAACCGGTACCGCTCGTTCTTCTCCACAGCGGTCAGGTTCTCCAGATTCCCGGCGTAGGTCAACTTGTCCAGATTCACCACGCGCCAATCCGTCTCGCCGATCAGCAGCCGGACAAACGCCGACCCGATAAAACCCGCCCCGCCCGTTACCAGAATCTTCATGTGTGCGACCGGTCCCGTTGCGCTCCCGCGGAAAACCACTCGTGCGCGGCTGTGGCGCCGCCCGCAGCCGGGAGTCCTGGCCAGCGGTTCCCCGCGGCGCCTACTTCCACTGCGTCTCCCAATCGTACTGAATCGATGAGTCGTTGTAAGGGATTCGCCCCTCGTCGCCCGGATCGTAGAACCGGTCCGTCAGGTAGACCAGCATCGAATCCTCCTTGCCGATCACCTTGTACCCGTGCGCCACGCCCGGCGGAATCAAGATCTGCCAGGGACGCAGACCGCCCGCGTACAGCGTGTTGCGCGCGCCGAAGGTCCCGGAGTCCAGCCGCAGGTCCACCAGAACCACTTGTAGAAGACCCTTCACCGGCGTCCAGTAATCCGTCTGGCGCAGATGGTAATGAAACGCCTTGATGCAGCCCGGGTAGCTCAGCGAAGCGGAGATCTGCGTGGTGGCCGCCGGAAAACCCGCCGCCGGTCCGGCCCCAATGCGATGCACTTCGAGAAAATAGCCGCGATCATCGGGAAAAATCGGGAATGGAGACAGTACCACGCCGTCGATCAGGTCCTTCGAAGAAACCGAGGAGATCATGCTTCCGATTCCACGGGAGCACTCCGGGACGGCCAGTTCCAGACCGGGAAGCGAACTCAGGCGCCGCCCGGCGGGCGGTGCGGGGATTTCCGGCGTCATGCGTTCAGACCGCCCCTTCCAGCCCGGATTGCGCCCCGAGCTTGGCGGTTCCCGACTCCGCCACCAGGTTGGCCGCCCGCAGCAGCGAATCGAAGGTTCCCGCATCCGTCCACCATCCGTCCAGATGGGAAAACGTCATCGAACCCTCGCGGATGTACGCGTTGTTCACGTCCGTGATTTCCAGCTCGCCGCGGCCCGACGGAACCAGCGTCTTGATCTTTTCGAACACCGTGGCATCGTACATGTAGATGCCCGTCACCGCGTAGTTGGACTTGGGGTGTTGCGGCTTTTCCTCGATGCCCGCGATCCGGTCGCCGGCAATTTCCGCCACTCCGAACCGCTCGGCGTCCGGCACTTCCTTGAGAAGGATGTGCGCTCCCTTCTCCTGCTTCCGGAATCGCTCCGCGGCGTTCCGGATACTGCCTTCGATGATATTATCGCCCAGAACCACGCAGATCTTATGCCCGTCGGCAAAGTGCTCGGCCAGCGCCAGGGCGTCGGCAATGCCTCCTTCGCCCTCCTGATAGGTGTAGTTAATGTGCTTCAGGCCGAATTCCTTGCCGTTGGCCAGCAGCCGCAGAAAGTCGCCCGAGTTGCGCCCCCCAGTGACGATTAGGATGTCGCGGATACCCGCATCCACCAGGGTTTGGATCGGATAATAAATCATCGGCCGGTTGTAGATCGGCAGCAGATGCTTATTGGTGATTTTTGTGAGCGGAAACAGGCGGCTGCCCGTCCCCCCCGCCAGCACTATGCCTTTCATAAGTCGTAGTCTCCATCATACAATGGTCTGCCATGTCCCATTACGATTGGAACCAGATACCCGACGAGCGGTTGAATCCGCTCCTCACGCGCAAGGTCATTCATACCGCCGCCATGACCGTGGCCCGTCTCCACATCGCCAAAGGCGCGGTGGTGCCGTCCCATCGCCACGTCAACGAACAGTTGGCCATGGTGCAAAAGGGGGCGCTTAAATTCAATCTCGACGGCCGGGAAATCCTGGTGAGCGCCGGCCAGGTTCTCGCCATCCCTTCCGGCGTCGCGCACGGCGTGGAAGCCATCGAAGACACCGACGTGATGGACCTGTTCACCCCCCGCCGCCAGGACTGGATCGACGGCGACGACTCTTATTTGCGCCGCTGAGCGCCCCGCCCCCCCGCTCCCCGCCGCCCGCTCCCCGCCGCCCGCTCCCCGC
>Ga0182027_10008682_pt1 | contig 14734 bp, 11 predicted proteins | sample 712E1DmetaG_FD_121300 | JGI IMG/M metagenome (GOLD analysis project Ga0182027, IMG submission 121300) | Permafrost microbial communities from Stordalen Mire, Sweden - 712E1D metaG (Illumina Assembly) | ecosystem: Environmental > Terrestrial > Soil > Wetlands > Permafrost | place: Sweden... | reverse complement strand
TCCAGCAGGTCGGCCAAAAATTGTTCCAAGCGCTTTCGACTTCTCTCGATTTCGCTCTCGGTCATGAACCGGAGCTTAGCACCTCCCGTAGGAGAGGTCAATAACATAACGTAGTAGTACTAGACCCCAGTCCCTTTCCTTTGACGCAGCTTGGAGTGCGGCGCTACACTGTCCTTTCTGCGAAGGATACTCGTCTATGACCCATGCTGAGGTACCCATGAAGATTCGTAAAGCGGTTTTGCCTGTTGCCGGGCTTGGCACGCGATTCCTGCCAGCCACCAAAGCGCAGCCCAAGGAAATGCTCCCTATCGTGGATAAACCTTTGGTGCAGTATGCAGTAGAAGAAGTTTCCGCTTCCGGTATCCCCATGGTGATATTCGTAACCGGGCGGGGAAAGACGGCCATCGAGAACCATTTTGACTTGTCGGCGGAGCTCGAGCAGGAGTTGGCCGGAAGAGGGAAGGAAGACCTTCTCAAGCAGTTGCATTCGATCTCAGGTCTGCTGCGCTTTGCTTATGTTCGCCAGCAAGCCCCACGAGGGCTGGGCCATGCGATTCTCACGGCGCGCGATTTTGTCGACGAAGAGGCCTTTGCGGTCCTGCTCTCCGATGATGTGATTGTGAACCGGGTGCCTTGCTTGAAGCAAATGCTGGCGGTCTTCGAGCGTTACGGCAGAAGCGTTGTCGCCATACAGAAAGTGGATCGCAAAGCTGTCGGCAGTTACGGCATCATTCGCGGCCAGCTTGTAGCGGACCCTCAATGGCACGGTCGGCTCTACCAAATCGAGGACATGGTGGAAAAGCCGGGTCCTCGCGAGGCGCCTTCGAATCTTGCGGTCATAGGCCGATACATCCTCACCCCAACAATTTTCAATGAGCTTGCGGCTACGACGCCGGGTGCGGGAGGCGAGATCCAACTGACGGATGGGTTGCGCCGGTTGCTCGAAAAGGAGCCGGTCTACGGCTATGTGTTTGAGGGAAAGCGGTATGATGCCGGCGATAAGCTGGGCTTTCTTCAAGCCACGGTGGAGCTGGCGCTCGAGCGGCCGGACCTTGGAAGAGCCTTCCGCAAATACCTCAAGTCACTTAAGCTCTGAAAGAGGAGTCAGGAGTCAGAAGAAGAACCGATGGCCTTAGCAGTCCTCGGGAAAGTCCCCCACGCTGGACCTGCCCCTTAAAAGCAGAATCCCGTCGTCAGTCGCCCTGCTACGGCGGGTCCGCGGCTCATGGTCAGTCTTTGCGGACGCTGGCACGCCTTCCCCTGGTACCTGATAGCTGACACTGGCTCTTCTGACTTCTGACTCCTGCTCCTCAACGGCTCTTTTCAGCGGCGGGCTTAGCTTCGGATGTCTTGGCCGGGGGAACTTCCTTCTTAGCGCTTTCAGAGCTCTTTTCTTTGCCCCCATTACCGGAGCTTGCGGCGCTGTTCGCGGTGGGGGAGGAGGTTTTCCTGCCATAATCCGTCACATACCAGCCTTTCCCCTTGAACCGGATGGCAGACGAAGATACAAGCTGCTTTAGCTTGCCTCCACACTTCTCACACTTGGTCAGTGGAGGATCGGAGAACCTCCGGATTTTCTCGGTGCGCTGTCCACACTGCGTACACGCGTATTCGTAAAGCGGCAATTTAACCTCCCTTACAAACGCCTTCGTTTATATTATATCGACGCTGTCCTCTGGCGTCAAAACATGCAGATGGTTCTAACTCTTCGTTGCCATTGCCGGAGCTAGTTGATACACTTGAAAGCGTAATTCACCCTTAACCCATATGCCGAAACCATCTATTTCCGCCAAGCCAGGACTTATGGACCCTCTGGAGGATTCCACGACCAATTCCAAGGGCAGGCTCTTTGTTGTAGGGACGCCCATTGGAAATCTGGAGGACATTACGCTGCGCGCCATCCGCATCCTCAAAGAAGTGGACTTGATTGCTTGCGAGGACACTCGGCGCACGCAGAATTTGCTCAACCACTATCAGATCCGCACCCCTACCATAAGTTACCACGAGCACAATGAGATGACCCGCGCGCCGGAACTGGTCATCATGTTGGAAGAGGGAAGCCACATAGCTTTGGTGACCGACGCGGGGATGCCGGTAGTTTCTGATCCGGGATTCCGTCTGGTTCACCTGGCAGTCCGCCACAACATCCCCGTGGTGCCTGTTCCCGGAGCCTCGGCTTTTGTGGCGGCGCTGGCTGCCTCGGGCATGCCCGTGGACAAGTTCCGGTTTCTGGGGTTCCTGCCCAGCAAGAAAGCGGCGCGCAGGAAGGCCTTGGAAGAGCAAATAACAGCAACCAAGACCCTGGTCTTCTATGAGGCCCCGCATCGCGTCCTCGAGATGCTGAGGGATGTGCGGGATATTCTCGGGGACCGCGAAGTGGTGTTGGCGCGCGAAGTGACCAAGGTCCACGAAGAGTTTTTGCGTGGCCCGCTGTCCAAATTATTAGAGCGTGCCAAAGGCAAGACCATGAGGGGGGAAATAACCCTCCTGGTTGGGGGTGCCTCCGCGCCGGGGGAAACTCGTCCGGCGGGTCCGCTTATTAAACCGGAGATCGAGAAGTTGATGGCAGAACGCGGGCTTGACGAGCGCGCGGCCCTTAAGGCGGTCGCCAAGGCCCGAGGTATGTCTCGCAGTGAGGCCTATCGCCTCTTGCAGATGGAAAGACCCACGCAAGCGCCACGTTAAGGCAGCGCCATAAATCTGCCTTCCCAGCTACCACTTGCCCCCTTCTGAATTGTGTCTTTGCCCTCTCCGGTGGGGAAAGTGTGTCCCGCTGCCGGCGTTTTCACCAGCCCGTCAGCCGGCGGGGACGGGTGAGGGGTTACCTCCGCTGGCCGAGCCTGGCATTAATCATGCCCGGCCGCCGTCTAATCCGGCTTGATGACGGACTTCACCGTGAACATCCGATAGTCCGAGTACATGTGACGATGGCCAAACTCGAAGTTGCCCATCCCCACGGTGACTTTCACGTCTTGGGGAAGCCAGAGAGCTGTGGGGCGGCCTTCAAACTCGTTCTTTGCATAGAGCACAAGCGTCGTCACCCGCTTGACTGGCGGCAGGGGTGCAAGCAGGTCCGTCCGCATCTTGAGGATCTGGTAATCGCTGCTGCGAATCCAGGCCACACCCTGGACAAGAATCGGCATGGATGCTTTCCCAATCTTGAGACGGCCCATAACCGCCACGGGCTCAATGTGCTCGGCGAAGGCCACCGCCTCGGTGCGATCGCCGCCTATTGTCTGCTGACCCAGCAGACGAAAGTCAGACCAAGGCTGTTCCAGTGGGCCGAAGAAAAGCGCCATCGAGGCAAAGCCTGTCGTCTTGATGAGGTCCCCGGTTTGTATCTGAGGATGCTCTTCCCGCCCGCGCAAATCGGTGCGGTACTCGACAAGGGTGAAAGCGTCGCCCTCCCGCCGAGCCAGCATCAAGTAGCGGAACTTCTGCACGCTGCGCTCTTCCACGTACCGCCCATTTAGCTCCCCCCTCCCCTTTGGGCCTCTTCGATGGTCTCCAGCGCAGTAATATTGACGAAGTCCGTGACGAATTTCTGAAGGTTCTCACTGACGCCGCGCAAAACCTCGGGAAGCTGAGACTGGTCTGTGGCGGGCTTGAGTCCTTTGAGTTCCGGGATCTGATGCAGCATTTTCTTCAGAGGCCATTTGGTGATGGGGTCGCTGCGACGATAGGCCTCGAAGAATAGTTCATCCGCAGGAGCAACCAGTTTGGACGCCAGCGGCGGAGCGGTCCGTGAGGGAATCTCTGTTGTCTTGCTCAGCGCGGCCACTTCCCCACCTTTGGAGCCGCTCCCCACCGCTGGCCCCGAGGGGAGAACCGGCGGCGCCGCGGGGGAGGCAGTCGGGGAGGGAACTTCTACAGCCTTGCTCAAGACTGCCATCTTCCCGCCTTGCGTGTCGCGCGCACCTTTCTCGATGGTAGCTTCCGCCATGTTTGGCGTCAGCTCGAGTTCGGGGCGCTCGGAATCATCGGGGTGAGCGCTCGTCTCCGATTCTTTCATTTTCTCCTGATGCTTCTGTTGCAGCTGGGCCATCGCCAGGCGGGCGGCGGCATCGCGCCGCCCGCCGCGGGCCTTGGCCATCGTAGCGGCATACTCGGCCGCGAACACGAATTCGGCCCGCACCGCCCGCGATTCCGCCGGCGAAGCAGGCTCGGCCGTGAAAGCGTTGGCATCGAGCGAGAGTGGCATGGGCAGGTCCGAGGCGCTGTAAAGAGAGCGGTCTAGGTATCGTTTTAACTCTTTCTGGAGGCGCAGCGGGTCGCCGATGGTGCGCCGCGCCGCTTCCTCTGGTTCCACGCTCTGCCCCAACAAAGCCACAAAATCGGTGACGCGGTGCGTTCCCTCCCGCCAGTCGCGGGTGATCAGGTAGTGCGTCAGCAGCCAAGACTGCGCGTAAAAAATCGAGTTCCTGTTCTCCTCGTGGTAGTAAGGCGAAGAGGCGTCTACGGCAAACAGAGTACCGAGCGGGAGCAGTTTGGTTCCTTGCAAAACCTCGAGATTCGTGCGGCTCGGCGCACCGACGGAGATCTTGCGGCCCTTAACCTCCGTGCTGCCGAAAAACTCCGCCGACCCCTCCACCAACCACAGCGGCAGTTGGGAGAGGAGGCGGCCGGCGAGGAAATGGACGTATCCGTGGTGGACGTTCTCGAAGGGGTCGTCAGCACGACGGCCAAGGGCCTCCCGCGCCTCCTGGTCCGTGATTTCGTCGAGCCGGAGTGCGATGTGGTCCTTTTCCGGCCCCGCCAGATAAAGGCCTGCCGGGAGCGACGATTCCGACGATAACAATCCCTTACTAGCCCAGAACCCGGGCATCAGGCGTTTCAGGCCATCCTCGTCTTTAATGGCGATGATGGTGACGACCGGGTCCTTCGCCGCGCCCGGAATATTGAAGAATTGGCGGAAGACGGCGCGGATCAACTCGAACTGTAAAACTACGTTCCGCCCTTGCTTTTCGCTCGAATCCGTAAGAACGAGGAAGTTCGGACTGCGGACCTCGGTCCACGTCTCCGTTCGCGCGGCGAAGGAGCGCTCCGCCGCCAGGATCAAGAGGATAACCACCAGGCAAGTGCGAATAGATGGACGCAACATAACCCCTGTATAGACCTGTGGAAGGGCGGAGTCAATGGGGTTGCGGGTTACGTGTCGTTAGCATATGAAATGTCCGGTTCAATTAGCACGTGATCTGTCCGCTGGAGGCGGTGAGGAGATCGTCCATTCTGTTATGAGGAGGCAGAATGCGACGATACTTGGACGCCGCCTGGGAGCGGGCGATGAAAGTTCAGGACGTGATTTTGCGAGCGATGGCGAAGACCATCACCTGGTGGCAGGGGGCGGAGATCATGGGGATTTCCGATCGCAGCATGAGGCGCTGGAAGCGGCGCTACAAGGAAAAACTGCCCTTTGCTTTGGGGATTGGTGCTGGATGGTGCAGAGGAGTTCGTGCCCAAAGGAGTAGGCTATCGAGGCTAGGATGGATCGGATGGCGCCGGGACGGCCGAGTGGCCCCTCGCCTGACCCGCTCCGCCCTGCACCGGACGGTGCGAGGCTCCGGCTGGTGAAAGCGCCGGCGCCGGGCCACCCTCTTCCCTCGGTAGAGGGACGAGACCCGGGTGCCTTTCTTTGTCCTCCGTAAGAGCGCCTGGACTGAAGAACTGGTCCACTCGGTCCAGGACTTCGCGGGTGCCGGGCGCGCTTTGGATCGACTTGCGGAGTTCTGCTCCCTTGCGGACTCCTTTGGTGAACCAGCTTGCGAATTGTTTCATCTTGCCAATCGCACCGGGAACTTCTTCCGCCACCAACATTTCATAATAAGATCGGATCAATTGGTAGCGGTCAGACTCGCCCGGCTCCATGAATGTCCCGTCGCGGAAGAAATCGGAGAGTTGACGGAATATCCATGGATTGGAGGCGGCGGCGCGTCCGATCATCACTGCATCGCAGCCTGTCTGCTGGGAAAGGGCAAGGGCGTCCGGCGGCGTCATCACGTCGCCGTTGCCGATTACCGGGATGCGCACTCGCGACTTCACCTCTTGGATAATCTGCCATTGGGCGCGCCCACTGAATCCTTGTTGGCGCGTGCGAGGATGGACGCTGAGCGCCTCCACGCCGCACTCCTCAGCCATGCGCGCCACCTCGAGTGCGACGATCTCCGCCTCACTCCAGCCGGAGCGGAACTTTATCGTAAAGGGGATGCGCACTGCGGCGCGAATCTTCCGCAGGATCTTCTCCAGCAACGGAAGGTCGCGAAGCAAGCCTGAGCCGCCGCACTTGACGACCTTCTTGGCCGGGCAGCCCAAGTTCAGGTCCACCAGGTCGAACCCGAGATCTTCGATCATGCGGGCCGCATCCGCCAGGCGGTCCGGATCGGCGCCAAAAAGTTGCCCGGAAATCGGCCTTTCTTCTTCGGTGTAATACAAGAACCGCTTCGAGCGCAGGTTTTGACGAAGCATTCCTTCGCTGGAAACGAACTCCGTCATAATCAGTCCGCATCCACCCAGGCGTTTGATGAAGCGGCGGAACACCGTGTCGGTAATGCCGGCCATCGGCGCTAAAACATGGGCCGGCCGGATCACCACATTACGAATTCGCAGTTCTTCGAATAGCATGACAAAAGCCGGGGCTAGGGGTTCGGGACTAGGGACTCGGGACTCGATGCCAGGATTCGTGTAAGGGCTGGGGTGATTCTGACTTATACTTTGTGAACTCTGGCTTGCTTTTTCCATTGTCCCGTTGCCCATTGTTTTCTGGGTTCCTGTCTACCGCCTATCTGTCCCGTGTACAGAGTGCGTGGCCCCTAACCCCGAGTCCCGGGTCCCTAGCCCCTGCTTTCCAGAATCTGCGCCGCGTCGGCAATCGCGAACCGCAATCTCCCCTCGGCCACAAGTTCCCCGGCGCGGAAAATGGTTCCGCGAAGTTCACCCAAACGCTCGCCCATTTTCACGACTTCCGCCTCCACCCGAAGGGTGTCGCCGGGCGCCACCGGCTTGGTAAGGTGTGCGGCGGGAATTTGCAGGATCACGGCCACTTTTCCGGCCATCTCGGGTCGCTCCATCACCAGGACGGCGCCAAGCTGAGTTACCAGTTCCAATAGTATCCCGACCGAAATGACGGGGGAAGCCGGAAGGTAACCCCGCGAAACCTCGTCGTTCACCGAAAAGCGCTTGGTGGCCGCGATTCGCTGGCCCGGAATGAATTCCGTGACTCGATCGACGAACAAAAAAGGGTAACGATGAGGAAGGATTCTGAGGATGTCAGATGGTGATTCCACGTTGCTCACGGTTTTTCCGCATCGGGACCATTTGAGGAAGTGGGCAAGCCTCTCGCGATCTTCAAAAGTTCTCTTCGCAGCGCCGGGTTGCGGGCGGTCCAATCGCCGGGGCGATCCTGGTCCGTCGCATACTGGGCGCGCATAGCTTCCATTTTGGAATCTATCTCGTCGAGGAAGTGGACGAGGAGAGCTTCAGGGAACATAGGTTCTTTCGGCGACCCGAATTCCAATTTACCGTGGTGGGAAAGGATGATGTGCTCGATCTGACCCTTTAACTCTGCGGGGAAGCCGGGAATCTGACGCATTTTCTCTTGCACCATTTCGAGGCCTATCGAAATGTGGCCCAGCAACTGTCCCCGAGTGGAATACCGGAAGCCGCGAGAGAAACTCAGCTCCTCAATCTTCCCCACGTCATGCAGCACCAACCCGGCCAGTAGCAGGTCGCGGCGCAGGAACTCGTAGTGGTCGCAAACCTGGTCGCCGAGTTGCACCAGTGACAAGACATGCTCGAGCAGGCCACCCAGAAAAGCATGGTGATAACTCATCGCCGCCGGAGCCCTCTTGTACTTCTCCGCGATCGAGGGGTCTTCCAGGATGGAAAGCAATAGCACTCGCACCGGTCCCTCGGGCACGCGACGCAGGCGGTCTAGCAGCGTGGCATACATTTCCGCAGGCGCCCGGCGTGAGCGCGGGAGGTAATCGAAAACGTCCACCTGATCAGGAGAGCACCGGGAGATTTTGCGCACCCGAATCTGCGGCATCCCCTGGTAGTCCTCGACAACCCCGTCCACCTCAACGACATCCTCCACCTCGAAATCCAGCGGATGCCGATCACAGTCCCACAGCTTGGCGCGCACCACACCGCTGGAGTCGCGCAACTCCAAATCAAGATACGCACTTCCCGTGCGGGCGATTTTCCGTTCGCGGGCTTGAACCAGGAAGGTGGTCTGAACGTGCGAGTCCGGGCTGAGGTCGGTTACAAAGCGCTCCTTCATAGCCCCTTATGTGTCGATTGGGTTTCGCTTGGTCGTTCTTCGCCCGTGTCAGCATATCCAGGAGCCCTGAAGATATAGCTTTCACTACGGAGTCGTGTCAGGTATTCCCGCAATTGCGGCTGCATTTTCTGGTCGTAAAGGACTGCGGCGACCCGGTCTTCGACTTCCTCAAATTTGGGAATTCCGGCGCTATATCGATCCAGCACCTTGAGGATGATATACCCGTATTTTGTCTGGATAGGGTTGCTAAAATCATTGCGCTCGAGCTTCGCGATCACCCCCCCGACATCCGGCGTCAGCTTCGCTTCCTGCATAAATCCCAGGTCCCCAGCTTGCTCGGCGCCGGGCCCATCGGAGTACTTCTTCACTACGTCTGCAAAACGTTGCCCGGCCTTCAACTCAGCCAACGCCTCGTTCGCCCGCTTCTCGGCTTCTTCCGGCTTACGCTTTTCAGTTGAAATGAGGACTTGCGCCAGGTGTATCATGCCGGAAGTTTTGTAATCGTCCTTATGGGCTTCGTAGTATTTCGCCTCGTCCTCGTGCGACAAAATAATGCGGGAGCCTACCTCACGGCTGATCACTTCTTTCATCAACAGTTCACGGCGGATCTGGTCTTTGAAGTCTTCGTAATTCATTCCTTCTTTCTCCACATCCGTTTCCAGATCTTCCAGGGTGGCCAAGTGGTTCTGCTTGCGTACGTCGTCGAGCCGCTTGACCACATCCGTCTCCACGTTGATGTCCTCGTCTTTGCCCTTCTGCACCATGAGGGATTGGTCGATCAAGTCGCGTAAAAGGTTCTTGCTTTGCTCGCGGAATTGGGTCTCGAATTCGGCCCCCGAGTATTGCTGGGCAAGTTGCTGGCGGAGTTTCTCTTTCTCCTCGTCGTACTTCTGTTGGGTGATGATCTCGCTGTTGACCCGCGCAATGATGCGCTCAACTATTCTTGCGCCCCCGAGGGCCGGGCTCCCAACCGCCGTGACCAGCGCCATGCTAACCATTACAGCCCATCTTCGTCTGTTCATTTCCTTTATCCCATCCCGAAACTCGAAGTCCCTTTGATCTTTCGATGTCCATGTATGTGCCGGGGTTGTTTCCCCCAACACTCGACCCTGCCGAGCTTCAGTTTAATGCTAGGGTTGCAATTCCTGCAAGACATTTTGGACCTCCTGCAAGGTATTCACCCCTGCGTTGCGCAACCTGAAACGCAGGACCCCGTCGGGTCGAAGGCTTGCCTCCCGGCGGTGGCGCACGAAGGTCGTGATTCTCTTAGGCTCCACAGGAGTTTGCTCATGAAACCGCATCCAGATATCTTCCGCCTTTCGTTCAATGGACTGCACCAGAAGTTGTTCGGCGGCGGATTTCACAAGCCCGTACGAAAGGAGGTTTGAAACGGAGGGAGGAATGGGCCCATAACGGTCGATGAGCTCGGCTTCGAGTTCCGCGCGCGCTTCGGGCGTAGCCAGGCTGGAGATCCGCTTGTACAGGCGCAGGCGCTGGCTCTCGTCGGACACATAGACATCGGGAATTTTGATATCGAGTCCCAAATTAAGGGTGGTGCGGACCTCAATCCTCTGGGGCGCGCCTTTCAATTCTTCGACGGTCTGCTCGAGCATCTTCAGGTAGAGGTCGATGCCGATGGCATTCAAATGTCCATGCTGTTCGGCGCCCAGAAGGTTCCCCGTGCCGCGCAACTCGAGGTCCAAGGCGGCCAGGCGGAAGCCCGTTCCCAGCTCCGAGAACTCCTTCAGCGCTGCCAGCCGCCGGCGAGCCGTGGGGGTCAAGGTATCCTCGGCGGCCACGAGGAAGTAAGCATAGGCGCGGCGGTTCGACCGCCCCACCCGGCCGCGGAGTTGGTAAAGATCGGCTAAGCCAAAGCGCTCGGCGTGATTGACAAGGATAGTGTTGGCGCGGGGGATGTCGAGCCCGTTTTCAATCAGCGCCGTCGCCACCAGGACCTCATACTCGCCCTGCATGAACTTGAGCATGACCCTTTCCAGCTCTTTTTCTCCCATTTGCCCGTGCGCCACCCCGATCCGCACGGTGGGGACCAGACGTTGCACCAGGGCGGCGATGCTGAAGATGGATTCCACACGGTTGTGGACCAAAAAGACCTGGCCCTCCCGCTGTATCTCTTGCAGGATGGCGGACTGAATTAAGGTCTGATTGAAGGGCGCTACCGTGGTTTGAATGGCCAGCCGGCCTCGCGGCGGAGTTTCGATGACGGAGAGGTCGCGCAATCCGCCCACCGACATGTGCAAGGTGCGGGGAATGGGGGTGGCGGACATCGCCAGCACGTCAACCCCCGCCTTGAGTTTCCTCAGCTTCTCCTTCGCCGCCACCCCGAACCGCTGCTCTTCATCGATGATCAGTAACCCAAGGTCGCGGAAGCGCACGTCTTTCGAGAGCAAGCGGTGAGTTCCAATCAGGACGTCCACCTTGCCGGCCTCCGCCTCGGCCGCGACCTTTTTCTGCTCGGCGGGTAACCGGAAGCGGCTGAGCATTTCCACGCGCATAGGGAAGGCGGCCATCCGCTGCCGGAAGGTTGTGAAGTGCTGGAAAGCGAGGACGGTGGTCGGCACCAGCACCGCCACCTGCCGCCCATCCTGGATGACCTTAAAGGCAGCGCGCATGGCCAATTCGGTTTTTCCATAGCCCACGTCGCCGCAGAGGAGCCGATCCATGGGTTCGGGGCTTTCCAAGTCTTGCTTGATGTCGGCCAGGGCTTTCAACTGGTCGGGGGTTTCCTCGAATTCAAAGGCGTCTTCGAACTCTTTCTGCCAGGGGGTGTCAGGGCTGGTGGGCGTGCCGCCGTACATCTTCCGCTCGGCGTACAACTGGAGGAGTTCTTGCGCCATGTCACGCAGGGCCCGCTTGACGCGTTTCTTCGTCCGCTCCCAACCGGATCCTCCCAGCCGATCGAGAACGGGTTTAACGCCGTCGCCGCCGGACCGGTACTTCTCCACCAAATCCAAGCGCTCGAGGGGGACATACAGCTTGGCCTCATCCTGATACGTCAGCAGCATGAAGTCGCGCGAGGAACCGCTGACACTGATTTGGCGCAGCCCTTGATAGATTCCCACCCCGTGGTCAACATGCACCACGTAATCGCCCACTTTGAGATCGCCCAGGCCCGAGATGAAGCTCGAAACCCCGGAGCGCTCGCGGCGTCGCGAGGCCCAGTCGAATCCTCCAAACAGGTCGCTGTCCGCCAGCCACATTTGTTGCAAATCGGAAATGACGAACCCCTCGGTAAGATCACCGTGGGCCATGAGCGCCGCACCGGCACTCCCACGGAGTTCCCCAGGTTGATCCGTGCGAGCACAGGCAGGAGTGCCTGTGCCACCTGGTTCAGTGGAGATGCCTTCTTGAGTCACCGTGCCGAATGGAATCTCGTATCCGGCAAGAATTCCGCGCAGCCGTTCCGCTTTGCCGCTGGTGGGAACCACCAGCACCACGGACATGCCTCGCTCTAAATTGCCTCGCAGGTTTTCCACCAGGCCCTTAACTCCGGCATGGCATTTCGGGGAGGGTTGGGTGAGAAGAACCAGCTCGGGCTGGGGTAGGGCAGGGCTCTGCCCTGCCGCGAAGTAGCGCCGACCTTCAGGTCGGCACGCCCCCTCAGTGGGAGTCAAAAATTCGCCGTCTGGCGGGCTCTGCCTGCCCGCGCTCGCCTCGGTTCTCTGGGTGTTCTCGTGGGGCTCGATTCGATGCGCTTCTGAACCGCCGGAGGGGCCTTCCACCGCTGCCTGTGGCGTGAATTCGAAGCAGAGCTCCTTGAGATAGAGTTGTGGCACTGCCCCACCGCTCTGTAGAAACTCCTCTTCGGTGAGGAAGATATCCTCGGGGGTTGGGCGAGGCGGAATGACATCGCGCACCTCGTCAAAAGCGGACGCCAACCCTTCCAGGAAGCGCTTCAACTGCGCGTTGCGGTCCAGGGGTTCGTCCCAGAGCAATACGGGGTTGTCAAACAACGTGAACAAGCTGTTCGGGTGAGGTTCAACCAGAGGAGTAAGAAACTCCCATCCCGGGAACGGATTTGCGTATTCGCTCGCCCACTCGGGTTCCAGGTCGACTCGAGCCCTGGTTTGCTCCCCCGTCGCGCCCCGTGCAATGATCCGTTTCTCAAGAGCGCGGACTAGCTTCTGGAAGAACTGCCGGGAGTGTTTGGTTTCCGAAAGCGGAAGCAGCAACCCTGCCGGAACGGGCCTTCGCGAGCGCTGTGTGTCGGGGTCAAACTCACGCAGGGATTCAATCTGATCTCCGGAAAATTCAATGCGGAAGGGCCACGCAGCCTGGGGAGGAAAAATATCGACCATTCCTCCTCGCACCGAGAATTGGCCCACATCGGAAACTGGTTCTCCCCGTTCGTATCCCACTCCGCCCAGGTGCTCCGTTAGATCGTCGAGATCCAGCTCATCGCCGAGTTTGAGCTCCAGCGCCAGGGAGGAGTAGAAGGCGCGCTCCCGGAACCGCCCGAACGCGGCCGCCACCGGGACGTACAGCACGCGCGCCCGTCCCTGCGCCACGCTCCACAGGGTCACCGCCCTTTGTTCGAGAATCTCTGCGTGTGGGGAGCGGCCTTCGTAAGGAGAGCAGTCCAGTTCCGGGAGCGTCAGTACGGCCGGGCCGGAGAGAGGGTCGAGCCAGGTATTGAATGTAGAGGTGGTCCGCTGGAGATTGGCGGCGGTCTCATTATCTGAAGTCAGGACAACCACCGGGCGAGTCAGTTTGTGGGCAATTCCCGCCACCACCAGCGCCTTGGCGGAACTTGTCAAGCCGGAAATGGTCACGGGCGGGCGTGGTCCCGATGCCTCACCATTCAGGGCCTGCACGGCGCCACGAAAGGCAGCATGATCGAGAATGGGATTCAACAGGGACCGTAGATTAGGCATTGATGTGAAGGACGTCAGTTGTCAGTCGTCAGTCGTCCGTGGTCAGTAGTCCGTTGTCCGTGGTGCATGGTGATTGGTTGCGGACCGATGGCGCGCTATGCCCTGACACCTGACACCTGAAACCTGTCTTTTGGCTCGTCACTCGTCACTTGTTACTGTCTTAAGGGCTGCTTGGATGATCGACGATGTCGAATACCCCTCGACGACAGGGATTGAAACAACAAGCCCACCCGCAGCCTCCACTTCGGCCCGGCCAACAATGGCGTCCGGCTTCCAATCTCCACCTTTCACAAGGATGTGTGGCAGCATGCGGGCAATGACGGTTTGGGGGGTGAGGTCATCAAAAATCGTCACATAATCGACTGCTTTGAGCGCCGCCAGGATTTCAACGCGTTCTGCTTCAGGTTGAATCGCGCGCTCGCAACCCTTCAGGGCCCGCACACTACGGTCGCTGTTGACCGCCACGATCAGCACATCGCCGAGTTTCCTGGCTTCAGCCAGATACCGCGTGTGACCAGGATGAAGCAGGTCAAAACACCCGTTAGTGAAGACCACGCGTTTTCCGCGCCGCTTCAAGTTCGCCACAACCTCAAACGCCCGCTCCAAGGTCAGGATTTTCTCAATACCCATAACAAGTTCCAGCCTCTACAGAAATAGATCAGCCGCTTCAATCCGCGTGTTTCCATGGAGTATTCTAACACGCAGGGTACACGAAGTTCTTGAGGGCGCCGGCGGCTGTCTTCGTCAGCAGTCGAAGTTTGTCTGCGGCTCTTCCCCACCTGCCACCTACCCGGCGCCTGACACCTGAAACCTGGAACCTGAAACCTTCTTTCCCTCCACCTACCACCTGCGAGGCACTAACTACCTTTAGTTTCATCAACATTCCCGCTTTCAACGCGTAACTACCTGTGTTTTGAACAACATTCCCGCTTTTCCCTGTGCCGTGGAACGCCGCCTTTTTTTTTCATAGACATTCCCGCATCATTCCTTCACTTTTAAGGGCACTACAGCTTCTTCATTCTCTGCTTTGATGACATATCGTCATTCGACGACGGTACTTGCGGAGCCCCCTGCCAACTCGACCCCTCAAATGCGGTGGGCGGTCGGCAGAAAGCAAATGCTGTTCATTCTGACTTCTGACTCCTGAGTCCTGGGTCCCGAGTCCTGACTCCTGACTCCTGACTCCTGACTCCTGACTCCTGACTCCTGACTCCTGACTCCTGACTCCTGACTCCTTTTCCCTAGCTTAAACTTACATTTCTAGCCTATCTTCTTCCCTTTGTCAAGAGGCAGGTCGCCCGTCCAATTCGTCGGTAAGAGTCCGGGTCAGGTGGGGAAGGCGCGGTCGCGGTAGGGATACCGGTTACCCGGCACCCCCCGCACAGATCCGTACGTGCGCTGATTAGCGCATACGGCTCTTATCGCGGATGACTAGCGGCGAAGTGCTGCGTCGGCCAAGGATGCAGAACGCGCGGTAAGGGGAGCCAGCGGGCAGCGAGGCGAGCCAGGCGGTCCCAGATGGGGCGGTGGCGTTGGCTACGATGGAGCAGTTGCGTGCGCCACAGCC
>Ga0182027_10008681_pt1 | contig 14735 bp, 9 predicted proteins | sample 712E1DmetaG_FD_121300 | JGI IMG/M metagenome (GOLD analysis project Ga0182027, IMG submission 121300) | Permafrost microbial communities from Stordalen Mire, Sweden - 712E1D metaG (Illumina Assembly) | ecosystem: Environmental > Terrestrial > Soil > Wetlands > Permafrost | place: Sweden... | reverse complement strand
TTTACTCAATCACAAAAGACTTTGTCTTTGTGCACAAGAACTTTCAGTTCTTTGTGTTTTAGCAAAAATTGCGGGGGAAGGGATTCTCCTGCACCCTTTTGAAAAAGGCTGCACCGAAAACCAAGGTGCTATTCACGTTTATGAATAGCACTATTTCCCTTTACTCAATTTTTCTTTGGAAAAATTGCGGGGGAAGGGATTCGAACCCTCGTACACACTAAGTGACAGGATTGCATAGTCCAAAGCACAATCGCTTTGGTGTCACCCTTAAGTCCTGCGCATTTGACCAGGCTCTGCCACCCCCGCATGAGGTTATATCTAGTTATCGAAAATTTAGGCACTTTATAAATTTAATTAGAATTTTTATGTCCGTACATATAATTGGTTTCCGCTCTCATATTTTTTTAGACCGATATAAAATAGACTTACAGCAACTATGGTCAATACTATTGTGAATCCTATAGTATACATTAGCCATGTCGCATCGAACGTCTTTAGTAATTGTACTGGTATTCCTGATACGAATCCTGCGGGTATTATGAATAGTATTAGTATCTTGGTTAATCCAGTGTATATGCTTAATGGATAGCTCGAGAACGCTATCAATCCTTCTCTTAATGTGCTGCTTGTCTCTTCTGAATTTTCCATGAAGAATGCAAGCGATCCTGTCAATATATCAAAGGATATGAATATTATCGCGCTAAGCACGATCAATAATATGAATAATGGCGCTTTTACTAGTGGTATGAACATTATTGCAAGGACTATTCCTAAGAGCAAATCTCCTAATGAGTACCATGATGCTTTGGATATTATTACATGATACAAAATATTTTTTGGCAGTGTCAGATAATAATCGAGTCTTCCTTCAACTATGATTGAAGATATATTCCTCCTGTTGCCATAGAATACTCCTCCAATGCCATAAGATGTTAATATTACTGCATATAATAGTATCATATCGTTCAGGTTCCATCCATTGGTGTTCTGGAATTTGTTGAATATTATGAGCCAGAATATTATCCACACAATATCGTTGAGTATCATCGAGACTGTCTGTATTATGAAGCTTGCGCGGTAATCTAGCGCAGTCTTTAATGATATCTTGAAATATTCCAGTTGTGTCTTGAAATGTTTTAATGCCATCTTTTATCCGCCGTTTATGCTTATACGCTTCACACATATTTTGTATAGCATTGAGGCAATAATTGCAAATACTGTTATCCACATTAATTCTACAATTAATACTTTGAAGAATAGCATATAGTCGAACGCTACAAATAATTTTGCAGGATAATATGCTACATAACTGAATGGCAGGTATATGCTGATATTATACAGCCATTTAGGAAATATCTCGAGCGGCACAAGCATTCCGCCGATAGTGAATATTATCTTGCTATAAACAAAATCTAGGGATTTTGCATCCTCTATCCAGAATGCGAATACTCCTAATGAAGCCATTATAAGAAAATTTAGTGTTATTGCAAGGAACACAATCAATATTATCGGCAGTATTGTTATTAGGTTGATATTTATTGGTCCTATAAATATGTATACGACCAATCCTGCTATGACAAATGTTACTATGAATTTTACTACTGATCTTCCGAGAGACTGGAAATATTTGTATAATACATAATTGTATGGCTTGTTAAGATAGTTCGCTATGTTGCCGTTTATTACTTCATTACCCATCTCTTCAAGGACTCTTGATTGCGACGTGACTATTGATTCAGTCATCACAAGATACCATAGCATCATTATTATTGTGAATCCATTGATATATTCGTTGGAGCCATATATTACCTTCCATAGATTGACGAATATGAATATTATTAATGCTATGAATGCAGAACTGCCTATAATATCCTGTATATACGCTACGCTATTGACAAAGTTTGTTCGCGTAATATAAAAATATTTGTTCAGAGTCATTTTTGCTATATCTCTATTTTCTATATACTGCCTCGATTATCTCCTCTATTTCAGGCTCTTCAATGGTCAAGTCTATTATCTGGTTGTTCTTCAATAGATAGTCTATTATGTTCTTTATCGGTGTTTTGTCTGTATTGATTTCTATCTTTATTCCAAATTCGCTTTTTTTGATTATCTTGACGTTCTTTCTGGCGCTGAATCTTATTGGTGTCTCGGATAATGCCTTGACTGTTTTCTTTTTGATGTAATTATTCTTCAAGTCCTTGATCTTCCCGTCGTATATTATCGATCCCTTGTTTATTATTACTGCTCTCTTGCATATCTTTTCTACATCGTCCATGTCGTGGCTTGTAAGTATTATTGTTGTATTCTCTTTATCATTGATTTCCCTGATTAATTCTCTTATGTTCTTCTTTGCGATTATGTCAAGTCCTATAGTTGGTTCATCGAGGAACAATATCTTTGGATTGTGTATTAGTGATAATACTATTTCGCATCTCATCCTCTGCCCAAGCGATAGTTTACGCACTGGCTGGTCGACAATGTCTTCTATCTCAAATTTTTTTATCAGTTCAGCAATGCGCTTCTTGTATACTTCTTGCGGTATCTCGTATATTCTGGCGAATAGGTTGAATGAATCCATCGCAGGCAAATGGAACCATAATTGCGGCTTTTGTCCGAATACTGTGCCTATATCGTATGCGAGTTTCTTTCTATTCTTCTGGGGGTTCAATCCAAGAACTTTCACTTCTCCTGAATCTGGATACAGTATTCCCGAGAGTATCTTAAGAGTTGTTGATTTTCCAGCGCCATTAGGTCCGATGAATGCTACGAGTTCGCCGCTTTTTACATTGAAGGATATATTCTTTACTGCATCAACATTTTTGTATTGCGACCTTATAATAGATTTACAGAATCCTTTGAATCCTGAATCTTTTTGTCTTACCTTGAAAGATTTATTCAAGTCTTTAATGCTTATAGCTTCAGCTAAATTTTTGTATTGTTTATTGTCCATAAAAATCCCTTAATATGATATGAATCCCATAAATATAAATCTTTGGTTGTCATTATCGAATAGTCTACGAAAAAAACCGTAAATATTACGGGTATTGACGAGTTTATCATAAATTTTCCGAAATTGTTCTTGAAAAGATAAACTTAATAAATTCCTCTAGTCAATCCCGATATATCATATTTTGGAGGATTTTTAAAATGGTTAAACTTACTGAGCCTAAATCGATGGAAGAGTGCGTGTATTTTACTAACAGGAATATTGGAGAAAAATTTAACGGGACCGCTCGATGCTGGGTTTTTCGTCAGCAATGTCCTAAATGCAAGAAGGCATTCATGGGAAAGCCTGTAGTTGACGGAAAAGCAAAGATCAGGGCATTGGAATATGTCTGTCCAAACTGCAAATATACAGTCGAGAAACAGGAGTACGAAGATACTCTCATTGCAAATGTCGATTATACTTGTCCTGCATGTTCGTTTCATGGAGGGATAGTATTGCCATTCAAGAGAAAGAAGGTTGAAGGAGTATTGACGCTAAGATTCCCGTGCGAGAAATGCAAAGGTCCGATAGACGTCACAAAGAAGATGAAGCAGATAAAAAAGAAGGACAAGAAGGGAAAAGCTGCTCCAGTAGAAGACTCGGATGATGAGTAGATAAAATATTTTTTCTTTTTTCCGTTCTTATTTCCTCTTCAATAATCTTTATAAATTCTGTGTCGTTTGCGTGTATATACGCGTGTATATACTGATGTTTTGGTGATATTTTATGAACTCTATAAGAAATCCTAGGCGTGTACTTGTGACTAGCGCTTTGCCTTACGTGAATAATGTTCCTCATCTTGGAACTCTAGTCTGCGTGATAAGTGCTGATGTATACACGAGATTCTTAAGACTTATGCATAAGGATGTTATCTCTATTCTTGGAACTGATGAGCACGGGACTACTGCTGAGACTAAAGCTATCGAGGAGGGCTTGACTGTCAGGCAACTGTGCGATAAATATTATGCACTGCATACTGAAATCTATAAGTGGTTCAATTGTGAATTTGATTGCTATGGAAGAACTTCAAGCAAGGACAATACGGAAATCACGACAGATATATTCAATAAGCTTCATGCGAACGGCTACATCTCTCAAGGTTCTTTAGAGCAATTATATTGCGAGAATGACAAAAGATTTCTTGCTGACAGGTTTGTTGAGGGTGAATGTCCGAAATGCCATTATGCCGATGCGCGTGGAGATCAATGTGACAATTGCGGGAATCTTCTCAACGCAAGCGAACTTATCAATCCCAAATGCAAGACATGCAAGAGCACTCCGATAATAAAAGAGACGACGCACTTATTTATGGATTTGCCTAAGATCGAATCTAAACTTCGCGAGTGGATGAACATCGTTGAGAGCGGCTGGAGCGATAATGCAAAGACGATGACAGAAGCATGGCTTAAAGAAGGCTTGAGACAAAGGTGCATCACACGGGATTTGAAGTGGGGCATTAAAGTTCCACTCAATGGATTTCAAGACAAGGTTTTCTATTCATGGTTTGACGCTCCTATTGGATACATCGGAATAACCAAAGAGTGCCGGGGGAATTGGCATGATTGGTGGCATGATAATGATGGAACAAAACTCGTCCAGTTCATGGGTAAGGATAACATTCCCTTTCATACTATATTGTTTCCTGCATTCTGCATTGGATCGCATGACAATTATACTTTGATGAGCGAAATTTCAGTCAATGAATTTCTTAATTATGAAGGCGCAAAATTTTCAAAGAGCAGAAACATAGGCGTATTTGGCGACGATGCAAAAAGCACAGGAATTCCTGCTGATGTTTTCAGGTATTATCTGATGATGAATAGACCTGAACGTTCAGACGCTGATTTTAGCTGGATGGATTTTCAGAAGAAGAACAATGCTGAATTAGTCGGAAACTTGGGAAACCTCGTCAATAGGACCGTAGTATTTTTGAATAGAAACTATGAAAGCATCATCCCTGAAGCGATACTTGAAGAGAAGGATCAGGCATTGCTCGAGGACATACGCAATGTAGAAAAGAAGATTGCAAACCTGATAGAGACTATCAATATCAAGGAAGCATTGAAGGAGATAATGTCAATTTCAAAGCTCGGAAACCAATACCTGCAGGATAATGAGCCGTGGAAGAATCCTGATAAAGCGCGCAATGCGACAACACTTTCTGTACTCGCGAACGTCGTCAAGGATCTTGCTATATTGATACATCCATACATGCCAAATGCCGCAAAAGCCATACAGGAACAGCTCAACATAAAGAATCTCGATTGGAATGATTTGGGAAAATTGACATTGCATTATGGTCACAGGATATCGAACGCGCAGCTCGTGTTCAAGAAGATTGAAGACAAAGAGATGCAGGAATTAAGACTGCAATTTTCAGGAAAGAAAAAGAAGAAGGTCGAGGAGAAAAAACTCGAGAAAAAGGTTGATGCAAATAATGCCGCTATGAATACTATCTCTTTTAATGACATCCAATTGCGCGTCGCAAAGATTGTTGACGTGAAGAGGCATCCGAATGCAGAGAAACTCTATATTGAGAAACTTGATTTTGGCGATGAATACAGGACGATAGTTTCTGGTATAGTTCCATATTATACTGCTGAAGAATTATTGGAAAGAAAGATAATTGTCGTAACGAATCTTGAGCCTGCGAATCTTCGCGGCATAGAAAGCAGTGGAATGCTTCTCGCTGCAGAAGAGAATGGTGTTGTAGGTCTTGTGACGACGCATGGAGAGCCGGGTGATTATGTATATATAGACAATCTTGGCGAAGCAAAATTAGACCACATAAAGAACTTGAAGACAATCAATATCAAGGAATTCTCTACGATAAAGATTGTCGTCAAGGATGGGAAGGTTTTATGTGATGGATTGGAACTTCGGACTTCTCAAGGACTTCTTGGAGCACATAGAGTACAGAATGGAGATGTAAGATAGATTATCTACTTATAAGTTGTTAAAATAAATATATTTTTAAACTATTTCTTTTTCCTTTCAATTATGAGTATAGATACTGAACTTGTGAACGCTGAAGATGTCGCTCTATGCGATGAATCTGTAGAGACTGATGTTGTCATGTTATCTGGCGAATCTGTGAAAAAAATTGATGCTTCTCTAGATGGCGAGCTTTTGGATACAGATGATATTCCTCTATGGAATAAGGAATTGGCAAAGATCATGAGTCCATGGGATTTTTATTGTCTGCATCACAAAGGTGTTACACGAGGCCGATTGCAGATAGCTGATAATCTTTTGCGTCGCTATATGGCTGATGACGGGTCGCTGGAATTAGTACCTGTAACTTATTCTCCCGACTATAAGACTAGATGGAATAAGGAATTTGCAAAGACTATTGCTCCTTTGGATTACTGTAACAAGGTTCACCCTGATATTATCCGAAAGGAATTGTATCGTGCAGATCGCAATTTATACAACAGGCTGCTCCGTGATAACTTGATTGACAAGATTCCTTATTGTAGAATTAAGGACTCGCAAGAAGATATACCTCTTGATATAAGTTCATAAATAATATTCAGTATTGTTCATTCCTGCAATCTTCTCACTTAGCTACTAGAAAAAGCTTGACAACAAAAGCGCGATAAAAATAATACTATAAAATAAAAAATTAGTCAATGGGATGTTTAATTATTTTCCCAATGGTACTTTATGCAGTGGAACTATCTTAGGTGGTTGTTTTTGTGGTGGTGCATCATGCCTATTTCCCCTATCGTATCCATGTTCATGATGCTCGTTATGATGATTTAAACGTATATATACTGTTGTTGATGGGTCATTTGTAGTAACATTATCGTGAATGTATACTGTATCTGTTTTAGGTGTAGTTGTTCCCATCTGCGCATTATAGTCTACGAATCCTTTTCTTGACTCACGAAGGTCCTCATCGTATTGTCTTGAACGTTCGTCACCATCTTTTTCTATTGAATCCCTGAGTCTGGACACTGGATCATCGACATTATCGTATCGGTGCATTTCCAAACTGTCTTGTAGAAATTCTTGGCGTGCTTGATCTTTTAGATATTTTTCATGTGCCTTTTTTTCTATTAAGTGTTTTTGATAATTTGCTTGTTTTATGCTGTCGTTTTTTGCTTTGTCTATTGCTTGTGTTGAGTCTTGTTTTACTATCTGTTCTAGTTTACTTGATTGTTCTGTTTGTTCTATTTGTATTGTCTTTTTTGGTGTTATTGTATATTCTGATGTTATTTTGTTTATGTAGTATCCCATTACTCCTGCTGTTAGGATTATTGATCCATATTTTAGATATTTGTTCATGTTTATCCCCTCTTATGCTATATTATGATACAACTTATATATAAAGGTTACCATTTATGAGTGACAATAACGGCAAAATAACAATATTTATAAACGTACTGGTCGGGTTTCTACTATCATATATCATGAGGGAGTGGGTTGAGTCTAAAGTCTAGTTTAAAGAGTAATTTGAGGTCTAGTGTACTATTCGTTTTGTTATTCTTCTTAATATTCTTATCTGTATTTTCGCTTACAGCGGGTTTCGCTTCTGCAACGCTTAATATAAAGAATGTCGTCTCGAGTTCAGGTTTCAAGGATTATCGCGCAGAAACAGACACTGTAGGCATCAATGTTTCATCGACGAGCGCCGTGACTATTGAAGGCAATGCTTGCACGAAAAAATCCAATACTAATTATGTTTGCATCGTTTCTGACACTGTGGCTGATGCGACAGCATCATATGCTATTGATAATGCCGACGGGGATTCCGTCACTGCTACAATAAATGTTGACAACAATATCGGCAGCATGAGCTACACAGTTTTCAATTCGCAAAATTCTGCTTCCCTGCATTATGACGTGCAGGATTTGGGCTTTGACAACAATAATGCATGTTCGGGCATAAAGACTTTGAATGTATACTCAGGCTCGAGCATAATCAATACTGTTGATGTCAATGGAGATTCTGGAACCTGTATGTATTCAGGGACAATAAATCTTAGCATAAGCGATTCAGGCACGAGGAATATCTCTCTTGAAGCGATAGATAACGTCGGGAACAACAAGACGACTCCGATGCAGGAAATTTTTATAGACTTGAGCGCTCCAAAGATATTGAATGGCATGACTGTAAAATATGCAGGTACAGACGATGATTTGTCAGTCATCGGCGGCAGTTCGTCATTTTATGTCGATATATATTTTAATGTTCAGGAAGATTCCCTCTCGAGCATCAATGTTGACTTGAGCTCGGCAAACACCAATCCTGTAATGCAGTACGTCTATAAGAATCTTAACGTTCCATTATCGAATTGCGAGATAAATTCTACGTCTTCTTCTACATCTTCATCTCCCTCCACGTCTTCCGTAAAAACCTATACATGTTACGTCCACAATGTACAATTAAAATTGTCAGGCAATGAACTTCGCATGAATGTGACTGCATATGATACATATAATAATTCCGCAACGGCAGAATTGTCGAAAACATTCACTATAGATAATATTGTGCCGCAAGCAACCATACAGACGGCAACTTGCGACACTAGCGGCACATGCTACGTTAAGAACGGCATGAATACTTTGATTGTAACTTTGAACAAGCAGAATTTCGACAAGAAATACTTGTTCATAAGCGTTCCTGATTCAACATTCGGAATAGTTCGCGTGCAGAATTGCAGTGGGACAACATGCACAGCGCAGGTTTCATTGACGTGCGCTAATGGCGCGCAGGTAGAAGCGAGTATCACAAACTATGCAGGCATAGACAGTCAAGATGATGCAGGCAATGTAGTTACGCCATACAATACATATTTCACATGCGACAACGTCGCGCCGATAATAACTGACGTGAATGTCGCGGGCGATGCTTCGTCGATATTAAAAAATATTACTTCAGGAAGCACTGTCACAATCAATGCGCATGTAACAGAATCTGAAAGTACTGAACTTGTTGCGACTGCATGGCTTGACAAATTAAAAAATACGACAGCGACGGGAAATTGCGTTCAGAATGGCACTACTGGTTTCGACTGTACATGGATTGTAGGCAGCATTGCAACAGGACCATACGACGTTAATTTGATGATCAATGTTTCTGACTCGGCGAACAATACTGCATCAAAGCCCTACAAGTTCAGGGTGTTCGGATACAAGTCTGACAATGAAACTCCTGACAACCTTGGCATATCGCTTATCAGCGTCAATCCTTCAACAATAAATCGCGCAGTACTTGGTATGGCAACATCGAATGGCATTCCATATTATGTATATGCTACTTATGATTTGTCTGTAGTCAAGGGCAGGGATGTTGCTGTATTGTATCAGACAGTTGATGTAAGCAAATGCACGTACAAGGGAATTCTCGGGACCACGACTGCGAATGCAATATTCAGTGAGATAAAAATCAATAATCCATATTCAACTATTGAAGATACAGGAAGAATTGATTTGAAATTCAAGGACAATCTTGATTCAATAGTCAATAGTATAGACGATGATTTCACAATAACCTGCAACGTTTCTGCAAATGTTCGTGAAGGAAGTTATGTTTACAAAAAAACTCAGAGCCTTGAGATATCGATGAAATTCCAGACTGTCGGAACAAAGTTATGTTCTTCAGGGCAGGATTGTACACCAGGAGTTGCGCTCGGCGACAAGATCAAGGATTCAGAAAATAATTTCTGGGTCAAGAATCAATTCATGGGTACGATAAACAACTGGATACCAAAACTCCAGTCAATATGCAAAGTTCGAGATTATCTGTCGATGGGCGTATTCGCTGGCAACGTTTTAAGTGTTCTAGGCAACGGTGTAAGTTTGGTTGTGGGCGACACTACAGGAAAATATGGGAAGGTTGGCGTTGATGTCAGTAAAACGCTTGGAAGCTTGGATTCATGCCTTTCAGGAGCATCAAAATCGACAGCGAAACTATCATTGACTGCCGGCTCAACTACTGACACGAGCGATATTAATGTCAAGAGTCAGACTTGTGGATTCGTCGGGCAGGTATGTGATTTCTTGAGTTGTGATGTTGCAAGTAAATTCAAGGATTCAAAAGGCACTGATACAACAAATAGCGTCACGGATTTATTCGGCAAAGGATTTACTGTATCAGGCGTAGGAGAAGAAGCGTGGGGAGCGATACAGCGCAATGCTAATGTTCCTGACGTGAGCAACAGCATAATCATGTCAGCGTATACTGGATGTTTCCCTGCAATGTATTATAATCTCAATAAATACAGGCAGACTGAATGCAATTATCTATACTGCCTCAAGACTGCGTCGTATGCAGGTACTGATATTTCAATGTGCGACAAGATAAAATATGCGCAATACTGTTCATACGTCGTAGGCGAATTATTCGAAATGCATGGTTTAAGAACAGTCAAGAATTATATGAATAATGCAGCGGACTTGGTCAAGAATTCTCTGCCACTCGCTGCCGCGTCAGCATTAAAAAATACTTTCTGCAAAGAATATATAGATTTCAATACAGGAAAAGCGACAATGCCTACAACTACGACAACAGGACAGTCATTGAAGATATACGGCTGTCAATTACCATTGCAAATAGCAAGAGTCATAGATATAAATTCACGAAGCAGGAAAATTGAAACATTCACGTATCCTCAAGTCCCTGACATGTGCGAATATGCAAAATGCGTAGGCGAACCTAACTGCGTACACACGCCGGATATATGGGACACATTAAACAAAGTGACTGTGCCAACACCATCGATAACAGAGGATCAATATAAGAAGAATCAGAATACAGCTCAGACGCATGAAGATGAGAATTCTCTTAGACAACTTATACTTATGGAAAGATTGAAAGCGGCGAATGATCCTGTAGCAAATAGTCAAAGTTTTGAAACCAACTATCAAACTCTAGTGAAACAATTGCAATCCAAGAATATGATAGGTTCGGATTACAATTCTGGCTCTGCTACTGAAAATTATGCGAAAACTATGACTATAGAAACAGATACTGGTGCGACATATGAGAGAGTAGATAATGCTGGAATAATCACTTACACAAAATATGCTACAGACAATACTGGTGCAAAGATTGCTTCAACAATAACTCCTGACGAATTTACTAATGAACAATCAGAAGGTACAGATGTTGTGTACGTCACAAATGCTTATGATGATGGCACTCATACAAAGACATTCGAAGAAGATTATTCAACGTCATCGTATTATACTACTTCAACAGTCGATTCTTCTGGAATAACGACAAAACAACCAGTTTCTGCAACAGATTATTCAACTGCACTCGGGAAAGAGAATGCTGCTTATTCGACTCAAATAGACAAGGCAGATTCTAATCATAATATTGATATGATAAGTGCTCAGATTAATAGTTACAATACATGTTTACATAATGGAGGAACTACTAATTGTAATTCATTATTATATAGCGGATCAACTCCATACGATCCAACACACATTCCAGGAATAGACTATAATTTGTTGGCTACCAGCCCTGATGATTATAAAAAACTTTCACCTGAAAAACAACATGTGGTAGATACAACCAGACTTCAAGCTTATACTCAACTTGATGATTTGAATAAAAAAGCAGGTCCGGATAACAATAAATTGACGGATCAAGAAGTGAAACAACGTGCAGTATTGTTGCAGGATTTAGGTATGTGCAAAGATCAGACTGATTGTGATACATACAGTAAAAATTTGAATATAGCAGATTTTACCAAGACGGAACAAAGCAATAAAGCATTAATTAATGCCAACGCCAAAAATTATAATGATTATTTGAAAGCAAACCAATTCGGCAACACATTATTCACAGCATTGCAGTACGCGCGCGCTTCTGGATTCTTTAAGAGTATGTTCTCCTGGTATGAGAATACGATTCTTGGAAAGACAATCGGAACTATTAGTTCGTATCTTGATGCTGACAAGTGGAAGCAGTCAGTGTGCAATCCAGATTTCGCTTTGAATCTTGGCGGAACGCCATCTGAAGGCAGCGTTATCAGCTGCACTACAGGCAACTGCATTCCAGCATTGACTTATGCTACTCAGCGTACAGAACTAAATTATCCTCTAAATAGTACGAACTCTAATGAGACAAAATACTATGTATATACTGTCGTATACTTCATTAATGGCGGAGACTTGACTGGGCACTCAATAAATTATAATATATACTTTAATGGTGATGGCGCATCGCTTCAAGGATACAAGGATGATGTGCACCTAGCTTCGAACACTATAAAAGAGGAGAAGAAGGTGTTTAAGTCGTCAAAGAAGTATACACAGATGTGTGTTAGATTCAGCGAGAAATTCCCTATAGACAATGTGATACTTGCAAAGAACGAATATTGCAGGGACATAACTTTTGATGTCTTGAATAATGGCAGTCCATGGGTTGATACAACAATACAGAACTCGACTACAAATGGAGGAAATGTAAATACAGGTGTATTAGGATAGATGAATAGATGTTTAGTGTTATGTTATTATACTATTATAAATAATATTATAAAAAAAGATTAAAGGTGTTTTTGGAATGAAGAGTGTGAGATTAAGTATGATCAATCGAAGTTCGCGTAAAGATAACAGAGGTCAGATTACAGTATTCATAATACTAGGAATAATAATACTATTCGCTATAGCTTTGCTCTTGTATTATAATGATTCATTCAATAAAGTTCGTCCGCCTGTACAGCAATTGGTCGTGGATGATGAATTAAAACCTTTACAAGTTTATGTTACTGACTGCTTGTCAGCAGTTTCAAAAGATGCGTTGATAAGGCTTGGGCAGAATGGAGGATACATAGAATTGCCTCAAGGGCTGCATGTAGATCCTGTGCGAACATATACTTCTGACGCTCTATTATTCAGTCCGCAAGTCATGCCATACTGGTATTATATGAAGCCATGTCAATCCTCGAGCATGGGATGTTTATACATTAGAAATCCTGCAGTGTGCAACAAGAATACTGACTGCGTTTTGCCGTACAAAGATTCTAACAGTATGGAAGAACAATTGAACACATTCGTGAAAGATCATGTGGCGCAATGCCTAAATAATTTTGAACCATTTAGTGATCAATTCGATATAGCAGTTGACACAGCTAGCGTAGCAGTTGATTCGAAGATTGCTGAATCAACAGTAGGATTCAAACTCGATTACCCACTTACTGTAACATTCAAGGGTTCAAACAGGCAGGCAAAGATACCATATTTTTATACAGAACATGAATTGAATTTTAAACATATATACCAGCTCGCGCAGGAGATTCGAGACGCTGAATCGAACTATACATTCCTTGAACGAAATACATTGAATCTGATTACAGTATATTCTGGAATAGATTCAAGCAAGCTTCCACCTATGAGCGGCTTAGAAATGTTTACTTCAGGAAAAAAATATTGGGCGCGTTCTGAAGTTAAGAGCGAACTTGAAAATGATATCTTGCCATTCACGATGCTTCTGCAGATAGTCAATGCAGGAAACGCTCAAGAGATACAGACGACAGGCACAGACCCTAAATATATAAGTTTCGAAGAAGGATTGTATAAGAGCATGATGATTAAAGTTTCAAACAACACATATTTTGATTTGGATGCAAATATATATTATCCGCAGGATTCTGACGGTTCGAACACTTATCTAAAAATAGGCAACGGCGAAGTCATAAAGCCGGAAAATTATGCGTTTGGAGACAATTTTGTCATGAAGATGCTAAGCTTTGCTCTCAATGATTACAGCTTCAAATATGATTTGACATATCCAGTAATTGTAAGAATAACAGATCCTAATGCATTCAACGGCGAAGGATATACATTCACTTATGCGATGCAGGCAAATATCAGGCAGAATATTCCAGTAACTCCAAACATTACAAAGACTGCAATCATAACAGCGCAGGATTCTCCAAATATTGATTTGGAAGATACTCTTCAAAGAGTTAATAGGACAATAATCGTAGAATCGTACGATAAATACACTAAAGAACCTCTTGACGGCGTAATCATAACATACACGTGCGGTGATTCATTCTCAATAGGAAGTACTGTCATGAGTAATGGCAAAGCTGTATTAAAGGACACATTCCCATTCTGCGAATTTGGCGGAGAGATAGATTATGAAAAGACAGGATATATGGGCGGAGCTTTGGATTACAGCAATGTTGGACTAGATACTGATAGTTCAAAAACAAAAACTTTCAAGATTGAAATGTGGCCGCTTCAAGAAAAACACGTGAAAGTCTATAAGCGATCTATAGCAGACATCAATAGCATAAGAAATAGTGGCGTTGGCGGAATAGTATTATATCAGAGCGCGTATAGTCCTATGAATTCGAACGAGACTGTATTCTTGAATCTAAACAGGGTCAAGGATGATTCTAGAGAGTCAGATGTTCCATTGGTTGGATTCACAGTCATCAAGAGTGAGGGAGCAAAAGCGCCTAAACCTGTAACTATTCAGGACCAGATTGATTATGTGAATAAACTATTCAATGATGGAGCAATAAACCAATCTGTGAAAGATGAAATGATTAATGAATTAAATAACGCAGTTGCAACGGATAATGCAAATACAAACACAAACGGCAACAACATAAACGGCGTTCCTGTTGTTCCGGACAACACTCCTGATCACGTCATGGAATTTGTTCCAGGAACATACAGCATTGATGCATTCTCAATGTATGATGGATTGATTAGTATTCCTCCAAAACATGAGACTGTATGTGTTGGCGAAAGTGTGCTAGGAGTGTGT
>Ga0182027_10008680_pt1 | contig 14738 bp, 6 predicted proteins | sample 712E1DmetaG_FD_121300 | JGI IMG/M metagenome (GOLD analysis project Ga0182027, IMG submission 121300) | Permafrost microbial communities from Stordalen Mire, Sweden - 712E1D metaG (Illumina Assembly) | ecosystem: Environmental > Terrestrial > Soil > Wetlands > Permafrost | place: Sweden... | reverse complement strand
ACACACTTTTAGCAGGTGCAGCATTCAATATGATGAAGATGTTACGGAAAATCCGTAAGTCTATTATCTGTGTCTTAAATGAAATTGTCAAGATATTGACCCAGGAATATCAGATCCTGGTAACTTATTGTTAAAACTGACTTCTTAAGGATCGACTAACTAGTCTTTAATACATCTGACTGAAGCGCCATTCATTTTTAAAAACCCCTCCTTTGAGATCTGACCTGATTGAACGAAAAGTGTTCGTATCCATGCATTATTTATATCGCCTTCTGTGGATGACCACCAATATCCATAATTTCCCAGGTAGAAAAATCCACCGGAAGCATTCCGATAACCTCCCGGAAGCGCTTTAAAACAACTTTCATTTGTTGCATCAATATTATATGGTGAGACCCAATGCGAATTTCCGGTCTCTTTAAGTTCACTTCCGGCTATTAGAAATCCTCCAAGAGTAGATTCCATGGTAGTCCAGTCAGAATCTGTAGGAATATGCCATCCCGTAGGACAAACTTTCCTGGAGTCAGTAATCGAATACCATGTATATAATTTGTCATATATTATTGCATTGGCATCATCACCGCTAAACGACCACTGGTATAGCGGGGCTGTTGAGTTGGAGATATCCAGGGTTGCCGGGTTCGTAGTATTAATGGGATCACCATTAAGATAATGTGTAGTCCCTAAGTTTTTCCCCATCCACAACTGCGCGCCAATTTTTACAGTCTCATAAACATTATTATCATAATCTGTAATCGTTCCGGGTGTTGTAAAGGCCACCTGTACACCCAGACTTTCACCTTTAGCATTTTTTGCATAAGCTTTAATAAAGTATTGTGAATTCGGAAGAAGCCCATTTACCTGTCCGAGAAAAGTGCCTGTATCACTGGCGATCTGAAGCTGGGTGCCAGATGTTTCAGGATTTTGTGAAATTCCCATATATAATCCACAACTTACAATAGGTGATCCACCATCCGATTTGACTGTGCAACCTAAAGTCACAGAAGAGGAAGAAATATACAATGGCGTATTTGTTATTACTACAGGTAAAGAGATTTTGTCCGTTTTTTTACAAGCTGTGAATGTGAATCCAAATATTATAAATATCAGAAAACTATAAATACTTTTTGTTTTCATCTGATAAAAAATTAATAAATACTCTCGTTCAAATTATTTTCATTCTCATTTATGACTTAAGTAACATTTGGTAACCTCCCGATATGCAATTCCTTTTGTGCTTTTGACAATGCATCAAATAAGGGGAGGTTACGCATTTCCTCAATATTCTTTTGCTTGTTTACATTTACAATAACTATATCTCCCATTCCTTTTCCATATTCTCCCTTGAAATCGTAGAATCCTGCAATAATAGTAAGCTGACCGTTTTGTATCTGATCTTTATATTTTTTGCAGGCAATATTTACCTGGTAATCCAGATTCTTTTCAATGATAAGAGTCTGAAGCATTTCAAAATCTTTTTTTGTTTCAAATTCTTTAATAGTGGGCCTCAAAAAGTCAAGTTCGTGCTTAATATTGTAAGATTCTTTTTCGAATCCTTTAAGGTATGCTTTTATGGCCCCGCAATCGGAATGCCCCAGAAAAAACAATATAGGTGTTTTCAGAATATAAATACCGTAATCTACAGAACCTTCTGTCGATAAGATCTGATTTCCTATATTCTGTATTGAAAAGACCTTGTTAGAGGTATCAGGCATCAGCGAATTGAGCGGGACACGCGAATCAGAGCATGTGACCAGTGTAATATAAGGCTTTTGCTCATAACTGAAATTTTCGAAATATTCAGGCGGATGAGTGGATGTAAAATAATTATTGCCTAAGACAATCTGGGAAATAATTTCAGGTGGAAGTAAAGTTTTGGACTTGATTGGTGCTTTCTTGATGTCTGGTTCTCTCTCGCCTATCGCTGTCACAACCACATCGTGGAGTGTGTCATGCCTGCTGACATGTCCGAGTAAATGTTCAATATCTTCAAATCGCAGAATATCTCTTACTTCAGAATGTGCTTCAGCGATTTTAAAAACTATTCCCATTTCTTCAAGCTGTAAGAAGAATCTTTTTATCAGTCTTGCTCCGCTTGAATCAATGTAGGCCGAAGTGCTGAGGTCAAAGATTACCACTTTATGCTGTGAGGAAGAGTTGGTAATTTTCGGCCAGACATGATTGTAAACATAAGAGACATTAAAATAGACCAATGGTGATTCTACCCTGAATAAGAGTACTCCCGGGAGCAATTCATTGTCGGGGTGACGTTTTATATCTGTAAACCTATCCGTTCCCGGTATCCTGCCAAGAAATGCAATATGAGGACTTGATACGGTTTTTATTATTAAAATCAGTGAAGCTAGTGCGCCGATAAGAACTCCCTGAAGAATGCCAAAACCGATTACACATATAAGCGCCAGACTAGCTATTACAAAGTCAAATTTGTTATGTTTCCACATTCTGATAAACTCTTTTATATTTATCAGTCTCTCAACAGCAACAAAAACAATTGCAGCAAGAATAACTGTCGGCAGATTTTTCAGCAAACCAGTCAAAAACATCAGGCAGATGCCAATACAAATTGAAGCAACAACAAGAGAAAAGGGTGTTTTAGCTCCTGCTTCATCATTTACAGCTGATTGTGATAACCCGCCGCTTACCGGATATCCACCACCTACCGAGGTTGCAAGATTAGCCAGACCAAGCGCAAGTAATTCCTGATGAGCATTAATTTCGTATCCGTTTTTTTGTGCCAAAGTTTTTGCTGCTGAAACACTTTCAATATAGGCCAGGAGAAAACATGCAAATGCCAGATAACCTATACTTTTAATGTCGGCCCAGTTTAATGTCGGCAGGTGAAACTTTGGCAGTCCGGCCGGAATAATTCCCACTGTTTTAAAACCATGCGACGCCAGTGGAGTAAAGGAAATAATTATGATTGATAAGACAACTACAATTATTGCAACCGGTTTCCCGTGAAATAATTTTTCGCCGGTCAGAATTAATAGAAAGGCCAGAACACCAAAAACCAGAACAAAGAAATTTGTGCCGGGAAGTTGATGAACAATAGTTCCAACCCTGTCGAAAAAATTGTTTCCTCCTCCTGCTACCCCGAATACTTTAGGTAATTGTGTAAGCATAATGGTTAATGCAGCTCCGGCTTTAAATCCTACAAGAACAGTCTCGCTTATAAAGTTTATCATACTGTCAAGATGAAGGATGAATGCCAGTAAACTCATTCCGGCAAAAACCAGTGCTGTAAGCGAAGCCAGATCCTGCCATCGCTGGGGGTCTCCGCCGGAGAGGTTGGCAAGAGTTATTCCGATAACCATCGATATTGCAGATGTCGGACCAATAGCAAGTTGTTTCCCGGTCCCAAGCATTGCATAAAACAGACCCCCAAGGAGATAACCAAATATTCCATATTGAGGAGGTAAACCAGCGAGCGTTGCATAAGCCAGTGAAACAGGTATGGCATAAGCTGTAAGCGTTATACCGGCAACTGTATCAGAACCCAGCGTCTTTAAATTGTAGCCCGACAGCCACTGCAAAGGGGGGAGGTATTTTTTCAATTTTTTCCTTTTTTAAAGTTGTATACTAATGCTAAATTAGTAATTCATTAGCAAATAATTAGTTTTTTTATCAAAACCGATACTCAGATAAAGCATTAAATAATTAACTTCGTTCTATCCAAAATAATTATCAGAACCTGAAACCAAATCTTTAAGAGCTATGACCACAAACAGAATCTTATTATTAATCCTGATCAGCCTTATCTCATTTTCATGCAAGCAGCAAAATCAGCCTGTTCAAAAGGAAATACCGCACCTGAAAAAAATGGGAAATGCCACACAGCTTATCGTTGATGGAAAACCATTTCTTGTGCTTGGCGGTGAGTTGCAGAATTCCAGTTCATCAAGCCGGGAGTATATGAAAAAATTCTGGCCTCAGCTTGAAACCTCCGGATTAAACACAGTTCTTGCAGCTGTCGAATGGTCACTCATTGAACCGGTTGAAGGAAAATTCGATTTTACGGTTGTTGATAATCTTATTGAAGATGCACGTGCTCATCATTTACGTCTGATACTTCTCTGGTTTGGATCCTGGAAAAACGGACAAACTCATTATGCTCCTGAGTGGGTAAAAAAAGATTACAACCGGTTCCCGAGAGTAAAAGCCGAAAGCGGAAAGAGTCTTGAAATCCTATCCCCGTTGGGAAAAGAAACAATTAAGGCTGATTCAAAAGCTTTTGCAGCTATGATGAAACATGTAAAAGAAATCGATTCCTCTGAAAGAACAGTTCTGATGATCCAGGTGGAGAATGAAGTGGGTGTCCTGGGCTCGCCACGCGATCACAGCGATATTGCCAATGCTGACTTTAATGCGCCTGTCCCGCAGGCTTTGATTGACTATCTTGTAAAGAACAAAGAGAATCTTCTTCCGGAATTGACAGATGTTTGGAAAACTACAAATTTTAAAACATCAGGTACATGGGAAGAGGTATTTGGTAAAGGTGTTAAAACAGACGAACTTTTTATGGTATGGAATTATGCCCGTTATCTTGATGTTTGTGCAGCTACTGCAAAAGCTGAATATTCAATCCCTATGTTTGTAAACGCCTGGCTGGTTCAGCCGGAAGATAAACGACCCGGAGATTATCCTTCAGGGGGTCCTCAGGCTCATGTGCTTGATTTATGGAGAGCCGGAGCGCCAAATATCGATCTTCTTTGTCCTGATATTCATCTGCCGGATTGCGTCGGAATCAGCGCCCAATATACAAGAAATAATAACACTCTTTTTGTACCGGAATCGGGAGCAGGTGAACAGGGTGCGGGCAACGCTTTTTATGTTATAGGAAAACCCAAATCAATAGGATATTCTCCCTTCGGAATTGAAAGAACCATAGCAAATAATGAGAATGATCCGCTGACGAAAGCATATAAGATTCTGGCAACCATGGCACCATTAATACTTGATGCACAAGCCAAAGGAACAATTACATCTGTTATGCTCAAACAGGAAAAAAATCCTTCTGAAGAAGTTATCCTGGGTAATTATATAATTCTGTTTGAACTGATCAGAAACCGTCGGACTCCATCAGTTCCAGCGCTGGGTTATGGAATAATAATTAATTCATCTCCTGACGAGTATATTATTTATGGGAATAATATTCAGGTTTCATTCTCGCCAGATACACCCGGCCCGGCTATTGCAGCTATCTCAAAGGTTGATGAAGGCCGGTACGAAAACGGGATATGGATTGCAGGCCGCCGTCTCAACGGAGATGAAATAATGCTTGATTATGACCTGGCAAAACTGGCGCTTCAGAACAAAACAGGTACCGGATTAAGATTCTCCGGAGATAACAGGAATATTCAGCGGGTGAAACTTTACCGTTATGAATAAACACTGATAAATTAATTTATGCATCACCTGAGAATCAGTTAAGAAATACATTCAGATTAACTTCATATTGGTTAATAGGTCAGTAAAATCAATATAACAGTTACAAAAATTATTGATCTATGCTAAAAAGATTTTTCAGTGGGAAGGATATTCCATTCTGGTTGTTGACTTTCAGCATTGTTATTGCATTAACTCTACCCAGACTTATCAAGGATGGTATGTTTCTTGATGGCATGCTGTACACATGCGTATCTCATAATCTTAGCATTGGAATCGGAACATTCTGGTTCCCGGTTTTTAGTTCATCCTATGTTAACTCTGGTTCAACATTCTTTTTGGAACATCCTCCACTTGTTTTTGGAATTCAATCTCTTTTCTTTAAACTATTAGGCGATAGTATGTACGTTGAAAGATTCTATATATTTCTTACAATGTGCTTCTCTGCATTTTTAATACACCTTTTATGGCAAAATATATTCAGAAAAGATAATGAATTCAAGAGAATCAGCTGGCTCCCAATATTATTATGGATAACTATTCCTTCCTGCTCCTGGTCCTATTCATATAACATGATGGAGAATACACTGGGATTATTCTGCTTAATTTCCGTATTATTTATTTTGAAAGCAGTTGAGTCGGATCAAACCAGACCTGGTTTGTTAATTCTCTCTGGCATTTTTATATTTCTGGCTTCTTTTAGTAAAGGGATTCCCGGCTTATTTCCTTTGTCGGTACCTTTTTTATATTGGTTGACTGTAAGGAAAAAAACATTTTATAATACCATCATTTCTTCTCTAATCATCATTTTTGTTCCGACGTTATTATATTTTATTCTATTCCATTTGCCCCAGAGTAAAGAAAGTCTGACCTTTTATGTTACACACCGGCTTCTGGAACGAATACAGAATAACCCAACTGTCAGCAACAGATTTAATATACTGATGCGAATTGTCTCCGAACTTATTCTACAAATATTATTGGTTGGTCTGATCATCTTTATTGACAAAAAAAGAAAATACAATCTGCGTTTATTCAAATATTCGGATTATTCGGTTTTTTTTATTTCAATAGGATTATCTGCCTCCGTTCCTCTTATGCTTACACTAGTTCAAAGAGGCTTTTATCTTGTCCCATCCTTTCCGTATTTTGGGATTGGTTTATCGGTTATTATTGCTCCTGTAATTTTCGCATTAAGAGAAAATATCTTCAACAATCAAATGAAACATAGACTTTTGCTCATTACTAGTACTATATTGTTCGTATTTAGTATAACCTTTACAATTACACAACTGGGCAAATCCTCCAGGGATAAAGAAATACTTCACGATGTTTATGCTATTGGGAATGAAATACCTAAGAATTCTGCAGTTACGATTACCAGTGATCTTTCTTCTGTTTATGTATTGGAGTGTTACTTTATCCGATATTTTAATATCAGCCTCTTTGTTAATGTGCCGAAGGAATATTATCTGATAAGGAAAACAACCAGTTTTTCTGACAAAGCGTTTGAAAAGCTTAAAATTGATACTGAACTTTATGATATATATAAGCGGAAATAAATCGACATAATATCAATCGGTTTATTAATTATCTGCTATTTATCCTGTTTTATCTCCTCCTGGTACAATCCCTTCCTTGACAGCAGGTGATCAAGATTGGCTAGTTCGTACACTACAACGGCAGTGACTACTGCACTTTGATTCTGGTACTCTGGTATACTCTTGTTATACATGTCCCGCTCAGTATGCCAAATCTCATTATAGTTGAAATCATATCCCTTAGGATCTGCAGTACCAAAAGTAATTGTAGGAATACCTTGCATAGCAAAATTAGAATCATCTGTACTGCGTGCAACAGTTGGCCTTGGCCTAGGGGCTTCGGTTCTCTTTGTAAGGGTGAACGGGAAGTCAGGATTGATGCTGTTTAATGGTTCGCATACTTTCACAAAATCATCAAACATAGCTTCCGGAACAGTAAGGCTGTTTGCCACCGTCGGACCTCCATCGCGGTTGATGTAATTGGAAATTTTATCCCACTTATCCTTGTTTCTTTCAACCCAGCTTTTTGAACCCCATAAACCGAACTCTTCTCCAGCCCAGAGGCAGACAAGAATGGTACGCTTTGGTTTACCCCCGGCAACCATTATCAGGCGTCCTGCTTCAATTGTTGGGGTTGCTCCTGCTCCATCATCAATGGCTCCGCTGGCGACATCAAATGAATCGAGGTGACCACCAAACATAACATATTCATTGGGATATTTTGTACCCCTGATGACACCAATAACGTTATAGTATTTCACCGGGCCCAACCGGAAATGGTTTCGGATATCAAATTCGAGCAGAAAATATCTGCGTTCCTTTACCATCTGTTCAATTATCCTGTATTGCTGTTCATCAAGTTTAATATCTGGTACCGTTGGCAGTGTTTCAAATGTCATTTTTTCAATGTTTTTCCTATCATACAAAGCTCTTATCGGAACCGGTGAAGATTGGATTGTTCCCAGGATACCAGCTTCACGCATCTCTTTATAAAATAGCGCTGGTTCTTCTTTATAGGGAAGAGCAGGTTTTGGTTCCTTATCCGGATTCCTTCTGTTTTCAATCATTATCTCCCTGTTCTGTTTTGCAACCTCTTCATTTTCAGCAATCACCTTTGCCCTTATTGAATCACCTTTCGCAGAATAGTCAATTGGCCAACCTGTATTCGAACCACTTACAAGTACCCATGCTCCTTTAAGAGCCCCTTTCATCCTGTCAAAATCGGCCCGGGTTTTGGGCTCAATCAGCACAGGACCCCTTTGTACACCCTTTGTACCTGAAGTATACGACGGAGTTGCAAAATGAAGATCCATACCATTTTCACTCAACATTCTGCCAAACCATGGACCACGATCAAACCCGACAGGTAGCGTGCCTGCTTCATCCATCTGAACTTCCATCCCCCATTTTTTAAACTCATATGCAACCCATTGTGCAGCATTCTCATAAGAACTGGAACCTAAAATTCTTCCTCCAAAACGATTAGTGAGGACATCCAGATGGTTCATTGTCTGGTTATCGGTCTGCCCGATTTTTATAATATTATTTACAACTTTGCTCTCCTGGGCAGATACTGCTGAAAAACTGAATATCAGCAGAAATGATAGCAGAGTATTACAGATTTTTTTCATGATTATCACTTTTAAATATCAGGATTTACTTCAAGCAAGCTAATAATTAATTGACAAAAGAAGAATTCAGCCTACGTGTTTTATAACCTAATTAATCTTTGGAGGAATAAGTTTGTACATGACCGGAGTAACTAGTCTGGCAAATAAGGTTGATGTAATAAGTCCTCCAATAATTACATACGCAAGAGGAGAATATAGCGCTGAATGACCAAGGGCAATCGGAAGAAGGCCTCCAATTGCAGTTAAAGTTGTCAGCAAAACCGGGAGGAACCTTATTTCTCCTGCTTTTATAATAGCCTCATCAAGCGGAGTTCCCTGTTCCCTTAGTTGATTGGTAAAATCGACAAGAAGTATTGAATTCTTAATTTCAATACCTATCAAGGCGACAAAACCAATTGCAGCTGCAAATGAGAGAGTGTAACCTGTAAAATAAAGCATCAGGAGTCCACCAATTATACCAAGAGGAATGACTGACAGTACAATAAGTGTACTTTTAAAAGTTCTGAATTCCAGAATAAGTATTGCAAATATCCCAAATATGGCAATCAGAATTGCTGAACCTATGCCACTGAAGCTCTCCTTTCTGCTCTCTATCTCGCCTGCGGGAATGAGTTTGAATCCTTCAGGCAGTTTAAGTTCATTTATTTTAGCCAGTATCTGTTTTGTAATTTTGTCATTATTATAACCTGTACTTACAGAAGAAGATACCGTAATTGATCTTTTAGTATTATAATGCTGGATTAATGTCGGGGAATTGGAGAATTCAATGTGTGCAAGCTGGGAAAGCGGAACCTGAGCCCCAGTCAGTGCGGATATGTATATTTTGTCGAGCGACTCAAGTCCATTTGTGGTCTCTTTAGGTAATCGTACATTTATGGAATATTCCTTTCCTTCCGAGTCTCGGAATTTTCCGGCAACAATTCCTGCAAGAGCCATTCTGATTGTCCTGTCAATCTCTACTGTGGGTATTCCAAACATCCCAGCTTTTTCAGTGTTTATTGCAATCTTTATATCTGTAAGTGATTGGCTTAAAGGATTCTTTATATATATTGTCCCATCATTTACAATCATAATATGTTCAATTTTATCAGCCAAATATTTTAATGAATCAAGGTTATCCCCAACTATTCGCAACGCTATTGGAGCATCAACCGGTGCACCGTTTTCAAACTCATTGACATATATCTTTGCATTTACATACCCGTTCAATGAATCCCTCAGATTGTCAATGAACTTTTCAATTACCGGCAGTGATTCTGGCTTTATTTCACAAAGAATCTCCCCTAAAGTTGTCTGTTCGCTTTTCTGACCAGTATTATAATAGATCATCGGATTCCCTTTTCCGATGTTTGACATATAGTATTTTACTTCTGACCTATGCGAAAGTACCGATTCCACAAATTTCACGGCTTTATCGGTCTCATGGATATTGCTTCCTCTGGGAGTCTCAACCGTGATAAGAAACTGTGGCAGACCGGCTTTGGGGAAAAGACTGAAGCCTATAAGTTTTACCAGGAATAGCGAAGAAACAAAGAATATTGCTGCAATGAATACAGTTTTAATTGTATTATTAAGTGACCAGTGCAATGCTCTGCCATAAGTAAAATCAATCCCTTTATGAAATGCTCTCAGCACAATATTGCCTCTGGGATCGACATTTCCTTTGAAAACCTTGCTGGCTATAAATGGAATAATTGTCAGGGCTACTAAAAGAGATCCTATAACTATAAATGTGACAGAAGTTGGGAGGCTTCGCATATATTTACCAGATTTACCCGGCAGGAACATAAGTGGAAGAAAGGCAAATATAAGGGTAGCGGTGCAACCTATAACTGCAGCACTTATCTGTTTCGTTGCATTGATAGCTGCATCAAATGGATTTGTTCCACCCCTAACCCATCTCGAAATATTTTCCACAACCACTATTGAATCATCCACCAGAAGTCCAAGGGCAATTACTGCACCTACAATACTCAGCTGGTTTATACTGAATCCGATAAGATATAAGCCTGTAAGCCCGATAAGAATCGATAACGGAATAGATATCACCACAATTCCAGATGCCCTGAATCCAAGAGGCAGTAAGGTCAGCAGAACAATCAGAAAGGCAAAAAGAAAATCCTTTTCAAGACGACTAAGCTTATTCTTTACATTCTGTGACTGGTCAAATCCTCTTTCAAGCCTGATTCCGGAAGGCAGTTTCTTTTCAAAAGAATCATAGAGATTATAAATTTCATTGCGAATTTCATGAATATTCTGCCCTTTTTTCATAGTGGCAATCAGAAATACGCCCTTTTCTCCATTATACCTTCCGTAATATCTCAGATCTTCATCTTTCCAGCTTACATCTGCAATATCCTTCAGATAAACTACCTGTCCCATGTTCGCTCCGACAATAGTCTGTCTGACTTCATTGATGCTGCCATAACCTCCTGTTGAGGTTACATTGAATTTTTTTGGTCCTATCTCTATGCTGCCCCCGGGAATGTTGGCATTTTCACTTTGAATAGCGTTAATAACCTGGTTTACAGTAATATGAAATTGTGAAAGCTTTGGGATATCAACTTCAACCTCGAGCTCCTGTTCAGGGTAAGCGACGGCATCTGCTTTCCTGATACCCGAAAGAGCTGATATTTCATCCTTAAGATTCTCAGCATATTTTCTAAGATCAGAATAAGAAGCGCTATTGGAAACAAGCGCACTCTGGACTATATTGGTATTCCCGGCCTGAATCTTCAATGTCTCAAGACTGTAAAGATCCTGTGGCAATGAAGGCCTGATTGAATTCAACTGACGAAGTATTTCATCATATTTTTTATCAGGATCAGTTTCGGATGAAAACTCAACGATCACAATAGCAATCCCATCCTTTATCTCAGTCTTAATCCTTAAAATGTCTTCAAGTTCATTTAAACTTTTTTCAATCTTATCTACAACAAGCTGCTCGATATCTGCAGGCGATGCTCCCGGATATATTGCTATTACAGGAAATATTGAAATAGGAAATTCAGGATCCTCAGCCTGCGGTATTTTTAGGAATGAATATACTCCTAATGCAATCAGCAGCAGGAAGATCACTATAGTGAACTGATGATTTTTTACAGCTATCTCAGAAATGTTCATCGTTCTTTTTCGGTTTTATTCTCTGAAACATCTTCATGCTACGTTGCTATAGAATCAGGTTTCACTTTTTCATAAGTTCTCTTACAGCTGCTTCAATCTGCTGATCACGCCCATTTGAAATTATATCCGGATCATTATGAACTTTTATATCAGGTTCCATCTGGTTATTTTCACAGAATTTGCCATCGGGGGTCCGCCAGCCACCCATTGGTATTCCAAAAACCAGAGTCGGATCGATCTGGGTTTCCCACCACACGAAGGTACCTGTCCCAGGGACAGGCATTCCAAGAGTCTTCCCGATACCTTTTAATTTATATGCCACAGGAAATAAATGTGCATCAGAGTAATTGCTCTCACTAATCAGAACAATCGAAGGTTTTACCCATTTATCAGTCGGTTCGGACCCCACATATTGTCCGTGAGGTACAATATCAATATATTTTTTACCGCTCAGAAAATCAGATAATTGCTCGTGAATATTTCCTCCCCCGTTGAAACGTGTGTCTATAATAATTGCATCCTTTTCAAGATTTCTTCCAAGTGCCTCTTCGAATACAGCTCGCATACTGGCATCGTCCATCGCCCTGACATGAATATACCCTATCTTACCATCGCTAAGCTTTGTAACTTCATTCCGCCTGTTATTCACCCATCGTTTATAAAGCAGTTCATTTTCCTGCCCTCCTGAAATTGGTTTTACTGTTTCCTCCCAGCGCAGTTTGGTCATAGGATCAAAAACTGAAAGAAGTGTGGGCTTACTGACCTTACGATTAAGTAACTGGTAGAAATCGATTGAGTCGGTAATTAACTGACCATCAATTTTTTCAATTATAATATCTTTTTTGATTTTAGATGCAGCTTTATCCACAGGCCCTCCCTGGATTACTTCGGCAACCTTCAGACCGTTTCCGGTATAGTTATAATCATAAAACAAGCCAAGGCTTGATGTCTGGTCACCTCCTGGTAAATTAAATCCATAACGACACCCGGTATGAGATGCATTTATTTCACCAAGCATTTCGCTGAGCATTTCAGCAAAATCATAATTATTATTTATAAAAGGAAGAAACTTTTTATAATTTCTGTAATAGTATTCCCAGTCCACACCAAGATTTTCGACATAGAATTTTTCTTTAAACTGGCGCCATGCATGATCAAAGATGTAATTCCTTTCATCGGCCTGTTTCAATACCATTTCGCCACTTACTTTCAGAATCTCTGATTTACCACTTTCAATTTCCACCTTCATGGCTTTTCCATCAGCAAGAAGAAAAAGAAACTTGCCATCAGGACTGAGTTCCATGCTTACATTTCTTAAACCAAGTTTTGATAAAAGCTTTGTCTCTTTGGTACGGTTTTCAGTAACCCAGAGGTCATTACCTTTATCGAAGCTGGTCAGGAAGAAAAGTTTTTCACCATCTTTTGAAAGAACCCAATCACTTGCAGATGACGTATATACAGTTAGTCTGGTTTTTCTGTCAGTAAGGTTATCCCAGTCAATAATAATATCTTTTACAACTGAATCTTTATCAGTTTTAAGTTCAGTTGACGATTTTGAATTTTTAGCAAAAGGTTTTGCTTTTTCCTCTGCAACTTTTTTCTCCTTTTCCAGTTTATCCTCCTGCTCTTTAATCAGGGCAAGTTCTTCTTTTGACAGGTTAAATCGTTCGAATGCTTCTTTTGAGAAAAACAATCCATAAACATTATCGCTGATAAGATCTCCGCTTTGCTGACGCGACCCCTCCCTGTTTGATCCCCATATCATCATTTTTCCACCCAGTTCCCATTTTGGCATAAAATCATCATACCCGCTCAGAGTAAGATTATGAATTTCGCTTTTGCCATCAGCTGCGACGAGCCCTACTTCTGGTGACATTACACGCTCTGGATATCCGAATTGCACAAGAAACCATTTACTGTCGGGAGACCACTGATAATATTGATCGCCATCAGCATATGAATAGTTTTTATCTGCAGACATAATGGTACGGATAACTCTTGAAGCCAGATTAATAACCTTCAGTGTAACCCTGTTTTCAAGGTATGCTACCTCTTTCCCGTCAGGGGAGAATTCCGGTTGATATTCTTCAGCAGGTGTTGCGACTACAGGCTCTTCAGTGAGTACTGTCGAAACATAAAAATATGGCTCTTCTTTTCGGGTGATTGATATTTTGTAAATATTCCAGTTATTATCTTTTTCAGCGGCGTAAATCAATGAACGACCATCAGGACTGAAGCTTACACTGCGCTCCTGCCAGGGAGTATTGGTAATCCGTTTTGTAATGCCGCCTTCAATGCTTGTTACGAATATTTCACCACGGAAAACATATACAAACTCCTTTCCGTTTGGAGACAATCGTGCTTCAGAAAAACCCTCATTTACAGGTACAATTTTATCCAATGTTGTGCGACCATCAGCCGATATAGTTATATTAACCTTCACAGGTTCATTCCCTGGATTCAGTGTATATATCTCACCATTATAGCTGAAACAGAGTGTGCCATTTTCGGATCGGGTCAGAAATCGCACAGGATTCTTACTAAAGTTTGTTATCGCGACATTTTTTGAGGGATCAGTCAATGAACTTTTTAAAACATTAAATGATCCGTTTTGTTCGCTCAGATAATAATAATCGTTTCCATTTGAATCCCATACCGGATTACGGTCTTCTCCGGGGAACTGAGTAAGCTGAGTGTATTTATGTGCGACAAAATCATACATCCAAATATCCCGGGTAACGGATGAAGTATGATGTTTGCGCCAGTTATCTTCATACCCTTTATAATCGTGATAGATTAACTTATCTCCTTTTGGATTCAAAGTCGCATCATTTGCAGGAACAGGAAGAACCATCGAAACCCTTCCTCCTGAAACAGGGACACTGTAAAGTTCCGTCATCCCGGATGATGGAAATTGAACATTTGAAACGAGGTCTTGTCTGCAGGCGCTGAAAAGAACTGCTTTATCGTCAATGGTAAAACACGATGGTACTTCCTTGTTTGAATGAAAAGTCAGCCGTTTTGCTTCACCTCCTTT
>Ga0182027_10008679_pt1 | contig 14738 bp, 16 predicted proteins | sample 712E1DmetaG_FD_121300 | JGI IMG/M metagenome (GOLD analysis project Ga0182027, IMG submission 121300) | Permafrost microbial communities from Stordalen Mire, Sweden - 712E1D metaG (Illumina Assembly) | ecosystem: Environmental > Terrestrial > Soil > Wetlands > Permafrost | place: Sweden... | reverse complement strand
TCAGCCGTTCATGAATGGCATAAGCAATGAATGCAAACACCACAAAGGCGGATAAGAAAAACTTCTTGATCGCCTGATTGAAATTGGAGGCGGAATTGGATCTGTTTCTCGACATGGGTCTCCTCGGTCAGAGTTATAATGATTGCAAAATGGTAGCATAGCCAGATGACAGCCAGATGAATAAATGATGGAACTCCGGTTGAGCCTAAAAAATAATGCAGACAATTCACTAAAACTGCAAAAGAATGAAACTGAGAAATAATTTTCTCTGGCGCTTTTCATTTTCTTATGGTTAAATCACGCCCATGTCTCATCTAACCCGCCGCGACTTTTTGAAGCTGGGCGGTGCCGCGTTATTGTCCACCGCCTTTAGCGGATTCAATATTCCAAGCGCCGATTTCACTCCCCCACCCATCGTTTACCATGGCAGTCGAGATCATCGTTATATCGCGCTGACCTTCGACGATTGCTGGCATCCCGAGGTCCTCGAGCAATTGGATCAAGCCGCCGCACCCTATCCAAATTTTCATTTCACATTCTTTGCGGTCGGCGACGCGCTACAAATCAACGAGGTCAAAGACCCGGGAATTTGGCGGCGATTGGTCAGCCGCGGCCACGAGATCGGATATCACACCATGCATCATATTGACACCAACCTTATGTCCGCCCAAGCGATGCTTGCGGATTTTAACCAATGGAATAATGTTTTACACCAAGTCGTAGGGTTTTTGCCTGAAGTGCATTTTGCCAAATCACCCTATAATGATGTTAGTTCCTCATTTGAAGCGTTGTGCAGTGAACGCGGCCTGGTTGATACGAGGTATTCCACCAGCTATGAAGGAGAAACCGTGGAAGATGGTTTGAATGCCGCCTCTCGCACTCAAAATGGCGACATTGTGCAGATGCACACCTATCAGGATCCAAATAAAAGCCGGCAAGACGCATCCATCTCTGCTCAAGTAATTCCATATCTCGCGGCACAGGGTTTCGGATTAGTAACCATGACGCAACTATATGACGATCTTCTGCGTGAACAAAACAGTTCCAATGGCTGTGACATTGGAACTGGTGCGTCGCTGACACGTACGTGTGTTGAGTAATGTCATTCTTCGCAATGACACTATTTATTTTCCTCTTCCAACTCTTTCAAAAACTTTTCCTTATTCGCTGAACGCGCCGTCTTTCCGCTGGAAGTTTTCAAAATCCATTTTGGGCCGACGACCTTCACGTACCGCAATGCAATCGCTGAATTCTTGGTCACGTGCTGGCGAATCGTATTGGCGATCCGCTCCTGCTCCGCAGCGTCTTCCGAATTCACCTCGGCGATGATGACCACATCCTCCGTACCGGCTTCTTCATCGAACAATCCAAACGCTACCGAACGTCCTGCGTGAACGCCTTGCACTTCGTATGTTAAAGATTCCAAATCCTGTGGATACACATTCTTCCCGCCGACGATGATCATATCCTTCTTGCGGCCCGAGACAAACACTTCCCCATCCGAAACATAACCATAATCGCCCGTCAGATACCAGCCATCGAGAAACGCTTTCTTCGTCGCATCGTCGCGGTGGTAATAACCGGTCAACATACAATCGCTTTGCAAAGCGACCTCGCCGATTTTTTTCTCCGCAACATCTTTTCCATGTTCATCCAGAATGCGGACGCGCGTATTGGATAAAGGCTTACCGGATGACATCATCTTCATCGCAGGACGACCCTTCATCGGAGGACGCGCCACGCGTTCGGCCATGAATGCTTCACGGTCAATCTCCTCGACTTTGGGCGGCCGCGTCAGATCGGATTGAGTCACACCGAAAACGTTTTCCGCCATCGCGTACGAACATTGAAGCGCTTCCCATTTCAATCCATGAGATTTGAATCGCTCGTAAAAAGCCTGATGGCTTTCGAAGCGCACCGGCTCCGAGCAATTAGTCACGGCGCGCCACGATGACAAATCCACACCCTCCAGATTTCGGTCTCGGATTTTTTGCGCGCAAAAATTGAAGGCGAAATTCGGAAGCCATGAAAGCGTGCCTTTGTATTGTGAAACGGATTGCATCAATTTGTACGGCGCGCGCACCCAATCGAATGGCGAACTCAACACCAAAGGAATGCCGGAAAGGATCGGCATGAGGAATCCTGCGATCAGACCCATATCATGATACAGCGGCAACCACGAGACGATCACATCGCTGTCATCCAAATTCAATGCGCGGCTGTAGGCATCCAATTGATTGAAGACTGCCTGATGCGAAAGCGCAACGCCCTTTTGCAATCCGGTTGTCCCCGACGAATGTTGAAGCAAAACGATATCTTCTGATGAACGCTCCATGCCAAGCAAAGAATCAAAATCAGGATCAGACTGTGCTTCAAGTTTATTCGTCAGGATTACCGCGCGAACTGAATCGCCTTCTTGCAACGCGCCGCGCACTTCGGATTCAAATTCGGGATAAGTTACAATAGCTGTAGGCTTGGTCACCGAAATCAACGCCGCGAGGTCCGCGCGATAACGCTCCGGCGCAAGCTTCTCTGTCAGGAACGGCATGATGGATGGAATAGCGCCGTGCAAAATCGCGCCCCAAAACGAATTAATCAAATCTTCGCCATGCTGAAGAATCAATACAACCACTTCGCCGGATTTAATTCCTGCGCGGGCATAAGCGCGAGTGTAAGCATTCGCGCCGCGCAACAACTGACGATACGAGATCGGCAGGTCGGGCTGGCCGGAATGCTGAAGAATAACGGCGACCCGTTCCTGGTCCCGCGAATGAAGCGATTGGAGCCGCTGGGAAAATGTCGTCATTTGGATTGCCGGGATTGGATCAAGTTTGCCAATTGGTCCAGCGTATCAAACGTTTGCGCGTTCAATTCTGTATCGTCAATGCGAACACCGAATGTGTCTTCGATGAACAGCGCCAGATCAACGAGACTGAACGAATCGATCAACCCGCTCGAAATCAGCGGTTCATCCGCGCGGATTTTTCGCTTGGATTGTTTAAGAATTCGAGATGCTATATATGTTTCAATTTTTGATATGAACTCATTGTAAGTTTGATTGTCGCTCATGGCAAAATTCCTCTCATGGTATGCAATTTTTCTGAATAATTGGAATCAACGCGGCGGCAAGTTTTTGCTCACCCACAGGCGATAAATGCAAAGCGGTGTCGGAAAAACCAGCGGCTGAGATGATATTCCAAAGGTCAACGTAATTCCAGCGGTCTGCAGATGAATCTGAATTCATGATCGCCCGATACTGGTCATAAGCCCAACGCGGATAGAAACTATCATATCGCACATTGCTATTTCGACCTGTACTAATAAAGATCGGCTCGTTCACCACCACCAGCGGAATCCCATCTGCGATCTGATAGATATAATTTACCCACGAAAAAAACATCGTCGCGCTTAAGTCTGATCCGGTTTTATATCCAGCAAAAGTCGGATCATCATGAAAATTATTCGCGACGGGAGGATATGAATTCGGATCAACCGGACTTGGAACAACTCCAGCCCAATAAATTCCATAAAGTTGCAACATCATCAATCTTGCCAGCCGTGAGCGCTGACTCATCAAAGTTTGTTCCCATACGGAAGCGCCCGACTTAAGAGAAGATGTGTCAAAGGAGATATGATATTGATTTACGACCGAGATCGCCTGGCTTTGATTCGTAACGACAAACGGATTTAGGCTGTTATCGCGGAATGTATCCAAAGTCACCAGCCAAATGACAAGGTCGGGCTTGTATTTTCTGGTGGCCGCGAGGATGACAAAATCCTTAATCAAAGATGGATGAGGATAACCGAGATTATAGGAGCGAACATTCCTGCCGTTGCATAAAATGTGATCGGCGTTCAGTTGCTCCGAAAGAGTTTGGTCAGGCGTAAGCAACTCTCCCCAAACCGACGAATCGCCCAGCAAAACGACGCGAAATTCATTTGGCGGTTTGGTCCCTGCGGCGATGACATGCGAATCAAACATGGCGTCCAGTTCATCCATGGACGAATCAATCCACCGCCCGCTTGCAAACGGGAAGCGAAGTCGTCCCGCAATCAGCCGATTATAAATGGAAAGATTTCCCACATAAGGAGCAAACAGAATAAATAAAATATTTAAAATCAAAAAAAACAGCAAAACTTTTATAAGAAGGCGGATCGGGGAAATATTTTGCATCAAGCCAGACCAAATAACTTTAACATCGCCTGCCAGGCAATTGCGGGTGTGGACAAAGTAAAAAACAGCCAGCCAAGCGCAACGTAGTTAAACGTTATAAATACACCAATCGCATTCATCGCCATCTGGCCGCGGCCCGATTGCGTCCAGGCCGGCAAACGATTGCGGATAAACTCACTCCAGCGATTTTGGACGAAGAGGCCAAATCCATGCCAGAGTCCCCACATCACGAAGCCCGCCGCCACACCATGCCAAAGACCAATCAGAACCATGGCGCTGATCTGCGTTACGAAAACAATGATCCAAACAGGAAGCTGTTTCCTGCTCCGCAAGGCACGCGTCAGCGGGTTGAAGAAATAGGAGCGGAACCATTGCGTCAATGTCATGTGCCAGGAATTCCAGAATTGGGTCAGGTTCGGTTTAAGATAAGGAGCGGCAAAATTTTCAGGCAAACGGACGCCAAGCAATCGTCCCAGTCCGATCGCAATATCGGTATAACCGCTGAAATCGAAATAGATTTGGAAAGTATAGGCATAAAGGAAGAGCCACATCCAGCCTGCGCCTTTAACCTGCGGTATGAGCATATCGCTGACGGAAATGACAGCCAATAAATCGGCCAGGACAAATTTTTTAAAGAGACCGACAAACAACCGCGTCCCCGCGTCGATCAAATCTTCGTCGCCGAGCGGAAGCGGCGTCCGCAGATCTTTAACGAATCGCTCCAGGCGATCAATTGGCCCGGCGGTAAAAGCCGGAAAGAAAATCACATAGTTGACGTATTCTGCCAAAGTTACAGAGGGTAAACGTCCCGATTGCCGGTCGCGGATGGTGTGCATCAGACGAAAAGCAAGATAGGAAAAACCCAGCCAGCTAAATGCCGCATCAGCTGTATCTGGATTTTGCCCATATGCGGCAGATAGAAAAGCAAGCGCATTATTGATTAATTGAGGCGTCTTCAAAAAAATAAAGATCAAGATGATTGTTATAAATGCAACGACTCGCATAATTGGATGAGACCTGCGCCATTGTGTTAATAAAAGAGCGGCGGCAACGACTACAATCAGCGCGATCAGAGTCAGGGTCAATGATGGTGTAGTTGATATATAGGCCTGAGTTAACTTAAAGTGGCGATTCAAGTCCATCAACAAAACGATTCCGATCAGGATTGCGAGGGCGGGCCAATTTTGTTTCCAAGTACGCATTTCGGGCGCGGAAGCCAATATCCATGCCAATCCAGTTATTGTTAAGGTGGCAACAGGAAGCCAAAATGCGAGACTGATATATTTTGCAAACGGCTCAACGGGTTGAAGCCAAAAGACAACAAATATGCTGACCGCAAGCAATGCCAGCTGGCGGCCCTTTGGCAGGCGACCAAGAACCAACGCGACAACAGCAAGAATGGAGATTTGAAGAATAGTCATTTAGAATCCCTGATAGATCCAGGTAGGTGAAGTATCAGCCGTGAAGACGACTCGCGCGATGAGAATCAGCGCCAGCATCAATGCCAGAAAGTTTTCACGCACAAAGACGGTATCACGAAGTTTTTTCCACATAGAATCTCCTAAGCGTTTGTCGAAAATTTAATTTTACAAAACAACTATCATTAAGCGTCTTAGAAAGCCTGTGTACCATTATTTATTGGCGCAAGCGACATTCAAAATGGCCTGCATCACCGTCTTGTTAAACAGGGCGTTCCCAATATCATTTCTATGTATCGTATCCAAGAAACCCGTATCAGGAACCAGATTCCATAAGTCCAAAAAAGTCCAACGCTGATTCCTGTTCAGGTTTAACATCTCCTCCCGATACTGTAAATAGCTTTGTTGCGAGACGATAGCGCTGGGTCTTGGTTCATTAATCAGTATAAGAGGGATACTACCAGCTATTTTGCGAGCGGCCATCAATGCCGAGAATAGATAATCTCCACTCGCAGGAAGGGACTCTTGGTTTGGGTTTAACGCGTTCTTAGCCCTCAAATCATTCAGTGCGGTTTTGACTACCAGCTGCGTGTTTCTGTATGCTGGAAAAAGAAGCGAATAATTAATAATCAGGCGGGTTTGAAGAAGAATTTCGCCGCTTCCATAAAAAAACGGCCTTTCACTGGCAGAAGAGTTGTCCAAAGATACCGAAAGATCATAAGTATTACTCAATCTAACCAGATCGTCAGGACTGGCCATCGCAAAAACTTTAGGCTCATTCAAAAGAGCATCCGATGTTACCGACCAAACGACCAAATCAGGAGAATATTTCATCGCTTCATGCAGAATCGTTAAATCCTTGGTCGCTGAGGCGCCAGAATAGCCCAAATCATACGCATGCAGAATCTTTCCATCGCATCCCTGCTGATTGACCACCGGGTAGATGGTGCCGTCTCGAACGGTTGAATCACCTATAAAGATTACCCGATACTGATCTTCAGGTTTATTTTCATAAGAAATAATATGAGTATTAAATAGGACGCCCACATCAAAAACATTCTGTACCCCAAATCCATGCCCGGCCTGTGAATCATAATAAACCACTTCCAGCGGGAATTTGTGGAGTTTGGGCAGGAATTGCCTAAACACAAAGTAGCTTAAATTAGGAAACGAATTCAACAGTAAATTAAAGCCAACAAACAATATCAAAGCCTTCAACACAACGCGAAAAGGATTAACTCCGCGGTTTAACTTATCTGGGTTTGAATAATTATCCATATCCGATATAATTAGAATCCTTGATAGATCCAGGTGGGCGAAGTATCGGCCGTGAAGATGACCAGTGCGATGAGAATCAGCGCCAGCATCAAAGCCAGAAAGTTCTCGCGCGTAAAGATGACATCACGAATTTTCTTCCACATAGAATCTCCTAAACTTTTTGTCGAAGATAGGACTCCATAAAAGCATCCAAATCGCCATCCAGCACGGCTTGCGTGTTACCCGTTTCAAACTCGGTGCGATGATCCTTGACCATTTGATATGGATGCAAAACATACGACCGGATTTGACTGCCCCATTCCGCCTTGGTATATTCGCCGCGCAGGACGGCAATCTCCTGATCTTTCTCAGCACGTTTCATTTCAAGAAGACGAGCCCGCAAGACGCGCAAGGCATTCTCGCGGTTCTGCAACTGCGAGCGCTCATTTTGGCAGGTGACCACGATGCCCGTCGGAATATGAGTCAATCGAATCGCGGTCGCGTTCTTCTGAACATTCTGTCCGCCCGCGCCAGAAGAACGGAACACATCGATCTTCAAATCATTCGGGCTGATCTCGACTTCCGCATCATCCATAGCGACCTGCGGCAGGATTTCCACCAACGCAAAGGATGTGTGCCGCCTATGCGCGGCATCGAATGGCGAAAGTCTCACGAGACGATGCACGCCTTTCTCGGAACGCAAATAGCCATAGGCATATTTTCCTCCAACCGCAATGGTCACGCTTTTTAAACCGGCTTCTTCGCCGTCGGTTCGATCAAGGATATCGGTTTTGAATCCGCGCGTATCAGCCCAACGCAGATACATGCGTTCGAGCATTGCGGCCCAATCCTGCGAATCCGTTCCGCCGGCTCCAGCATGAATGGCAAGCAAAGCATCGTCATCATCATATGGACCAGATAACATTGTCGTAAAGGACCGCTTTCCCAAATCCGCTTCGAGCGCGGTAATCTCTGTTTCCAATTCGCCGCGCAGAGATTCGTCGTCGAGGCGAGATAGTTCAACAAGATCGCGTAAATGGGATTGCAATTTACTCCACGACTCGACTTCATCGCGCAAATTGGAAACAACCTTCATGGTTTTTTGCGCGGCAGAAGAATCGTTCCAAAAATCCGGCCTTTCAATTTCTTTTTCGAGTTCCGCTATTTTTTTCTCTTTGCCCGCGAAGTCAAAGACGCTCCAAGAGCTGGGATGTTAATTCCTGTGTGCGAGCCAGACGGTCAAGCAAATCCTGCATGATTCCTCCAAAATTATGAATCTAAAATTCCATCTACAAATGCTTCGGGGTTGAACGGTTCCAAGTCTTCTATTTTTTCGCCCAGGCCGGCAAACAGAATCGGCAGGCCGAGTTCGCGTTGAATGGCGAACGCCATTCCACCATGCGCCGACGAATCAAGTTTTGTTAAGATGACACCCGTTGCATTAACCGCTTCTTTAAAAGCGCGAGCCTGTTGCAAAGCATTTTGTCCGGTGGTGGCATCCAATACCAGCCAGACCGCATGAGGCGCGCCTGCCAACGCCTTGCCAACCACGCGATGAATTTTCTTCAGCTCTTCCATCAAGTTGAAACGGGTGTGCAATCGTCCGGCAGTATCGATCAGGATCAAATCCACTTTATGAGCAATGCCGGATTGGATTGCATTAAACGCCACTGCACCCGGATCGCTTTCGGGCGCGCCCGCTACAACTTCAACCTGCAATCGGTCGCCCCAAATCTGAAGCTGATCCATCGCCGCGGCTCTGAATGTATCCGCCGCGCCAAAGAGAACTGACTTGCCTTCGCCGCAAAAACGCTGGCCGAGTTTCGCGATGGCGGTGGTTTTGCCTGAGCCATTGACACCAACGATTAAGATCACCAATGGATGCGCGGTCCAATTCATTGCGGGAGGAGCGATCAGACGCGAACGAAGATCAGACCGAAGCACAGATTGAAGTTCGTTCGCGCGCGTCAAGCCTCGGTCCCGGACGATGCGTTGAAGCGAATCAATCACATCGGTTGCCGTTTCGATTCCCAAATCGGCCTGGATGAGCAACGCTTCCAGCTCATCCCATGTTTCCTGGTTGATTTCGGTTGCGCCAAGCAAATTCGCGAGCCGCCCAAAAGCGGACTTGCTCGTTTTGAAAAGCCCATCGCGCCACTTTGATAATAAATCTGCCATGAGGCAGAATTATAACATGGGGGTTTTGTGTTATACTCGCCCCGTTTACTTGGAAAAGAGAAAGATTTTAAGATAAACAAAGGTTATAATAAAGGTATGCTTGAAGAACCTGTTCACGTCACCGATTCTGCATTTGACCAAACCGTTCTCAAATCAACGATTCCGGTCATTGTTGATTTCTGGGCGCCGTGGTGCGGACCCTGTAAAATGGTCGCGCCGATTCTTGAGAAGGTTGCCAAGGAATACGCGGGCAAACTGATGGTTGCCAAAGTCAACACGGACGACAACCCGGAATGGGCCGGCAAATATGGCGTACAGGGTATTCCGACCATGCTGTTCATCTCCAGCGGAAAGATCGTTCACCGCCAAGTAGGCGCATTGCCAGAAAGAATGTTGCGTGATGTTTTAACCCAATTCATGGAGGTTGTCAGCCAGAGCTAAGATTGAACCTGAAAAGACCAACCGATATTGTGCTTGCCTTTGGCCTGACTGCAATCTGCCAACTTTACCACACCAGCCAAACGAAAATCAATCCGATCCATTCGCCGACCGCAGACGGACTTTAAGACATAACCGAGACATTGGCAAGAGTTTCTGTAATTAAAACGAATTACCCTTGCCGGCCTTTATTTGGCCGCGATAAATCCATTAGCTCCAAAGTAGAGAAAGGAAGAAAAATGAAACCTATACTGATGATTGCCATCTTGTTAACATTTATATTGAGCGCATGTGGGACGAAGGCAGCCCCCACCGCTGACCCAGTGCAGGTGCAAGCCTCAGCAATGGCCGAGGCTAACACGATAGTCGCTATGACCCAAGCGGCAATACCAACCCAAACTCCTGTTCCACCCACAGCGGCGGCTACCGATACCCCGCAACCCACACCGACCATTCCACCCTTGCCCACTGGTTCGGCACAACCGACATTGGCCGCCGCATCGACCAGCGCTACAGATTGCCAATTCCTCAAGGTGAGCCAAGGGGAAAAGTACGCTAACATGATGGTTCAAAATCAAACCAATGTGCTGATGGGAATAACTTTTTATCTCAAAACGAACGCGTTTGGGGATTGCGGCTATTGGAGTACTCAACTCAAACCGAACAGTTCAACGCTGTTAACGAATCTGCCTACAGGATGCTACATTGTTGGAACATGGACACTATCCGGTAAACCGGACTTTCAAAATTACGGGTATGCGTTTTGCGACACTATTAGAGATAAGTTCGTAATTAAAGCTAGCGTGGATACCATCTCATTCAATCCCTATTAGAGCGAGTATGTTTTTTAAGAGAGGCGAGCGTTGTGAACGCTCGCCTCTCTTTGTTTGTCTTACCCTCGGACGCGCTCAATGGATGCGCCAAGCGAACGAAGTTTCCCTTCCACATTTTCATAACCTCGGTCGATCTGGCTGATATTCCTTATTTTGGATTTGCCCTTTGCGGCCAAAGCGGCCAGCACCAGCGCCATACCGGCGCGGATATCGGGACTTTCCAGCCTCTCGCCAAACAATTGAGTGGGCCCTTGCACCAGACAGCGATACGGATCGCAGAGAATAATGCGGGCTCCCATGCCCACCAATTTATCGGTGAAATACATGCGCCCCGAATACATCCAATCGTGGAAAAGAATGGAGCCGCTGGCCTGGGTCGCGATAGTGATCGCAATACTGATCAGATCGGTTGGATAAGCAGGCCATACATTTGTCTTGATTTCAGGGATGGCGCCATCCAAATCCGAAACAACTTTAAGCGGTTGTTCAGAGTTAATCAGAATATCATCGCCTTCCACTTTCCATTGAACGCCCAGCCGGCGAAAGACTTCCGCAACCATCACAAGATAACGGACGCCCGCATTGCGAATTCGCACTTCCCCGTGCGTTACCGCTGCCGCGCCGACAAAACTCAGTACTTCAAGATAATCCGGTCCAATCGTAAATTCCCCGCCATGCAGATGCGGAACACCCGCGATATGAAGGGTATTGGATCCAATTTCATTAATCCGGGCGCCCATTGCGTTCAAGAGCTGACATAGTTCCTGCACATGCGGTTCGGACGCGGCGTTATGAATCACGGTATCGCCGCTGGCAGTGACTGCCGCCATCACGGCATTCTCCGTGGCGGTCACGCTGGCTTCATCCATCAATATCTCAGCGCCCTTCAAACCGCGCGATTGAAAATGGAACATGCGCTCATAAGTCACTTCCGCGCCCAAGGCCTGCAAGGCCAGAATATGCGTATCAAGACGACGTCGGCCAATGACATCCCCGCCGGGAGGAGGCAGGCGTAGTTCTCCTGCACGCGCGGTCATGGGACCGGCAATCAGGATGGATGCGCGGATCCGTCGGCATAGATTAAGATCGAGATCAGCCGGTCTCAAAGTCTGGGAAGCGATGCGCCATGTGGTAGGATCCAATTCTTCCACTTGAGCGCCCACGCTCTCGATCAAGTGACGCATATCCAGAACATCGCGAATACGCGGGACGTTATGAAGCGTCACCGGCTCGTTAGTCAACAAGCACGCCGCTAAAAGCGGAAGCGCCGCGTTCTTATTGCCGGCTGGAACGATTTCACCGCGCAGTGGAATGCCGCCTTCAATTACAAATTCTTCCATTTATTCATCTCCTGAAAAGTCTTGCAGGATTGTAAGGCAGTTTGGATGTTTCGCCAAGAACATTACAATTGACTTACATCAGATGGGAATAAATTGTCATTTATACTATAATAAAAGGAATGGATTTTATTTTGATTGTTCCCGCCTTGACTGGATGGATAAGCGGCTGGGTTGTTAATTACCTTGCTGATGTTCTGCCGATAACCCGGCGACTCTCGCATCCGGCATGTCCACATTGCAAACAGAATCTTCCGTTCACCTCATATCTTGTATTTCGTCCCTGTCCCAATTGTCATCAACCCCGCGCGCTGCGGGTTTGGTTCGTTCAAGGCCTCATGCTGATCGTCAGCATCTACATTTGGATCAAGTCCCCATTCAGCATCTTCTTCTTCCATCCGCCCTATCAAACGGGATACGTGCTCGGTATGATCCTTTTGACATATTTTGCGATGGTCTTTGTGATTGACTTTGAACATCGTTTGATCCTGCATCCAACCAGCATCTTTGGCGCTCTTTTCGGACTTGGATTGGGCATCTGGATCAATGGGCTTTTCTCCACGCTGATCGGCGGACTGGCCGGCCTTGCCATCATGCTTGTCTTCTATTATCTCGGTGTTTTATTCTCGCGCTTTCGGGCCAGACGGATGCAGTCCGCCGGACAAGATTCAGACAACGAGGAAGCGCTGGGGTTTGGTGATGTAATTTTAGCGGGTGTGCTCGGCTTGATTCTGGGTTGGCCATTCATCTGGTTCGGCCTGCTCCTCGGAATTTTGTTTGCAGGCCTGGTGGGTGTCATCATGGTAATATACTTGATGATCGCGAAACGATATAAAGCAGAAGCCCTGATGGTCTTTATGCCCTATGGTCCATTTTTCATTACAAGCGCATTTCTTATTCTGTTTATTCCTACGTGGATCACACCCATCATACCCAAGTAGGATTGCAATCATATAAAGGCAAAGCCGCAGAAATGTTAAAGAAACTTTTTTCCAGATCCAGAAAGAGAACACGGGCGCAGGCCATGGTGGAATTTGCCCTGGCGCTGCCCATTTTATTAATGGTGATGTATGGCATGATCGAGGCAGGACGCTTGTTGTTCATTTACTCTTCGGTCATATCCGCCGCCCGCAATGCAGTCCGGTATGGCTCCGCTAGCGGCACAAGCCCCAACGGTATGCCATACTATCAGGATTGTGCCGGGATCACCGGCGCGGCTAACAATCTTGCCATCATCTCCCCGCTCACCACTTCAATCACCTACGATGCCGGGCTGTCATACCCCGCTGGCGCTCCACAGCCAATCAGCGGGCCGCCAGCCATTGCAATGACCGCCCAATGTAGCAGCATCGCCACTTGGCCCACATTTTCCAGCGGCTACCGAATCAACGTACAGGTTTCTGCGCAATACGCGCCTATCATTGCAATTGGGAATTTAATTCCATCCTTTCAGCCGCTTACGATCACTTCCCAATCCTCACGCACCCTTTTATTAAGTGTAACGATCAACGTGACTCCCGATGTAAATTGGCAAACATACGCCACTCAAACTGCAGCTCAAGCCTCCACTAACACTTCTGTGTCCCAAACTCAAGCTGCAGTCTCAGGCGCTACCAACACTGCTATGGCCAAAACTCAAACTGCGGCCCCATCGCCTACTATCACAAAGACACCGACTATCACGCCGACATCGACCAACACGCCGACATCAACCAACACGCCAACGCTCACACCAACCATTACAGGTACGCTCCCCACGCCCACCAAGACATTCACACCCACGCCCATCACGCCCACCAATACTGGTACTATTACACCTCTTCCCACTGCTACCAGCACCAGCACTCCAAACTATACTCTCACACCGGCTATTTCCACCTGCTCTACCAAATTATCGCATGGTGCGCTCACTTATTCCACCACATCCCCCTACACCATGAGCATGACCGCAACAAACAGCACCGGCGTGAATCTCGCGATTCAAGCCATCTATGTTTATTGGAACAATGGAACGGGACATTCAGGCGGCACGGATACCACATTGGACCTGTTGAGCACAGCCATTGGCAGCAACACCATCTGGAGCACCAGCGTTGTTGGCAGAAACCCATATGGCGATCAAGGGGTATATGCGCCTTTTTATCCGATACCGTTCAGTTCGGCAAGCCTGCCTACCGGCACATCCACAATTTATTTTACCTTCACCCAAAGCTACAACAGTCAGAATGGCAGTGAACGAATCTATATCATGTTTCTCAACAATGGCTGCCAGGGTTATGTGATAGACTCGAGTAATTAACCATGAAGAAAAAACATTCCCCCAACAAGAAACTCGAACGCGGCCAAAGCCTGGTGGAACTGGCTATCAGCCTGACGTTCATCCTCCTGCTTCTATCTGGAGCGATCACTTTTGGCATGGCCTATTTCTCATATTTGTCCCTGAACGACGCTGCCCAGGAAGGCGCTTTGTATGGATCGCTTAAACCCGATGATGGAATCGGGATCATCAACCGCGTACAAGCCGCATCCACCAGTCCGGTTGATCTTTCACAATTACCCGACTCCAACGTCACAATCACCTATAGCGGAAGTTCAGGACCGAAAAACGGAATGTGTCAGGGCTCGACAAATGGCACGCCCAATTCGATTAAGGTTACGGTTGCTTACTCCTACCAGATCTTCATGCCTTTTATGTCCACAATAGTTGGCTCAAACCACATTCCACTCACGGGCTCGGCCACCGACACAATCCTAATGCCTCAATGCTAGTGAGACAGAGTCTCGTTAGAATTTGATCAAACACAACATTCATCTGCAGTCAATTGGGATATAATCCCGCTTTGTTCAAGATATCTTTTTCCAAGGAGGTGCCTCGACAATTTATCTTGGGAAAGAACAGCGCATGATCTTGTAAAGCCTTACAAGATGACGAGGATGAGGGTTCTCCATTGCGGGATGGAGTTAATCAACCGTAACGGTTGAAAAAATCGAAAGTTCAGCGGAAGCCCTCTGGATGTGCCATCATCCAATTCTCTTTCCCTCCAGTCAATCAATTCGCCAACAATGCTGCGCGGGCAACCGCGCCGATAAAGACGCGAAGAAT
>Ga0182027_10008678_pt1 | contig 14740 bp, 9 predicted proteins | sample 712E1DmetaG_FD_121300 | JGI IMG/M metagenome (GOLD analysis project Ga0182027, IMG submission 121300) | Permafrost microbial communities from Stordalen Mire, Sweden - 712E1D metaG (Illumina Assembly) | ecosystem: Environmental > Terrestrial > Soil > Wetlands > Permafrost | place: Sweden... | reverse complement strand
TGGTAGGTGGCCCACACCGCGGCCTGGGTGTTGAAGTAGTCCTCCGGGTAGCGCACGTGGGCCTGCAGGTCGGCGGGCATCTCGGCGGCCGGCTTGAACATGCCGGGGAAGATCTTGGCGTAAGTGCGCAGCAGCGGGTCGCTAGGGTCGAAGACGTAGAAGTCGACCGTGCCGTTGTAGGCATCGATGACCGCCTTCACCGAGTTGCGCATGTAGTTCAGGCCACCCTCCGGCGTCGAGTACGGATACAGATTCGAGGTCGTGTAGCAGTCCACGATCCAGAACAGGCGCCCGCCGGCGATGACCATGTAGGGGTCACTGTCCACTTGGAGGAAGGGCGCCGCCGCCTTGATCCGGTCGTCGATGTTGTTGCGCACGATGATGCGGCTCTGGCTGTCGATGGCCGAGGCGGTGAAGAACTTGATGGTGCCGTAGCGTACGCAGAAGGCCAGGCGGTTGATGAAGGACGAGATGGGGATGCCGCCGCTGCCGCCGTAGGACTTGTACACGTCTTGGTTGTCGGGCCCCGGGTAGTCGAACTCCTGGTCTTTGGTCTTGACCAGCGTGTAGTTGGTGCCCAGCTCACCGTAGTAGATGCGCGGCTGTGTTATCTGGAGCCCCGACGCCGAGGCCGGCGGGATGTTCTGCACCAGGAAGTCGGGCGAGCCGTCGGGGCCCACCTGGTTGACGGCCGAGACAGCCACACCGTAGCCGTGCGTATAGGTGACGTGTTGGTTGACCCAGGTCTGCGCCGTGCTGGGCAGGCCGCTGATGTTGAGCTCACGCGGCGCGAGCATCGTCTCGCGGTAGACGCCGTTGACCATGTAGCGGTCCACGCCGGCGTTCTCGAACACGTAGTACGGCTTCAGCTGCTGGAGCTGCTTGTAGCTCGTCACCAGCGTCTTGGGGTCCCAGAGGCGGATGTTGCGGATGGTCGCCGCGTTGTTCTGCAGATCGGCCGCCGTGAGGTTGGTGCGCATCGACAACGGCGACGAGGTGATCGACGCGAGATCGTAGGCGTCCCGGGTGGCCTTGATGTTGTTGGCGATGTACTGCCGCTCCTTGGCAAGCTGGTTAGGGTTGACCACCAGCGACTGCACGATGGCCGGCACGATGCCCTGCAGCAGGATGAGCACCACGATCCAGACGCCGATGGCTGCCGGCCAGTACTGGCGCCGCCGCCAGATGTTGGCCACGAGGGCGGCGGCGAGCAGGAAGGCGATGACCATGAGCACGCGGATGATGGGCAGACGCACGTGCACGTCCGTGTAGCCGGCGCCGAACACCGCGCCGCTACTCGAGTACAGCAGGTTCCAGGCCTTGAAGAGCTGGCCAATGCCGGTCACGACGAACACGAAGGCGAGCAGAGCGCAGAGGTGCCCCACGGCCTTGCCGTCGAGCCGCACGTCCACGTTGGGCCGTGGCGCCCCCTCCTTGGCGGCCGGGGAGTACGTGTAGCGGATGCCGCCCATGAGGAGGTGCACACCGGCGCTGAGCAGGAGCGCCACGATGCCCGCCGCGAGCAGGAAGCTCTGCAGGTAATGCCAGGCCGGCAGAGAGAAGACGTAGAAGCCGAGGTCGTGATGGAAGACCGGATCCTTCTGGCCGAAGGCGACGCCGTGGAGAGCCTTCAGGAACGTGAGCCACTTGGTGGAGGCAGCGATGCCGGCCAGCACGCCGGCGACCAGCGAAACCGCCAGGCCGACGCGCGCCACGATGCGGCGCACCACTTCGCCGCCGAACTCGATCAGGTCGCCCGACTCGCTGGCGCGGAACTCCGGCGCCAGCCGGCGGGCGATCTCCAAGTTGGCGTAGACGATGACGAAGAAGAGGGCGCCGAACGCGCCACCAGCCAGCAGGCGCCACCAGAACGAACGCCAGAAGACGACGCGCAACGAGAGCTCGCCGAACCACAGCCACTCCGCGTAGAAGCCGAGCGCCTTGACGAGCACGATGAGCAGAACGACGACGGCCGCGACGACGACGGCCGCGACGCCTACCCTGCGCCCAGGTGGGCGACCCCCGCGAGGGCGCGGGCGCAGAGGGGTGACGGTCTCCATGGCGCCAGTATGGCACACCTCGCCCCCGCGCGACCATCACATGCTCGCGGTGCGGCCTACGCGCTCCGGCGCGGCTCCCCCTTGGGCTCCCCCGGCGTTGCCGCCTTCGCCTCACGCATGAGAGTCGTGAAGCGCTGCACCATGCGTGGGTCGAGCTCGCGCGCCGCCTTGGCTCGCAGCTTGGCAAGGCGGCTGCCGTTCACCGTCTCGTGGTCGCCGACCTCGCCGTACTCGCGGCAGACGGCGAAGGCGCGCGCCACACGCGGGATGCGCTCGCCGCGCAGACCATTCGGATAGCCGGTGCCGTCCCAGTGCTCGCTACCGTAGAGGAGCGCATTGTACGCGCTGGAGCGCACGTCGGCCGCCGGCGCAGCAGCATCCTCGGCGGCCGCGGTGACATCTTGGGCGCGCCCCAGCACGGCGCGCACCTCCTCGCGCATGGCGCCCGTTACCTCGCTCACGGCGAGGGCAGTGATGAGGCCCCCGGTCTCCTCTTCCGACAGACCGATCTGACGCGCAAAGCGGCGGCCCAGATTGACGAGCCGGCCGTCGAGCGTCGTATGCGCCAGCTGCTCTTCGGTGTACAGGCACACGCGGTTGCGGCCGCGCGCCTTGGCGCGCAGCAGGGCCGCGTCGGCGGCGTGCAGCACGCCGTCGCTGTCGGCCGCGGAGTCCGGGAACGAGGCCACGCCGATCGACATGCTCACGCTCAGGTCCGGCGCGCCGGCTTCGATGCGCCGCACCTGAGTGCAGATACGCTCTGCCATGTTGCGCGCCTCGACGAGGCTGGTCTGCGGCAGGAGCATGACGAACTCCTCGCCGCCGTAGCGCGCCAGGTAGTCGGAGTCGCGCGAGCAGCGGCGCAGCGCGCCGGCCACCGAGCGCAGCACTTCGTCGCCCTGCTGATGGCCGACGGTGTCGTTGACGGCCTTGAAGTGGTCGAGGTCCATCATCAGCAGGCAGAATGTCTCGTCGTAGCGGCCGGCGCGGCTCACACTCGCCCTGAGCGTCTCTTGGAAGTGGCGGTGGTTGTGGATGCCGGTGAGGCCGTCGCTGATGGCCTGCACCTCCATCTCCATGAAGGCGCGCGCGTTCTGGATGGCGATGGCCGCCAAGTTGGCGAAAAGCCGCACCGGCTCCAGCTCGCGCTCGTCGAAGGTGCGGCCGCCGAGACGGTCCATGCTGAGCACGCCGATCACCTTGCCGCGCACCTGCAGCGGCACGACGATGGAGGCTTGCGGCTCCGGCTCGGTGCCGGGCACGAGCACGCCGCGCGGGTCGCTGCCGGCGTCGTTGACGAGCTGTGCCTGGTTGTGGCGCACGACCCAGCCGGTAAGGCCCTGGTCGAGAGGTATGCGATAGTCCAGCATCTCGTCGGCGTTCGTGTCGCGGGCATAGATGGCCACCAGCTCGCGCCGCTCCTCGTCGACCAGCCGGATGTCGAGGGTCTCGTAGTCCACCATCTCCTTGAGCAGAGTGCTCGTCTGCTCGAACACGGCGCGCTGGTCGAGCGTCGAGAGAAGCACCTCACTCAGGGCCAGCAGCTCGTGGCGCACGCGCAGTTGCTCCTCGAGGGCCGCCGATGCTCTCTGCAGCTCCTCGTAGTGGCGGGCGTTCTCGAGAGCCACGGCAGCGTGGGTGGCGAACACCTCGAGCGGCTTGATCAGGTCGAGGCTCGGCAGCCGACGGTCGGCAGGGTCGTACAGGTCGAGCACTGCCGCCAGCTTGCCATGGCGGTCGTACAGGGGCACGAAGAGCGTGTCGTCCTGGTGCCACTCGCCTTCCGGCCGCTCGCCGATGTCGGGTGCCGGGAAGTAGGCCTCGTCGGCGGCGTCCATCTCGTACTCGCGATGGTCGATGAAGTACGAGCGGCCGATCTGGAAACGCTCCTGGAAGAGGCGCAGGAACACCTCCGCGGGCACCAGGGTCTCCAGCACGCGCCGGTCGACCTCGGGGTCCTGGCCTACCGTGGCGTGAGCTCGGAAGATGGCGGCGTCGGGCTCGCGGATGAACACGGTCGCCTCGCGGAACTGAAACGTCTCGGCCATCGCCGCGGCGATGGTCTGGACCACCGCTTCGAGGTCGATGCTGGCTTGGAGCTCGTTGCCGAGGCGCACGAGCCCACGCAAAAGCTCGATCTCGCCGCGCTCTGTCCTTCGCTGCGCCGGGCGCAGGTTCACCGCCGAAACTCCCTGCCTCGTGACACTGGTCTCATGATGTCTTCAACACCACAGTGTACTGCCGCATCGGCAGCCGGGGTGCAAACCCTGAGCACTACGGTTGCCAGAACTGTCGACGCTTGTCGGGACCAGGGAGTGCGTGCGGGAGACGAGCGGCGGCGGTCCGTGCGGACCGCCGCCGCTCGTTGGTTCTCTACTGCGCCCGCGGCGGCAGCTGCAGGATCCGCCGCGCTTCGTCGGGCGTGGCGGGCTCGCGGTCGAACTCGCGCCCCAGGCGCACCACGCGCTGCACGAGCTGGGCGTTGCTCTCGGCGAGCACGCCCTTCTGGTAGAAGATGTTGTCCTCGAAGCCGAGCCGCACGTTGCCGCCCAAGGCCAGCGCCGCCATCGTCACCGGCATATGCCAGCGGCCGATGCCGGTGCAGGTCCAGGTGGAGCCCTCCGCCGGGATCGAGTCGACCAGGAACACCAGGTTGCGCGGCTCGCCCATCATGGTGCCGGGCACGCCCAGCACGAAGTCCCAGTGCATCAGCGGGCCGGCCGGCCCGAACTTCTTCATCAGGCGCAGCGCGTTGTCGATCTGGCCCTGCTCGAAGATCTCGAACTCGGGTCGCACGCCTTTGGCCTGCATGCGCTGGTAGAAGGTCTCGATCAGCGCCGTGTCGTTGAAGAACACGTCGTCGCCGAAGTTGCCGGTGCCGGTGGTGAGCGAAGCCATCTCCGGGTTCAGCTCCAGCGGCTGCAAACGCTCGTCGGCGGTCATGCCCATGGCGCCGCCGGTCGAGGTCTGGATGATGATGTCGGTGCGCTTGCGGATCTCCGCTATGGCCGCCGCGAACACGTCTTTGGACTGTGTCGGGTTGCCGTCTGCGTCGCGGACGTGCAGGTGGAACATGCTGGCGCCGGCTTCGCGACAGCGGGCCGCGTCCACGCCTATCTCCTCGGGCGACGTCGGCAGGCCGGGCTGCGCGGCCTTGGTGGTCTCGGCACCCACGCCAGCCACCGTGATGATCAGTCTGTCCATCTACGAACCCTCGCTTCTCAAGTGTGCGGGCGGGGCGGCACCCCTACCTCTGCCAGGGATACTGCTCGGCTACGTAGGCGAGCGCCTCTTCGACCACGTCGAGCGCTCGCTGCAGATCTTCCTCGGTGTGCCGGAAGGCGATGTACCAGTGATGGTACGGCTGCACGAACAGTCCGCGGCGGATGCACTGCGTGTAGAACTCCGTGCGCCGCTCCTTGTAGTGCTCGTCCGCATGGTCGAAGGTGAGGAACGGCATCGGCGGGATGCCGGACTTGGTGACCGGCACGCCGGAGGCGTCGATGATCTTGCCGAGCCGGTCTAGGAAGCGCGTGCCGCGCTCCCAGATGACGTCCTGCACCTTCTCGCGCTCGAGGATGTCCATGCATGCCATCGCAGCGACCATCTCGAGGCTGTTGGGGAAGAAGGTCGAGCTCAGGAAGGCGGTCTTTTCGTAGACCGAGAGGATCTCCCGCTGGCCGACCACGGCGGCGATCGGATAGCCGTTGGCCATGGCCTTGCCGACCGTGGTCACGTCGGGCGTGACGCCGTAGCGCTGCTGGGCGCCGCCCATGGCCACGCGGAAGCCCGTGCGGATCTCGTCGAAGATGAGCACGGCGCCGTGCTTGTGGGTGAGCTCCTTGACGGCCTCCAGGTAGCCCGGCGGCGGCGCGATGACGGGCTTGGCCATAGGGTGGCCGACCGGCGTGATGATGACGCAGGCGACGTTGCCGGCGCTCTCGGCCAAGACCCGCTCGAGGTCGGCCAAGTCGCCGTACTCGAACTCCTTGGTGAGCTCCGAGACGGCCTTGGGGATGCCGCCGTGGGTCTCGACGCACCAGTCGCCCCAGCCGTGGTAGCCGCAGCGGGCGATGATGTCGCGGCCGGTGTAGGCGCGGGCGGCGCGCACGGCGGCGTTGGTGGCGTCGGAGCCGGTCTTGACGATGATCGTCTGCTCACCGCAGGGCATCACGTCGGCGAGGCGCGCCTCGAGCTCGTTCTGGATGGGCTGCACCAGGCTGAAGCAGAAGCCCAGGTCCATGCGCGCCTTGACGGCTTCGTTGATCTCAGGCTCGACGTAGCCGAGGATTATGGGCCCGTAGGCGCAAAGCATGTCGATGTACTCGTTGCCGTCCACGTCGAAGATATGGCCGGCCTTGCCGTGGGTGATGAAGATCGGGTACTCGCCGACGACGAAGTTGTACGGCCGGCGGATGCCACCCACGCCGCCCGGCGTGAGACGTTGCGCATCGGCGAACATCTCCATCGATCCGGCCAGATTCAGATGCGGGGCGCTGGCGACCTTCTTGGGACTCATGCTGACTCCTTCGTCGTGGAGGATGACTTGATTCTATGCCTTCTGCGCCGGCGTCTCAGCCCGTGGCCGGCTCACGCGGGCATCAGCTCCTCGCGCTCGCCGAACATGACCACGAGCGCGCCGGCAACGCAGATCAGAGCCCCACCGGCGATCGTCCAGGCCGCGATGCCCTGGCCGAGCAGGAGCAGTGCGTACACGGGCGCGCTCACCGGCTCGAGATAGCCCAGTACCCCTGCGTGCTGCACGCGCACACGGCTGACGCCCTCGGTCCACAGCGTGTAGGCAAAGGCCGTGCAGACCACGCCGAGCACGATGCCGGCCACCAGGTCGCGGGGCGTCATCCGATAGCCGGCTGCTACAGTCTGCCACAGCGCCAGCGGAAGGAGCACCACGCTGTTGATCGCCATCTCGCTGATGACGATCGTCACGCTGCCGACGCCGCGGTTGGTCAGGCTCTTGACGATCATCTGGAAGACGGCGTAGCCAAAGCCCGACACCAGACCGGCCACGACCCCGAGGGTCGAGATGTGCACGCCCTGGCCGCGCAGCATGGGCATGAGGATCAGCACCAGACCCGCGAGCGCGATGGCCAGCCCACCGTAGACGACCGGTTCCGTCTGCGTCTTGAAGACGCGCGGCGCCAAGACGGCGATCCAGACCGGCGCCAGGAACTCGAGGAACATGCCGATAGCCACGCTGGTGGTGCGCAGAGCGATGAAGAACAGGAGCAGCGTGGCCGAGTCGACGAGTCCCATGGCGAGGAGGCGCGCCGGTACACCTGGCCGGCGGACGCCGGCCAGAGGCCGCTGGCGCGCGAACACGGCGCCCAGCACCAGCCCAGCGGTGACGAAGCGCAGTACGAGCAAGGCGCTCTCGGGCGCCGTGGTCCAGGCGACCAGCGCCCCTATGGAGCCCATGACCAGATATGAGACGGAGACCATGGCGTAGCCCTGCAGCTGCCTGGTGGCATGCGTACCCGTCGGCGCCGTCACCCGTAGATCTCCTCCTCGACCTGGCCCTTGGCTACCACCAGCACGCCGGCGGCGATGATGAGCGCCCCGCCGACGAGCGTCCACAGGTGCGGCCTCTGGCCCAGGAAGAGGAAGGCGTAGAACGGGGCGCTCACGGGCTCCAGGTAGCCCATGATCGAGGCGTGCTGCACGCGGATGTAGCGCAGGCCGTGCGCGAACAGGCTGAAGGAGAAGGCCGTCGTCAGCAGGCCAAGCAGGGCCGCCATGAGCAGGTCGCGGCCCGTGAACGAGTACCTGCCCACCGTCTGCGCCAAGCCGAGCGGCAGCACCAGGAGGGCCGTGACCACGCACTCGCAGAACACGATCGTGGTGCTGCGCACCTGGTGCTGGCGCAGCGACTTGCTGAGCAGAAGGTAGCCGGCGTAGGCTACGCCGGCGCCCCAGCCGCACAGCAGACCAAAAGGCGAGGTGCGGGCGCCGTGCTGAATCAGACCCGGAACGAGGATGACGACCATGCCTGCCAAGGCGATCCCGAGGGCCGCGTAGACGATGCCCTCGGTACGCCCGCCAAAGAGACGCGGGGCGACGAAGGCCAGATACACCGGCGCCATGTACGAGAGGAAGATGGCCACGGCCACACCGGTGTAGCGGATGGCCAGGAAGTACAGGAGCAGGTTGGCGGCCACCACCACGCCGATGGCCGCGAGCTTCCACTTGGCGCCCGGCGTGGTCAGGTCCCGCCAGCCGCGGCCCAAAAAGAAGACGACGCCCACCGCCAGGCCGGCGATGCTCATGCGCAGCACCAGTAGCATCGCCGCCGGCATGGTGGCGTAGCTCACCATCACGCCGATGGAGCCGTTGACGAGTGCCGCGGCGGCAATCTCCGTGAAGCCCCTGGCGCGGTCCGTACCGGCGCCCGACACCGTGGTTCCGCTAGCCACCGGTCACCAGGTGGCGGGGCTAGAAGCCCAGCCGGTCGCTGAAGGCAGCCAGGAACTCGCTGTCGGTGGCCAGCTCCAAGAACCCCATGCGCGCCCGCAGACGCTCCATGCTGCGGCGCGCGCGCACGTCAATGAGCGCCATCTGGGCGCCGACGCCGGCGGCGTTGCCTACGAAGGCGACGCGGCCGCGGGCCACCGGCGGGAACAGACCGAGTTGCTGCGCCGCGTCCAGGTCGAGGTAGTTGCCGAAGGCGCCGGCGACGTACACGTGCTCGAGGTCGGCGACGCCTATCGCGAGCCGGCGCAGCAGCAACGCCCAGCCGGTGGCGATGGCCGCCTTGGCGAGCTGCAGAGCGCGCACGTCGTGCTGGGTGAAGACGATGTCGCCGTTGGGGCCACGGGTGAGCACATACTCGCGGCCGCCGGCGCGCTCGCGTACCAGCGGGTGCTCCTGCATGCGGCCGCTGCGGTCGACCACGCCGGCGCGCACCAGGCCGGCGAGCACGTCCACCACACCCGAGCCGCACATGCCCACGGGCGGCACGCCGGCGATGGTCTCGATCGTCGTCGGGTGACCGTCGGCGCCGATGGCCACCTTCTCGATGGCGCCCTCGACCGCCTTCATGCCGTGTTGTATCTGATAGCCCTCGAAGGCTGGGCCCGAGGCGCAGCTCGTGACCGTGACCTTGCCGCCCACGGCCAGCGAGATCTCGGTGTTGGTGCCGATGTCGATGGCCATCGCCGGCTTGCGCTTGAGAGCCAGATGCGTGGCCGCCGCCACGGCCAGGGCGTCGGAGCCCACGAAGCCCGCGATCGGCGGCGGCAAGTAGACGCCCGCCTCGGGGTTCACCGCCAGACCCAGGTCGGCGGCCCGCAGCAGCAGCGGCCCGGCGACCACCGGTGCGTAGGGCGCCTGGCCCAGACCCTGGGCCGGCACACCCAGCACCAGGTGATGCATGGCCGTGTTGCCCACGATGGTCAGGTCGTAGATGTGGCGCGCCTCGATGTGCTGCCGCGCACAGAGCCGCGTCAGCGTCTCGTTGACGCCGTCGCGGGCCGCGGCGGCGATCTCTTGCCGCAGTCCGTCGTCCGCCTGCGCGATGCGCGAGATCACGTCCTCGCCGTAGCGCATCTGCGGGTTCTCCAGCGCCTCCTGGTCGAGCAGCTCGCCACGGCGCAGGTCGAACAGGTACGAGACGATCTTGGAGGTGCCGATGTCGACGGCGGCGCCGTACAGGCCGTCGTCAGCGTCGGGGTCGTCCACGTCGATGATGCGCCTGCCGTAGCGGACCACCGAGGCCCGCCAGCCGTGCCGGCGCAGCACGTCGGGCAGCGTTTGCAGAATGTGGTACGGCACCTCGGCGCCGGGCAGGGCCGCCTGGATGCGTTCCACGTCGGAGCGTGTGTCGTCGAGTGCCGGCTTGCGGAACGTCACCACCTGCTTGCTCACCGCCGGCGCTGCCGTGCCGTGATGCAGCTGCGAGGCGGTGAGCAGTTGCCGGCGCCCCCCGTGCCCGCGTACCTCGATACTCACTCGTGCCGAGAGCGGCTGGGCCTGGCAGGCGAGACGCCAGCCCTGGGCCAGCCGCTCGGCGGGTATCTTCTGGCGCTCGACCTCGCTGGGCGGGCTGAGCTCGCCGGCGCCGAGGCGCACCAGGCACTTGCCGCAGGTGCCGCGGCCGCCGCAGGTGGTGGGTACCTCCACGTGGGCGGCGGTGAGGGCGTCGAGCAGCGACTCGTCTCTGGACGCCTCGACGGTGACGCCTATGGGCTCGACGAAGACCTTGGTCATCTGCGCTGCGCGCCCGCTGAGCGGCCTCAGGCCTGCGCCGGGCCGCGCGCGTCGTCCATGCGGCTCTTGCGGTCGACGACCTTCTGCATGCGCGCCGCCCACACGTCCTGGAGCGTCGGCTCGTCGCTGTCGAAGAGCTGCGCCACCCCGAGCCGGCGGCGATCCGCCTCACACTCGTCGCAGTGGCACTCGCCCTCCACGTAGTCGTCCGGCTCCGTGTACTTGCTGATCACACCTTCGTAGTTGCGCAGGATGATCTGGCCTGGCGCCTGCGAGATCACGTAGTTGGGGAACACCGGCGTCTTACCGCCGCCGCCGATGGCGTCGATGATGTAGGTGGGCACGGCCATACCGGTCGTGTGGCCGCGCAGGCTCTCGTAGATCTCGATGCCCTTGGCGACCGACGTGCGGAAGTGCGCCGTGCCTTCGGCGAGGTCGCACTGGTAGTAGTAATAGGGCTTCACGCGGTACTGCAGCAGCTTGTGACAGACCTTCTTCATCACGTTGGCGCAGTCGTTGACGCCGCGCAGGAGCACCGTCTGGTTGCCCAGCGGGATGCCGGCGTCCGCCAGCATCTCACAGGCTTGCCTGGACTCGGGCGTGAACTCCTTGGGGTGGTTGAAATGCGTGTTCACGTAGAGCGGGTGGTACTTCCTGAGCATGGCCACGAGCTCGGGCGTGATGCGCTGGGGGCACACCACCGGCATGCGCGTCCCGAGGCGCACGATCTCGACGTGCTTGATGGCCGTGACCCGCTCCAGGATCTCCTCCAGCTGCTCGTCGGTGAGCACCAGCGGGTCGCCGCCGGAGATGAGCACGTCGCGCACCTCGGGGGCGCGCTCGATGTATGTGATGGCGCGGTCGATCTCGGATTGAGCGACGATGTCCTCAGTGCCGCCCACCAGGCGCCGGCGCGTGCAGTGGCGACAGTACATCGAGCACATCTCCGTGACCACGAAGAGCACGCGGTCGGGGTAACGGTGCGTGATGCGCGGCGTGGGCGAGTCGAAGTCCTCGGCTACGGCGTCCTTCAGGTCCTCATGGCGCACGACCAGCTCGGCCGGCGTGGGCACCGCCTGCATGCGCACGGGGCAGCTCGGGTCGTCGGGGTCCATGAGGGAGGCGTAGTAAGGCGTCACCGACACGCGGAACTTGCCCATGCAGGCCTGCAGATCGTCCCGCTGTGGGTCGGTGAGGTTGAGCACGGACTCGAAGTCCTCGAGCGTGGAGAGACGGTTGCGCAGCTGCCAGCGCCAATCGTTCCATTGCTCGTCGGTCACGTCCTTGAACCGCGCTATGTCGCGGTGATGCCGTTGCGTCATGTCGTCTCCTTCCCGTGGCCGACCTCGGCCACGATGCGGGCAAGCTCGGCCGTCTGGCCAGGTGCGAGCGGCGGTACTTGGTGTGTGGTGAGGATCTCGTGCGTCAGCTCGGACGCTCGTTGGCAGGCGCCCGGCTTGCCGCCGCGCACCCAGGCGTCCCAGGGGCTGCGGTCCAACAGGCGCGGGCGCCAGACGTCCTTGATGTGGGCGCGTGTGTGGCGTGCACTCAGGTAGTTGCCGCCCATGCCCACCTCGCGGATCGTTTCCAGGGCGATGGTCTCGTCGTCCACAGCGATGCCCTGGGCGATCTTGGCCGTCCAGGAGAAGGTCTCGCTGTCCAGGACCATCTGCTGGTGTGAATAGAGGGCGCCGCCGCCGAGCAGCCCCGCCCCCACAAGCATATCCGACGGCGCCCAGGTGCCGCTGGAGGCGGCGAAGGCGTTCTCGGCCGAGGCCTGCCAGCCGGACTGCGGAGCGGCGGTGGTCATGACGCTGCTGCTCAGCGGCAGCCCGCAGCGTTCGGCCAGCTGGCTGCACGCCAAGGCGAAGAGGCTGGCGGCCGGGCCGCGCAGCAGCGCCCGCCAGCCGAGCAGCTCCGGCTGCGCCGCGTAGAAGAAAGGCGCCCCGGGGTGAGCGAGCTGCACCACGGTGGCGGCCGCCAGCACGGCCGCGTTCAGGTGCACGAGCGCCGCCGTCAGGTCTTCGGGCGCCGGGCCTGGGGTCGCGGCCAGAGCGCCGCTCGGCAGACCGTGAGCGGCAAACACGAGCGCCGCATCCAGGGCGCACGGACCCATGCCGCGCAGCGACAAAGGCGGCCGGCGGCGCATCTCCGCGGCAGAGCCGGCCACGACCGTGGCCATGGCGACCGCAGCCGCCGCCTCTGCCGGCGAGAGCGGCGTACCCAGCTGCACATGCTTGCCTGTGGCGCCCAGGCAGAGCTCGAGCTCGCGCAAAGTGCGCGCGCCGTCGGGCACGTCGAGCGCGCGCACCGGCGGCGCCAAGACGAAGGCGACCTCAGGCAGGTAGTCCGCTACCGTGCAGGCGACCGTGAGGTCGGCGGCTGTGGCCGGGCGCGCGAAGTCGGCAGCCGTGCCCGGCCGCGCATCGCCGCCGGTCTCGTCCAGCACTTTGGCGGCCAGGCCGCCGGCGCCCAACAGGCAGCGCCGGCCGTCGACCGCCATGTCGTTCTCGGGCCGCCGCCCGGCGAGCACAAACGAGCGCGGCGCCTGCGCCAAGGCGCGCTCCACGAGTGCGGCCGGCAGCTTGGCCATCCGCTGCGTGCGGTCGACGCCGGCGCCCGCGTGCGCGAGCACGTCCAGCGCCGCCGCGCTCTCGACGAGCGCGCCCGTCTGTGCCAGGTGATCGAGCGTGGCGGCATGCAGACGGTCGACGTCGGCGGCGCTCAACACGCGCAGCCTCAGCCTTGCCGGCGGCGCGACTGTGTCGCGCGCGGTCACCGGCCCGCCGCCTCGGCGTCGGCGCGCGCCACGATGGTGCGCAGCTCGGCCAGCACGTCGTCGGCCAGCGGCTCGGGACGGTAGTTCGTGAGTATCTCGTCGGCGATCTCGGTGGCCCGTGCCAGGGCGCCCTTCTTGCCGCCGCGCAGCCACACGTCGTAGGGCGTGCGGTCGAACAGGGTCGGCTGCCAGATCTCCTTCATGTGCCGGCGCGTGTGCTTCTCGGCCAAGTAGGTGCCGTTGGCGCCGACCCGGGCGATCACGTCCAGGGCCAGCGTCTCGTCGTCGACGACGATGCCGGCAGCCATCCGCTGCACGATGGAGTAGATCTCGGTCTCCATGACCATGTGCGGATAGCTCAGGATCTTGGAGCCGTTGAGCAGGCCGCAGCCGTTCATCATGTCGGCATTGGTCATCACGCTGGCGAAGGTGGAGAGCGAGTCGTCGACGGCGGCCTGCCAGTCGGGCTCCTTGGCGCCCGTGGCCATGGTGCCCATGGCCATCGGCAGGCCGTAGAAGTGAGCCAGTTGCGTGGAGGCGGCAGCCAGCAAGTAGTCTTCAGGGCTGCCGCCCGTATAACCGCCCGTCTTCAGGTCGATGACGCTGGGCGCGCCGGCGAAGAAGCAGGGCGCGCCGGGGTAGGCGAGCTGCAGCAGTACCACACCCGAGAGCGCCTCGGCGTTCTGCACCACCAGGTTGCCGGCCAACGTGGCCGGGCCGGTGCCGGCCGCCAGGGGCATGGGCATGAAGCCGCTCGCCAGGCCGTGCTCGGCGGCCACCAGGTTGGCCTCCAGGTTGGGACCGTCGTGGCCCAGCGGGTCCACGGCGCACTGCATGAAGCTGAGGATCGGCCGCCGGCGCAGTTCGTCCGTGCCGCCGACGATAGCGGCGGCCATCTCCACCAGGTAGCGCGCCGGCTTTTCTCCCACGGTGGTCACCGTCTGGAAGTGCTTGCTCGTGTTGGCGAACACGGCCTCGGCGTCGTGCAGTGCCTTGGTCGCCGGCGGCACGTCCTGCGAGGTCACGACCGGGCCCCAGTAGTAGCTCACCGCCGGCAGAGCGTCGACGAAGCGCGCCGACTCGGCGGCGTCGGCCTTGGTGGAAGGCCGCTTCTCGCCGGTCACACGGTCGAACACAAAGACGCCGCTGCCGTCGTTGGAGAGGTAGCAGTGCCGGCCGTCGATGAGCATGTCGCAGGCGGGGTCGCGGCCGGCGAGCACGTACTCGCGCGGCGCTTGGGCGACGGCCTCCATCACGACCGCGCGCGGCAGCTTGGCGAGCTGCCGCGCGCGGTCCACCTGGCAGCCGGCCTTCTCGAGGACGTCGAGCGCCCGCGGTGACGGGAAGCGGATGCCGGTGCCCTCCATGATCGTCAGCGTGGCCTCGTTGATACGCTCGATCTCGGCAGACGACAGGACGTCCCACTGCAAACGCGGAACGATAGGATCGATTCTGAGAGTCATGGGCAGCAACCTCGCGGGCCTAGGTCGACGGTGGCGACCGGTGGACAGACGGCCGGTCGACCGTGCGCACGCGCGCCATCGACGGCCGGGGGGAGTCGGCGCGCCTTACAGACCGCAGGAGCGGTTGATGGTGCTGATGCTGATGGAGGCTGCTAGCACAGCACTACTCTATCATCTTGGCTCACGCTCGTACACGTGTGGCCGGGGCGCGCTCG
>Ga0182027_10008677_pt1 | contig 14740 bp, 9 predicted proteins | sample 712E1DmetaG_FD_121300 | JGI IMG/M metagenome (GOLD analysis project Ga0182027, IMG submission 121300) | Permafrost microbial communities from Stordalen Mire, Sweden - 712E1D metaG (Illumina Assembly) | ecosystem: Environmental > Terrestrial > Soil > Wetlands > Permafrost | place: Sweden... | reverse complement strand
GCCTGGAGCCTGGTGGGGGAGCGTCCCGAAGAGGGCATCGCGCTACTCCAGGGAATCGTCGCCCGCCACAAGGATTTCCATCGGGCCTACGAAACGCTGGCGCTCGCCTATTGGGACAACCGCCAGACCGAGCGCGGCAAGGAATACTTCCAATCCCTGGCGGCGGGCGATCCGGCCAACGGACTGGCCGACTACGGGCTGGGGATCTTGTTGGATCGGGATGAGAGCCAGCCCACCGGCTCGTCCTTCGAGCACTACGCGCGCTGCCTGCAAGAGCAACCGGGGGCCTGGCCGTGCTACCCGGGCGCCGTGGAAGCCTTCGCCGATCCGCACAAGCAGAATGTGCCGGAGCGGGAGCTTCGGCAGTTCATCCCCTGGGATGAGAACCGGCCCGAGTCCGCACTGTTGCTGGGATGGCTCTACACCAGCCAACGGCGAATCGACGAGGCGCTGCGGGTGCTGGAGGCGGCGCTCGAACGGGTGCGGGGAACGGACCAGCCGGAACTGGAAGCCGCGCTGCACATGGCGATCGCCGACGCTCACAGGGCCGCTTCGGCCAGGGCCACGGAACCCGTGCTCGAACACGCCAGCGCGGCGCTCAAAATCTACCAGCAGCTCGGCGATCCCGAAGGCCAGTTGGGAGAGAGCGTCCGCGTGGCGCAGGCCTATGCAGCCCGGGGAGACGCCGCCCGCGCCCGCGAAGTCGAGGACCGCTGCCTGACCGCGGCGCGCCAGGCGCACTCCCGCATCTGGGAGGAGGCGGTTCTTACCATTGCCGGGCACGACGCCGAGTTGAGCGGAGACCTGGATCGGGCCATCCAGGCATTCACCCGCGAGGCAGCCCTCTATGAGGAAGCTGGGCACCCGGCCGGAGCGCGCACGGCAGCGTACGAGCTGGGTGGGGTCTATCGCCGGCAAGGCCGCTTTGCCGAAGCGATCGAGTGTTTCGAACGCCTGTGGGCCTACGGCGTCAGCGCCAACGACAGGCTCCGGGAAGCCTTCGGCTTGAGAAGCCTGGGCGCAGTCTATGGCGACATGGGCGACTATTTCCGGCGCCTCGGGTACGAGACCGAGTCGGTGCGAATCTTTCGCGAAGAGGGGTATCAGTGGCAGGCCGGCGCCGGGCTCGGGAACATCGCGGATACCTATGCCGCGCTGGGCGATTTCCCGAGCGCCCGCGACAGTTTCCTGGAGTCTCTCCGCCAGGCGCGGGAGCACCAGGACCTCTCCGAGCAGGAGTCGATCCTCATCAGCCTGGGCCGGCTGGCGCTTACCATGGACCAGCCGCGGGAAGCACTTCGCTACCTGGACGAGACCAGGCAGTTTGCGGGGCGGGTATGGTATCCCGAAGCCGAGATGGAGGCGCTGGCGGTGCGGAGCGGCGCCTACAAGCGGCTGGGCCGTTACCGCGAGGCCGTCGAGAGCGCCAAGGCGGCAGTAGCGCTGGCGCAGGCGGGCCAGAACCGGACTCTCGAAGCGGGACTGCTAAGCGAGATGGGCGACTGCCAGCTCCGCGCGGGCGATCCGGCCGGGGCCGAGGCGGCGTTCGCCCGCTCGCTCGCCATCGGCGCGACAACCGGCCGCCCCGCGGTGGTGGCGGGTGCGCGGCGCGGTCTGGCGGAAACGGCGCAGCGGCGGGGCGACTACCAGGCGGCTTTGGGGCACCTGCGCGCCGCTATCGAGGCGATCGAGGCGATGCGCACCCAGATCCCGTCCCCGGAGTTGCGCGCCGGGTTCCTGCGGGAGAACTGGAGGGCCTACGAGGAGATTGTCGGCGTTCTCTCGCTACTCGACCAGCGCCAGCCGGGAGCGGGATACGGCCTCCAGGCCTTCGAATACGCCGAGCGGTCGCGGGCGCGGTCGTTCCTCGATCTGCTGGTGGAATCGCGGGCCAAGATCGCGAAGGGGTTGACCGCCGAGCAGACCCAGCGCCAGGCTTCCTTGCTCAATGCGATCGCGGCCGCCACGCGCGTCATGGACGAACGGCCCTCGCCGGAAAACGGCAGGGCCATCGAGACCGCCGAGAGGAACTTGGCCCAGTGGGTGGCCGGCATCCGCCAGAGCAATCCCGCCTACCAGCAGCTTCGCTATCCCGATCCGTGCTCGGCGCTCGAGGCGCAGGCGGTGGCGGCGCGCGGCGGCGCCATCGTGGAATACGCCTTGGGCGCGCAGCGGTCGCATGCCTGGCTGATTTCGGGAGCCTCAATCCGCATGGTCCGGCTGGCGCCGCGGGCGGAGATCGAGCACGAAGTGAAAGCCTTTCGCCAGGACCTGGAGCGCCGGCCGCGGGGGCGGACGGCGGCGGACTTCGAGGGCCGCGCGCGCCGGTTGTACGCCCTGCTAGTGGCGCCGCTCGGGCCCTGGCTGAAGCCCGGCCAGCGGCTCACCATCGTCCCCGACGGCATCCTCCACTACCTTCCCTTCGAGGCGCTTGTGGCTGGCGGCACCGCCCAGTCGCGATTCCTGATCGAGGACTTCACCATCGGCTACGCCCCGTCGGTCACGGTATACGCCAGCCTGATGGCACAGGCGACGCAGAAACCGGCCGTGGGGCGGCGCGAGCTGCTGGCCTACGGCGATCCCGTGCTCCAGCCGGCTGCGAGCCGTGCGGGCAAGCCGGCGGAAATCGGCGAGCTCGTGCGCGGAGTGTACGCCGTGCGCGGGGCGAAGTTCACCGCTCTGCCCGCCGCCCGCGCCGAAGTGGAGGCCATCAGCGCGCTGTTCCCGCCGGGGCTGCGGCGGATGCGCCTGGGCGCCGACGCCAGCGAGGCGGCGCTGAAGCGCGAGGACCTGGCATCGTACAGGCGGCTGCACTTCGCCACCCACGGCGTGGTGGACGAGCAGATACCGGCGCGCTCCGGGCTGCTGCTCGCCCCCGGCGGCCCGGAAGAGGACGGCGTCCTTCAGTTGAACGAGATATTCAACCTGGATCTGGACGCCGAACTGGTGACGCTTTCGGCTTGCCAGACGGGGTTGGGGAAGCTGGTCACGGGCGAAGGCGTGGTGGGACTCACGAGGGCGTTTCTGTACGCCGGGGCGGCGCGGGTCGCGGTAAGCCTGTGGGAGGTGGACGACCTAGCCACCGGCCGCCTGATGGAGAGCTTCTACCGGCGGATGAAGGCGGGCGAGCGGCCGGCCGAGGCGCTGCGGCAGGCCAAGCTGGAGATGCTGCGCGCGGAGCCCACCGCCTGGCGCAATCCCTACTTCTGGGCGCCGTTCGTGCTGGTGGGGGCGTACTAGCGCGCCGCCGGCCCTCCCCCCGAAAAAAAGCCGCCCGCCGCGTGGAACTCGACCCCCCGGCGTTGTTCCCCTTATGTGGGCTTGGTCTCCGGCGGGGGTGAACCCTGCCCGACAACGGCACCACCCAAGAGGAGAAGAAATGTCCCATATCGCATTCCGCCGGCGGTTCTTGAAAAGGTCCGTTCGGAGAGCCGCTCGCGTTCTTCCCGAACCGCAGGCCAGCCTATCGAACACTGGAGGTCAGTCATGAGAGTGCTTCTACGGTATCGCGCGGCGCTCGCGTGCGCGCTGCCGTTCTTGCTCGCCGGTGGCTCCGTTTCGGTCCCCAGCGGCGCCCCACTGCAGCCGGACGCATTCCGGCTCCCGGCAGCCGTGCAGCAAGCACGGGTTCTCGATCAGTATGCGCAGCTTCCGCTGTGCTTCGAGCCGAACCTCGGGCAGACCAGCGCGCAGGTGCGGTTCCTGGCTCGTGCGGGTGGCTACACGATGTTCCTGACCGCCGGGGAAGCGGTCATGGTTCTGAGCCGGAGCGAGCGGCGCGAGAAGGGCTCGCCGCGCCGGCACGAGCCGGCACCAGTGGTGCAGCAGGCGGTGGTGCGTATGAGAATGGAGGGCGGCGCGGCCAACGCGCCGGTGGTGGGGCTGGAGCGGCAGCCGGGTATAAGCGCCTACTTCATCGGAAACGATCCGGCGAAGTGGAGGCCCGAGGTGCCGCGCTACTCGCGGGTCGAGTACAAGCGGGTGTACCCGGGCGTGGACTTGGTCTACTACGGGGACCAGCGGCAGGTGGAATACGATTTCGAAGTGGCGCCGGGGGCGGATCCGGGGCAGATCCGGCTGGCCTATGAAGGGGCCGAGTTGCGGGTGGATCAATCCGGCGACCTGGTGCTGGCGACGCGTCTGGGCGAGCTGAGGCAGCGCAGGCCGCAGGTCTGGCAACAGGTCGGCGCCAGGCGGGTGGAGGTGGCAGCCAGCTACCGGCTGCTGGGCAAGAGGGTAGGAGTCGAGGTGGCGTCCTACGACCGAAACCGGGCGCTGGTGATCGACCCGGTGCTGGTATACTCGACCTACCTTGGCGGCAACTCTTACGACTATCCAGGTGCCATCGTGGTGGACACCGCGGGAGCGGCCTACGTGGCGGGCTATACCACTTCTACGGACTTTCCCACGGCCAACGCCTACCAGGCTAATTCCGGAGGTGGAACCTATACCGGTGCCGATGCTTTCGTAACCAAGCTGAACGCCTATAACGGCAGTGGCCCGGTTACGCTGGCCTATTCGACGTACCTCGGTGGCAGCGGCGACGACATGGGAGGCGCCATCGCGGTGGACGCGGCCGGGGCGGTCTATGTGGCGGGCAGTACTACCTCGACGAACTTTCCCACGCCCAACGCCTACCAGTCGAGTTTCGGGGGTGGTCCCTACACCGGTGACGCGTTCGTAACCAAGCTGAAGCCCTACAGCGGCAGCGGCCCGGTCGCGCTTGCCTACTCGACCTACCTCGGCGGCAGCGGCGAAGACGCTGCCCACGCCATCGCGGTAGACGCTGCCGGGGCGGCCTACGTGGTGGGCGAAACCGGCTCCAGGAATTTCCCCACGCTTAACGCCTACCAGTCGAGTTTCGGGGGCGGCGCTTACATGGGCGATGCCTTCGTAACCAAGCTGAACGCCTATGGCGGCAGCGGACGGGTTACCCTGGCCTACTCGACCTATCTCGGTGGATACAATGATGAGACCGCCATCGCCGTCGCGGTAGACGCCGCCGGGGCGGCCTATGTGGCTGGCTACACCTACTCGACCGACTTCCCCACGGCCAACGCCTATCAGACAGCCCTTCGCGGAACAACCGATGCCTTCGTGACCAAGCTGAACGCTAATGGCGGCAGCAGCCCGGTGACGCTGGCGTACTCGACCTACCTCGGCGGTAGCAAATACGACTATGCCTGGGCCATAGCGGTGGATGCGGCCGGGGCGGCCTACGTCGCAGGTTCCACCGATTCCACCGATTTCCCCACGGCCAACCCCTACCAGGCGCATTATGGGGGTGCTGGAGGTCTGTTCTTGTACGACGGAGATGCCTTCGTAGCCAAGCTGAAACCTTACAACGGCGGCGGACCGGTTGCACTCGCCTATTCGACCTACCTTGGCGGCAGTGCGACCGACTTGGCCTACGCCATTGCGGTGGACTCGACCGGGGCAGCCTACATCGCGGGTGTGACCGCGTCCACGGACTTTCCCAAGGTCAACGCCTACCAGACGAGTCTGCATGGAACAAGGAATGCCTTCGTAGCCGAACTGAACGCCTATGGGGGCAGCGGGGCGGTCACGCTGGCCTTTTCCACCTACCTCGGCGGCGGAAGTGAGGTTTCTTGCGGCGTCGCGGTAGACTCGGCGGGAGCGGTCTACGTAGCGGGTTACGCGTACTCGAACTTCCCCACGGTGAACCCGTATCAGGCCTATGGCGGCGGATTGACCGATGGCTTCGTGACGAAGATCGCCTTCGGCCCGTCCTTCACCGCGGCGGGCGTGGCGAATGTGGGCAGTTACCTCAGCGGCGCAGTGGCTCCGGGGGAAATCGTCTCCATTTTTGGAAGCAACCTCGGCCCTTCAGTTGGCGTTCCCAACACCGGATACGATCCCGCCACGGGAGCCCTGCCAACCGCGCTGGGAAATGTCAGCGTGTCCTTCGACGGCCAGGCGGCGCCGCTGTTTTTCGTGCGCAACGATCAGATCAACGTGCAGGTCCCCTATGAGGTGGCCGGCAAGTCCGCTACCGGCATCGTGGTGACCTATAACGGCGCCCCCAGTGCGGCGGTCAGCGTTCCGGTGACGGCCGTCAGCCCCGGCATCTTCCAGTACAACGGCCGCACCCTGGTCCTGAACGCGGTTACCGGCGCCATCGTCGATGGCGGCAATCCCGCCAGCCGGGGCGATTATGTGATCCTCTTCGGCACGGGGCCAGGGCTGGTGGATCCCCCCGTTCCGACCGGAAAACCTGCCACCGCGTCGCCCTACAGCCTGGTCCGCAACCCGCAGGCGCAGATCGGCGGCCGCGTTGTTCCGGTCGCCTTTGCGGGGATGACACCCGGCTTCACGGGGCTGATGCAGATCAACCTCCAGGTGCCGGCCGACGCTCCCACGGGCTCCGACGTGCCGCTACAATTGTCCGTTAACGGGATGACGGCTCAAGCGTATCTCGGAGGCGCTCCGACGGCTGCTCTCACAATCGCTATCAAGTGAAGGCAGCCGCCAGCGTTCCCGGTTCTTCGGCCCGCCGGTGGGCAGCCTTCGCTCCAGTGGCTCACGCGTCATGCGCGCAATCTCAGGGATGCCCAGGCTGAGCGGCCCGGGTGCGCGACTTGGAAGTGGATTCGCTGGAATGATGTGGGGCGCTGCGGGCCTTGCGCTCGCGTACGCTCGGATTCGAGCGGTTTTGCGGGCGAATAGCCTCCCCGCCCAACTTCGCCCACCCTTCCCGCAGCCCCGCGCGGGTCCCTGCTATGATAATGACTACGGAGAGGATTGGGACGCAACACATTCTCCGGTACACTTTTCGGTACTGGCCGTCATCAGAATGGAAGAGACATTCCGGTGAGGACCGTGGAAGCGGCACCGCTTCCGAACGTCCGGTGAGAGCCATCATGAAGATGAAACAAGGCGTAAGCGTAGCGGTGTTGGTCGCGGCGGCCACCCTATTGGCGCCGGTATACGGTCCGGCGGTTCGCGCGCAGGCGCCGGCCCAGACCACCGACGACGTAGAGGCCCTGCAGCGCTCGGTGACGAGCGCCTTCGCGCTGGTGGAGAAGAACTTCGCCGATCCGGTCAAATCGGAAACGCTATTCTACTCGGGCGCTATCCCGGGCATGCTGCGCACCCTCGACCCCCACTCCAATTTCGTGGACCCGAAGGAATACAGCGAGATGCAGCGCAAGATGCATGCCCAGTATTTCGGGGTGGGCATGGAAATCTTCATGGATAGCGGCCACGTAGTGGTGATCCGGCCATTTCCCGGGTCGCCGGCATGGAAGGCCGATCTCCGCCGCGGCGACGTCATCTCCGCGGTGGACGGCAAGGACACCAAGGACAAGGACTCGGGCGCCGTCGCCGACATGCTGCGCGGGCCGCGCGGCACCAACGTGCGCGTCACCGTGAAGCGTGAAGGCGTCCCCGATCCCATCGCCGTGGAGGTAACGCGCGACGCGATCGAGACCAGCATCGTGGATGCCTTCTGGCTGCAGCCGGGCATCGTCTACCTCAAGATCGACAGCTTCGAAGCGCAGAACGTAGCCCGTGACGTGGAAGCCGACCTGGGCCGCCTGGGCGAAGCCGGCGTGAAGGGCATGATCCTCGACTTGCGGGAGAATCCCGGCGGTCTGGTGAGTGAAGCCGTCAGCGTGGCCGGCCGGTTTCTAAAAGATGGCGTGATCGTGGTATCCCACCACGGCCGCGCCGAAGCCGAGCAGGTGTTCCGCGCCAAGGCCGTGGCCGCCGCCCAGAAGTACCCCATCGTGGTTCTGGTGAACGAACGGTCCGCCTCGGCCGCCGAAATCGTCTCCGGAGCGCTGCAGGATCACGACCGCGCCTGGATCATGGGCGCCACCACGTTCGGCAAGGGCCTGGTGCAGGCGCAGTTCCCCCTGCATGAAGGCGCCGCCCTGTTGCTCACCATCGCGCATTACTACACCCCCAGCGGACGCCTCATCCAGCGCGACTACTCGCACTCATCCTTCTACGACTACTACACGCACCACGGCGACAACCAGAGCACCCAGGACATCAAAGCCACCGACAGCGGCCGCAAGGTCTACGGCGGCGGCGGCGTCACTCCCGACGAGAAGTATCCGTCCCACGTCTACAACCTCTTCGAGCGGCGCACCATCAACGGCATGGCTTTCATGCACTTCGGCAACACGTACTGGGGCGCCGCCAAGCCGACGCTGCCCCCCAACTGGCAGCCCGATTCCGGCACTGTGGATCGCTTCCGCGCGTACCTGAAGACCACCTCGATTCCCATCACCGACGAAGAATTCGACGCTAATGTCGACTTCGTCAAACGGGAATTGCGGTACGAGCTGTACTTGCGGGCATTCGACAAGACCACCGCCGAGCGGTCCAAGTGGGCCGAGGATCCGGAAGCCGGCAAGGCCGTCGAGAGCCTGCCGAAAGCGCAGTCGCTCCTCAATACCGTGCAGCGCGTGCTGGCCGCGCGCGGAATCCGCGGATAGGCCGGCGGAGCGCCGCGCCGGAGCGAATCAGCACCACCGTCCCACCAGACCGGGCGGCGCGACAGCCTTGGGCGAAATCGCCGAGGCGACCAGCGCGCGAAACGCCGCCGTCTCAGCGGCGTCCTCGAAGAAGCGCTTGGGCACGAGGTACGCAAGACTCGGCGCGTAATAGAACACGAACAGGCGCCGGGTTTCCCACACGGAGCCGATCGTCTTCCAGCCCGCGGCACAGGAATTATCCGCCCCTTTAAAGCCCATCCCGCCCGAATCGAACCACACCGTCGAGCATTTTCGCAGATACAACTGGGCCTTCCACTGGCGCGCCGCCTTCCAGAGAGGCGCAAGAAGTATGCCCAGCAGCCACACCAGGCACATGCCCGAGAACGGGATCAGGCGCGCCGCGCGCGGCCGGTTGCTACCGAAAACCAGCATCGCCGGAGCGACCGCGCCGCATGCCGCGGCCACCGTGAGGAGAGGCCAGGCCCGGCGAAACGTGTGGAAGTAGTGAAACCCGATACAGTCCCGAACTGTCCAGGCGCCGTGCAGTTCGATGGCGGGCGTATCGGCCATACACAAAGCGTACCACGCGGTTCCGGACAACCGCTGCGGCGTTACGCGGACGCGCTCGCCCGGCGGGTCATGCCGTTTGGCGCCTGGGCGATGGCGCACTTCCCGAGCCGCCGGCGGACCTTGCAGAAACCTGGCGTGGTAGCGCGGGGCAGACCCGGAGAGGAAAATGGTCTGCCCCGCTCCGCCCCCGCGGGGTCGCCGGGAGAGACACACCGGCGTTCAGCGCAACCGCGCGGGGCGGCGACGATACCGTCACCCCTCCGCATCATGAGACGGAGCGGCGCGAAAATGCGTTTCGGGCCGGCGGGCGCCGTCAGTCAACCTGGTACGGCACCGAAATATCGACCTTGGCCGGCGGAAAACACATCCTCGCGTTGCAGGCCTGGTAGCTTAGCTTGCCGGCGGCCATTCCGGGTCCGGCGGGAGCGCCCGCGGCCACCTTGAAATTCGCGGCGATTTCGAAGGTCCCCGTGAACACGCTAAGCGGCTTATCGCTGAACTCGTACTTCTCGCTGGAGGCCCTCGGGTAGACCACATCCCCGCCTTCAAGCGCGCCCTTGGAGGTCCAGGCAACCTTGAGCGGGATCAGGTAGTCTTCGCTGGGGGCGTTGCTGTTGACGTGGAAGCCAGGCTCCACCGTCACTGGAATCCTCGCAACGACGGCGGCGTTCCGTTTGCCCTCCACCTTCCGGATGGCGCCCACCGTCAGGTGGCCGCTACCTTGTGCGAAGAGAAAGGGCAGACACCATACTGCGATCGATGTCCACCTTCGAGCCGGCCTGCAGCAGTTGTTCCACCCCATCCTGGATATCCTTCCTGCTCGTGAGCCCCACGTGGACCACGGCGATTCTTCCTTCCCGGTCGATCAGGAACGTGGTGGGCAAAGACTCCACGCCACCGTAGACCTCCGCCGTCCGGTCGTTGCCGATCACGATCCGGTAGTTGACTTGCATTTCGGCCAAAAACGGTTTGACGTCTTCCCACCCGTTGTCGTCCATGGAAACGCCCAACACCTCGAAGCCGCGGTCCTTGTTTTCGCGCTGCATCTCGATGAACCACGGGATTTCCATCCGGCAGGGGCCGCACCAGGTCGCCCAGAAGTCCAGCAGAACCACCTTGCCCCTGTAGTCCGAGAGATGGACCGTCCGGCCATCGGCATCCTTCAAGGCGAAGTCCGGCGCCGGCTTGCGTTCGCTTGCCGGCCTGATCGACTCGGCCTTTACCGTGCGGGTGCTGGAATATCGGAACACGAGAAAGGACCCCAGCGCCAGGGCGGCGAAAAGTAGCACGGAGACACTCGGTCGAAGCACAGGCGGATTTCCTGGTTCAATTATACCGACAATTCCCGCCGCTCCACCCAGCGCTGGAACCACTCACGGCGCCGCGCGCGGAACCTCGGCGCCAGTCGAAACTCGCCGTGCCGGCGGACGCCCGAATACAGCCACGCGGCCGAGTCGCAGAAACTCTCGCAGCAGTATTCCCGCCATCGCCGCGACCGCGCGGCCACGTCTGGCGGCGTCAACGCCCGTTTGCGCCATTCGGCCGACCAACCCAAGTCTCCGCCGGCGCCCGCGCGGCGCTCCGCGCGCATGCGGGCTTCCCAGGCGAGCCGCATTGGATTTCCCGCGCGCAGCCAGACGAAATGGAACAGCTCATGCACGAAGACGCGCGGAAACTCCGCGCGAGCGCAGTCGAAGGCAATCCGCCGTTCCCTGAGGAAACTCCCGGCATGGACCACGCCACGCCGGTCGCGCAGCCCGCGCACCCGTTGAATCCGGATGGGCGAACCGGCGATGGGCGGCAAACGGCGGCGGATGGCCCCCAGGGCGCGAGCGAGAGCCGGATCGTCAAGCGTGAAGCGCACATTCCAGGATACGCGTTCGGACCACCCATGCGCCGCCCGGCATACGGCACCGCGGTTGTCATGGAGGGGCGGTGAGTCCGGGCCGAAGAAAAAGGAGGCGGCTGCGGCGTTGCCCGCCTGACTAGACCGGAATCCGCCGGCTGCCGGGAGAACGGGTGGGTTGCCACCGGGAGTTGGCCGTGCAGCCGCACCAAAACCGTTTCCGGAGCCGCCACAGGGCGATACGCGCGCGGTATCCTCACTTATGCCGGGGATTCGGGAAGTGCCGGTCTCAACGGTGAGTTAAAATGCGGGGCATGGGCGATCCGGTTCCAGTTTCCGTCGTCGTGCCGGTCTTCAGCAGCCGGGATTTGTGACACAGCCGATCCAGTTTCGGTATCGCCGATGGACCTCCGCCGGCCCAAAAGGAGCCGCATGACATGACCTGCCGGATACCATTCAACAAGCCGAGCTTGACCGGCAAGGAGTTGAATTACGTCGCTGACGCCGTCATCGGGGGTCACAGCGCCGGCGACGGGCTTTACACCAAGCGCTGCCACGAGTTTCTCGAAAAGGCGTTGGGAGCGCAGCGCGTGCTCCTGACCACGTCTTGCACCCACGCGCTCGAAATGGCGGCATTCCTGCTGAATGCCGGACCGGGAGACGAGGTGATCGTCCCATCCTTCACGTTCGTCTCCACCGCCAACGCGTTTGCGATACGCGGCGCGCGCCCGGTGTTCGCCGATATCCGCGGCGATACCCTCAACCTGGACGAGCGGCTGCTGGGGCGCCTCATCACCGAACGCACTCGCGCCATCGTTCCGGTGCATTACGCCGGCGTCGGTTGCGATATGCGGTCCATCCTCGATCTGGCCGCGGCCAATCGAATCCCGGTGGTCGAAGACAACGCTCACGGCCTGTTCGCCAAGCATGACGGGCGGTTTCTCGGCACTTTCGGCTGCCTGGCGGCGCAGAGTTTTCACGAAACGAAGAACGTCACCTGCGGGGAGGGCGGCGCGCTGGTCATCAACGATCCGGCGCTGATCGACCGGGCGGAAATCATCCGCGAAAAAGGCACCAACCGCAGCCGCTATTTCCGGGGCCAGGTCGATAAGTACACCTGGGTGGATCTGGGATCGAGTTACCTGCCATCCGACATACTGGCGGGTTTCCTGCTGGCGCAGCTTGAATCTTCCGAACACATTCAGGCGCAGCGCTGCCGCATCTGGCACAGGTACCACGACTCGTTGGCCGATTGGGCCCGCCAGCACGATGTGCAACGTCCGTTCGTACCGGCCAGTTCCGAGCAGGCCTACCACATGTACTACCTGATTCTGCCGTCGTTCGACGCACGGCGGCGGCTGATCGCATTCTTGAAAAGCCATGGCATACTGGCGGCGTTCCATTACGTTCCCCTGCACGTTTCCGCTATGGGGCTGCGCTTCGGCGGGCGGCCGGGCCAGTGTCCGGTGACGGAGACGGTCAGCGAGCGTCTCGTCCGGCTCCCCTTCTATAACAGCCTCGGCGAGGGCGAACAGTCCGAGGTTATCGAAACCATCCGGAGCTTCGACGACTGGCCGAGGTGAGGCCCCGTTTGAGCCTTACCGCCGGCGCGGCATGCTGCGCGCGATGCCAGCGGCGAGAAGCCTACGCCATAGCTACGCCCTGGTCTCGGCGTGGTGCCGGACGTCGATGCCCTTCACCGGGAACAGCACGTCCTCGGCGATATTGGTGGCGTGGTCGGCAATCCGCTCCAGGTTTTGCGCGATGAACATCAGCATTGAAAAAGCGGATGCGCAGGGCGGCAGACCCATCGCTGTCCAGATGACCGGTGCGCGTTTTCAGCGCCAGTGCGGAGTGTAACTCAACGCCCGCGCAGCGGGAGACGACGATACGCCGATCGGCTCCGCCAAAGATAGCCGCAACCCGACCGGAGCCTATCTCCGGATGGTAGAGCTTGATCGGCGCGCTGGAATCGAAGAACTAGTTCACCGCTTTCAGAACCGGTGCTCGCGCTCGGCCATGATCGCCTCAGACCAGGAACTGGAGTCCGTCGCCGTCATTCGGCGGACCTCCTCGTGAGTGGGGATGCGGGCCGCGGTCGCGACTTCCCGGCGCGCCTGTTCCAAGAAACTCCGGTCGACAAACGAGGCCAAGGAATCGTCCGAAATGCTGGAGATCGTGAGCCTGACGCGCTCGTGTTCCTCCAACGGCAGAGGTCCCAACGGCCGCAGGACGCCATTCTCGTAAACCGCGTCCACGTGGTTGGTCATGATGCCTCTGTCCTACGCTGGTTTCGCGTACGCCACGAAAGCAGTCCGGACCTGAACAGCGATGCCGTTCAGAACTGGCCGGGGCGGGGCGATTTGAACGCCCGACCCCCAGCGTCCAAGGCGGTGTCCGGTCCTCCTGGAGAGTTTTTTGTTTTCAAATACTTACGTTTCAACCAGATAGAAAAGCCCTGTCGAAGGTTGTTGAACTCTGTCGTGCCTGGAGGCTTTGAGCAGCTACGGAATCATCTACAGTCCCGGATTCCCGACTCGCGCCGACAAGCCTTCTTGGACATCACCAGTGCGGCGCCGCGAGCACCCATCGTTACAAAGACTCGTTCCGCGCGACTCGCCTCGATCAATGGGCCGCCGAATTCAGTTGCCCTTTTATCTGGCTTCCCCGCTTCTTGCTTTGTCGCGGCGATTACTCGCTTGTTATGGCGAACTTGATCCTCATCGTGTTTTTCCCGATGGTCATGGTCACCCAGCGGGCGATGGCGGGTGGTACTGGCAGCGCAATTTCCCGCAATCCTCTTCGGCGCGGGGGCAGAGAGTGTTGGATCTCTTCGCGAACTGGCAAAAACTCGACTCGGCCACGAAATGTGGCGCAATCCCCGCGAATGGCGCAGGCGACTCGGAACACCTCATGATTCTGCGTTTCCGGGAGGACTTGGTTCCACGGGTTGTGGAGGCCTTCGCACTCTCGACCGTCTCCGGCAGGTGGTATGGTGCCGGGGGGATCGCACCGGCGGCAGGTCCGATTCAACTGTTCAGCCTCTGTTTTCCCGGTATCCCGCCGGGGGTGTGCCCTAATCCCATTCGCACGCCAATCGGGCGATCTCTCTTTGCCGGTCCTCCTGGTGGAGCGCGCTGTGGGGAAACCGGGAGCGACAGGACCTAGACGCCATTTATCGCCGATGTAAGCCGTGTCATGCTCGATCACGACGAAGTTTCGCCGCCCGGCCTTCGGCCTCTTTTCACCCTGACAAAAACGTTGGCCTCAGCCGGGTCCATCAATTCGCGGCCGGATGCCAGCAGGCGGTAAAAGTCCTTCAGTTTGCGTACGCACTTGGGTTCTTCCACGGTGACCGCGATTTCGCGGCGGAAGTCCAGACTCATCGCCGTCTGCGCCATGCTCCCGATGGCCGCGATGCGCCCGTCGACGATCATCAGTTTCCCGTGCGCCAGCAGACCGCCGAGGTTCCCCTGGCCAAGCACCCGCACGTCCACGCCCTGCGCCTTCTTGGACTTCAGCAGCGCCTGCATCGCGGGATCGTCCAGTTTGTGATCGATGATGTGAATCGAGCGCCTGGCGCTACCGAGCAGCGCGGTGAATTGCGCGCGCGCCCGTTCCGGGCCGACGATCAGGCGTGGATTGACCCGCGAGGAAAGCGTCGAATGCGGCGCCAGCCAGTCCACCTCGAACAATTCGCGCAGGCCGGCGACCACTCCGGGGTCGTAGGTCAACAGAATGAAGTCGCAGGTCGCTCCGAAGCATTTGGCCGTCAGGTTGAGCGAGGTAATCAAAGCGGGGCCATCGTCCGCCAGGAGATACTTGGCGTGATACTTCACCACCGGGTCCGAATACGGAT
>Ga0182027_10008676_pt1 | contig 14743 bp, 18 predicted proteins | sample 712E1DmetaG_FD_121300 | JGI IMG/M metagenome (GOLD analysis project Ga0182027, IMG submission 121300) | Permafrost microbial communities from Stordalen Mire, Sweden - 712E1D metaG (Illumina Assembly) | ecosystem: Environmental > Terrestrial > Soil > Wetlands > Permafrost | place: Sweden... | reverse complement strand
ATGGTCATGGGCGGCATCATCATCATGCCCATGCTCATGAGGACGGTGGCAACCACGAGGTCAATAAGAATAAATGGGAGAAAGAGAAGGAAGCCCATCTGGAAGGCGGTGCGCAGTTCGCTGATGATGAACCCCGGGATGACGACTTTCAGCGGCAATTGGTCGGCGGGCATGGGGCCGAGCTTGGCCAGCCCGGCGAACAATTCCACGTCCTTGGGCCGGGTTTGATGAAGCATGAAGGTGCGGATCGGCCCGGACGCGCGCCCCAGGGCCTCGGCGCTGGTGATTTGTTTGGCGCGGTACGGTTCGAGCGCGTCGCGGTCAATGTTCTCCCAGACCGGCGCCATGATGAAGAAGGTGAGAAAAAGCGACAAGCCGATGATGATCTGGTTGGAAGGGGCGCCTTGCAGGGAAAGGGCGGAGCGGACGAAGGAAAGGACAATGACAATCCGCGTGAAACAGGTCATGAGGAGGATGATGGACGGGGCCAGGGTGAGCATGGTCATCACGGCCAGGACCTTGATGGCGCTGTCCACATCCACGGGCTGGCTCAAGCCGTTGGGGCCGAAGTTCAAATTGATGGTGCCGCCGGCGTCAGCCCGGGCCTGGGAAGCGCCGCAAATCAGCAACAGGAGCAAGGGCAGCCACCAGCGCCAGGCCTTGCGCGAGGGGGTTGGGGCAGCGGGTTCATCTTGACACTGCCCTTGGATGGAACGAACCCCTCTCCCTGACCCTCTCCCCACTTCGTGGGGCGAGGGAACTGGCAAATCGCATGGTGGCGGCGTGGAGGCGCGCCCTGGCCCCCGGGAATCGGCGTGGTTCATGATTGCTTTCTGGCGAGCACCTGTTGAAAGGCCTCGGCAAAACTGAGCCGCGTGGCCGGAGCCGTCTTTTCCTCCTCCGTCTCCTCTGGCAGATGGCTCAAGAGAGCAACGCCGGCGGGCGAGGAGGCCAGGAGCATGCGCTGTTGCTCATAGCCGACCACATAAATCGCCTGGCGGGGACCGAGGGACTTGACTTCGAGCACGTTTAATTTGGGGAGCGCGCCGCGACGGCGGGCGAATCGCTGCCAGTTTTTGAAGAGCCATACGCCGGTCAGGAACAGACCGATGACCAGGAGCAACGCGCCGCCCATGCGCAGAACGGGGCCGAGCATGTCCGGGCCGGCGGCAATGGGAGCGGCGTTGTTCACGAGCCGGCGCCGAACAGTTCGGTGATTTTGATGCCGTAACAATCATCGGCCACGACGACCTCGCCGCGGGCGATGCGTTTGTGGTTGGCGTAAAGGTCCACCGGGGCCTGGGCGGGCTGGTCCAGCTTGACGATGGCGCCCGGATTGAGCTGGAGGACGTCGCGCATGCGCATCTGGCAGGAGCCGAGTTCGATGCTCAGTTGCACACGGACGTCGAGGAGGAGTTCCAGGTTCGGGGGGGGGCTTGATTTTTCGTCCATAAGGATTGGATTTAAGGTTTGACAACTTCGGTCAGCTCGACCGCCCAGCAACCGGCGACCAGGCCGGGGCGCCCTTGGAATTTGGGGTGTCCGCCCAGGCGGACCTCGACCTGGCGTGCGGCGGCGGGTTGGATGCGCAAGACGTCGCCGACCTTGAGATGGAGCACTTCGCGCGCAGGGACTTCCCAGCCGTGCCAGGCGCCGGTCACCGGGATGCGAACCTCGTCGAAACAGGGATTCCATGCGCAGGGGGCGGGCGGCTCCGGCGGGGGGGCGGTGTCTGAATTCGCCGCGAGGCGGCGGAGCAGCGGTTCCAGCGCGGCGAAGGGGAAAGCGATCTGGAGTTGGTCCCGGCAATCGTCCAGGGATGTGTCCAGCACAACCAGGAGCATGGGGGCCTGGGGAGGGGCGGTCTGAAGAAAGCGGGCGTTGACTTCCTGGCCGAGCAGGACGGGTTTCAAATCCTGGAGCGGCGCGGCCTGGGCGCACCATTCTGCGGCCACCAGTTGGGCCACCTGCTCCAGCAGGGCATTTTCAATCGCGCCCATTTCCTGGTGTGCGGGGGCGGGCCGGCCGGAGCCGCCCATCAAGCGGTCCACGATGCACAGGCCCAGGGGAACCGGAATCCGCAAAAGAGAAACGCCGCGCAACGGCTCGGTCTTGAACAAGGTGAAATGGGCCGGATCGGGCCAGCTTTCGGTCATGCGCTGATAGGGTTGCACTTGGAGGTCCGCCAGGGTCAGGGTCAATTCGGCGCGGAGGAAAAGGGAGAGGCGGGTGGCCAGCGCGGCCGCGAATGCCCGGTGGTGCAATTGCCATGGGCGCATCTGGCGGGGCGAAAGCACCGGCGAGCGGGCGTCCCGGGCCGGGGCGGCGCGCTGGAATGGCGCTTTGGCCGGGGATGGGGAATTGACCGGATTGGTCGGATCGGTCGGATCGGTCCGATCGGTCGGATCAGTCGGATCAGTCGGATCGGTCAGATCAGCCGGATGGGGGGGATGGAAAATAGAGGGCATACCGGACGGAGGGTCTTTTACTGAATGGCTTGCTCGGTGATGTAAATTTCCTGGATGAGCGGACCGCCGAGCGCGTTGTTGAAGACAGTCATCAACTCGGACCGGATGAGGTTGCGCGAGCCGGGTTTCTCCAGGTCGGCGATGGTCTTGGTCATCAGGCAGCCATCGGCCAAATCCATGAGCTGGTCCTTGTTGCCGGTGATGCGGTCCTTGAAATCGGGCGTGTTTCCCACCAGCGTAACGCTCATCGTCAGGTAGCGCGTCATCATGGACCCCGCCACGTTGACGAGAATCTTGGGGAGCGGGACAAGCACTTTTTCTTTGCTCACGGCTGCGGCGGGGCTGCTGCTTTTTTCCTTGGCGGCGGCGGCCGGTTCGTCGGGGTTGGTAGCGGCGGCCTGGGACATGGCTTGCCTGATTTTGGGCAGGAGGATGAACTGGGTGGTTGCGTAGGCCAGGGCGGGCATGGCCGCCACCGTCACCAGCAAGGGGAGCCAGGCGATGAAGCGCGTGGGACGCGCCGGTTTCTGGGCGGGGGCCTCGGCGGCTTCGTCGGGTTGGATGTCTGGTTCCACCTCGCGGGCGACTGGGGTTGTAGCGCGATCAGCCATAGCAGCTTTCCTCAAATGAATTAACGTTTCATGTTGACGAGCGTCTGGAGGACCTCGTCGCTAGTGGTGACGATCTTGGAGTTGGCCTCGAAGCCGCGCTGGGCGGTGATGAGATTGGCCATTTCGGAGGACAGATCCACATTGGAGATTTCCACATAGCCGGACTGAATCTGGCCCAGGCCGTTGGAGCCGGGAGCGCTGGGGGTGGTGGTCATGGGGCCGGCGTTGGCCTGGTTGGAATACAGATTGCCACTCTGATTGATGAGGGCTTGCGGGTCCTGGAAGCTTTGTAGCAGAACCTGGCCGCGGGTGAAGGTGGTGCCGTCGGAAAGAGTGACGTTGATCTTGCCCAGGGAATTGATGGAGAAGGAGGCGACGGTGGCGCCCGGCGCGGCGGTGCTGGGCGCTCCGGTGGCATCAATCTGGATGGAGCCGAGCTTGGACAATCCGGCGTCGGAGTATCCTTGCACCTGCTGGCCGCCGGCGGTGACCAGATAACCGCTGGAATTGACGGAAAAACCTCCGTCCTGCGTGACGTACTGGGAGCTGGTGACTGGGTCTTGGACCACAAAGAAGCCGTTGCCGGAGATGGCGAGGTCGGTGGTAACGCCGGTGGCGTTGACGGCCCCCTGGCTCCAATTGTTCGTGACCGCCTGGTCAAAAACACCCGTGCCGACCTGCACGGAAGCGGTGCCGGCCGCCAGGGTGTTGCTGAACGAGTCGGCGAAGTTGACCCGGGCGGCTTTGAAACCGTCGGTGTTGATGTTGGCGATGTTGTTGCCGATGACGTCCATGTCCTGTTGGAATCCGTCCAGTCCGCTGACGGCTGAGGAGAGTGAGTTTAACATAATCTATTTTGAGTTTGAGTTTTGAGTTGCGTTGGTGGTGGTGGTCGGGGTTGAAACCGGCGGCGCGATGGCGGCCACCTGGCTCAAGCTGTAAGTCTGGCCGTTGACCAGGACGGCCGGCGCGCCGGATTGAATCTGCACCGCGCTGACCTGGCCGGTGATGGGCGCGGAGCCGTCGGCCGGAGCCACGGTCACCATCTCGCCCAAGAGGGAATTGGCCTGCAGGACGGACATGCCCTGCGACATGGCCTGGGATTGCTGCAAGGCGCTGAATTGGGCCAGTTGCGCCGCGAAATCAGTGTCGCTTTGCGGATTCAAAGGGTCCTGGGAAGACATTTGGGTGACCAGCAATTGCAGGAAGTTGGCCTGGGTCAACGTTTGTCCGGAGGCGGCGGCGGTTTGCGCCGGATCGGCGGCAGTGATGGAACTGATGGCTGTGCTCATAACCGAAGTGTGGAGTGATGGAGTGGTGGTGTGATGGGGTTTTGGAATTGGGAAGGGCGCATTTTCATTTGGAACCGGTCTCAGGCCCATTTCTCCCAGCCGTGATAGCGGCGGGATTTGCTTTTGGATTTGGTCAGGCCCACGGCCGCTTTGATGGCGTCGTCCGAGGGGTTTTCTCTTTCCGGCGCGGGCGGGGGCGGCGGCGGATGCTGGGCGGGCGGCCTGTCCTGGAAATTCTTCAGAGTTTCCACGGGAGCATCGGAGGGCGGGTGGACGGGAAGGGTCTTGTCTTCGAGGGGCAATAATTGGACGTTCTGGCGCGCGAGCGATTCCTGCAACTGGCCCCAATGGGCGCCCAAGGCGCGGGCGTCGCCCTGTTCACAACGCACGGAGGCCTCGATCCCTCCGGGGTGATTCGTCAACTGCAAAAACAAGCTGGTGCGGGCATCCACCTTTAATGATACAGACAGGGATTCCGCGCCGGACTGGCGCACCATGACCACTTCGCGGGTAATCATCCGTTCCACCTGCTCGAGGCGGCCGGTGGGTGGCGCGCTGTCGCCCGTGACATTGGTGGTCAGCGTCGGGGCCGCCGTCCCTTTGGCGGTCGTGTCCACGGTCATCCATTGCGCGGCGAATTCCTTGGGATCGGAAAAATCGGCCACGATGCGGATCTTGGGCGCTGGGATTGCCTCCTCCGCCCGGGCCGGGGCGGCAACAGATGAGCCGTCTGGCGGCAATTTTTGCGCCGCGGACCCGGCAATTTCGTTCTTTTGCGAGGCAAATTTCATGCGCTGACTGGTAATAGCAACGGGCGTGCCACTTGACGGAACCGGCGGCGCCAGCGTTGGCGGAAAGTCCACGGCCAGGGCAAATTCGGCCCCCGGCGGAGCGGCCGACGGAGCGGTTGCCGCAGCGGGTGTGGAAATTGGGGGTAATGCGTCCGACCCGGCAATTTGCGCCGGGGCGACTGGCGGATCCTGAGTTGGGTCCGGATTGGCGGGTTTGTCGCTCGCGGGCGCGGTGTTGGGCGGCTGGGCGGTGACAGGCTGCGCGCCTGCGGGGGAGCGGTTCTGGAGAATTGCGGATTGCGGATTGCGGATTGCGGATTGGACAGGCTCGGTGCTGGCGGGGGGAGCGTTTTGCGGAATTGCGGATTGCGGATTGCGGATTGCGGATTGGACAGGCTCGGTGCTGGCGGGGGGAGCGTTTTGAAGCGGCGCCTCCGTCTCGGCTGGGCCGGAAGAAGCTGGCAGAGCCGTCCCGGCTCTGATTTCGGGTGGGACGGGAAAGGGCAGGGTCCCGGCAGGCCGGGACTGCCCGCCGTCGGGCATCGGCAGAGAATCCAACGTCGAACTTAATAGTGGGGTGCGCGGCAACGCAGCCCTACCGCCGCCGTCGGGCATCGAGGGAGAAACCAACGTCTTGCCACCGTCCTGCGGCGGGCAGAGGACTGCCCGCCCTACCTTCCAAGACGAAGTCGTTGCTTCCTGGAGAATCGCGGATTGCGGATTGCGGATTGCGGGTTGAACAGGCTCGGCACCGGTGGATGGAGCGTTCTGGAGGCTGCCGCTTGGCGTGGGGGGGGTGATTTGCGCGCCGGGCATCTGGGCGAGCATGGCCGAAAAGCCCGCGACGGCTGCGTCCGTTGTGGAAGGGCGGTCTGGCGGGACAGGTTTGCTTTGGGGCGCAGCGCGAAGGCCGACGGGTGAGTCGGCCAGAGTGGCCGGCGTGGCCGGCGTGGCTGGAGCACAAGGGGCGGACCGAGCCGGCGGACAGGGAGGAAGCGGGACGGACAGGCTGGCGCGGACGGTCCGCCTTTGCCCCTCCTCGGCCTGGCCCATGAGTTCTTGGAAATCGCCGGCGCGGGTGGCGTTTGTGGCGGAACGAGAAATGGAATGGGCCGGCGGCGCGTCCCCGGCAGGATTGGCCTCAGAAAGAACGAGTGATGGCGCGGTCATCATTTGCCCGGCGGCGCTTTGGCGGCAATGGAAAGACGGACATGCTCGGAAATCGCGGCGGCGCGTTTTGCCTCGGCAGGGCCTTTTTTGGCCAGCGTTTCCAGAACGGCCGCCGTTTCGCTGTCCTTCATGTAAGACATGATTTTGACTATGACGCTGTCGTCCAACTGGCCCATGACGGTGGAGGCGGAATCGGGAGTCATGCCGCCATAGACCTTGGCCAACCGCTTCAAGTTGGGCACTTCGGCCTCCTGCACGCGCACGATGGACTTGTCAAAATCGTCCTGCAGTTTGCGGACGGCGAGGGTGGCGGCGGCCAATTCCTGCCGCTCGGCGTTGAGGCGGGATTCCAATTCATCTAACTGCTGCTTGCGCAGGGCCAAGGCTCCTTTTTCCGACTTGAGTTCGGTCATGAGCTGGTCGGCTTCCGGGTTGGAGAATTCCCAGGAAGGGCCGTGCAAGGCGGTCGCGGGGCGGTCGCGGATCACCACCGGTGGCGGAGGGGTCTTCCAAAAAAAGAGCATGGAAGCGAGAAACAGCAACGCGCCGGCGGGCACGCTGGTCCAGGGTGATGTCAATAACTTGATCATAAGGCGGCTTCTTCAGGATGCCAGGCTAGGAGGGGGCGTCCGCGCCGGGAGGCAAGGTCGTCCAGAAGTTTTTGCTCCTCGCGCCATTCGGTGCGCTGGTGGCGGGCGAGTTGTTTGGCGCGGAAAGTCTCGACCATCTTCCGGCGCTGGCGGGCGGCCAGCATGGACTGAAAGGCGGTCTGGACGCGGCGTTCGGCCAGGGCCAGAGCGAGGACCAGATCGGCCTGCTGCTTTTCCAGGGCGCGTTCGTATTGGTGGACCTGGGCCAGGCGCGAGGCGGCGCAGCCGGCGGCCAGGAGGCGGTTGATTTCCTCCTGGTTGCGGCGAATCTGCTCCCGCGCGCTTTCCAGCCGGTCCAGGGCTTGCTGGCGCGCCAGGAGGGAGCGGACGTAAATGTCCATGGCCTGTTGCTCCTGGCGGTGGCGCAAGACTTGCACGGCGTTCAGGGTGAATCGAAAAGCTCTCATACTGGGTTAGGGTCCTTTCCTCAAGCCGGTTGGGGCGGGCCTGGCGGCGGGCGGAGCAGCCATGATCTGGCCGAGCAGCGACCAGCTTTGAGCGGCGGCAAAGCCCTGGCCGGCGGGCTGCTGCAAAAAATCTCTCAGCGGCTCATGCAGTTGGATGCTCAAATCAATGGCGGTGTTGGTGCCCGGCGGATAAGCTCCGATGTTGATCAAGTCCTGGTTCCGGCGGTAGGTGGCCAGTGTCTCCCGCGCCTGGGCGGAGACTTTTTGCTGATCGGGCGTGGTCAAATCGCGGGTCAAGCGGCTGACGCTTTCCAGGACATCAATGGCGGGATAATGGTTTTGCGTGGCCAGCTCGCGCGTCAGAACCACATGGCCGTCGAGGATGGAACGGACCGAGTCGGCGATGGGATCGTTCATGTCGTCGGCTTCCACCAGAACGGTGAACAGGCCGGTGATGGAGCCGTGCTCGCCCGCGCCGGCCCGCTCCAATAATTGGGGCAGGAGGGAGAAGACGGAGGGCGTGTAGCCGCGGGTGGTCGGCGGTTCGCCCACCGCAAGGCCGATTTCCCTCTGCGCCATGGCAAAGCGCGTGACCGAATCCATGAGGAGCAACACATTCTGCCCCTGGTGGCGAAAATACTCGGCGATGGTCATGGCGACGAAGGCGCCTTTGAGCCGGGCCAGGGCCGGCTGGTTGGAGGTGGCGACCACTACGACGGATTTGCGGCGGCCGGCATCATCCAAATCTTTTTCCAGGAACTCGCGCACTTCGCGGCCTCGTTCGCCGATCAGGGCGATGACGTTGACGTCGGCCTCCGCCCGGCTGGCGATCATGCCGAGCAAGGTGGATTTGCCGACGCCGCTGCCCGCAAAAATGCCCAGGCGCTGGCCGCGTCCGCAGGGGACGAAAGTATCCAGGGCTTTGATGCCGGTCTGAAAGGGCTGGCGAATGCGCTGGCGCTTCAAGGGATGAGGCGGTTGGAGGTGTAAGGTGGCATGGTCCTCGGCCTGAATGGGGCCTGCTTCGTCGAGCGGATTGCCCAGTCCGTCCAGCACGCGGCCCTTCAACTGCTCGCCGACCGGCACGCGCAAAGAAGAGCCCAGGGCGATGACTTCGCTGCCGGGATGAATCCCGTGAACTTCTCCCAAGGGCATGAGCAAGACGTGATGGTTGCGAAATCCGACCACTTCGGCCAGGGTGGAACCGTCATGGCGGGCGGATTCGATGCGGCAGATTTCGCCGACGGCGACCAGAGGGCCTTCGGACTCAATGACCAGGCCGATCAATTGGACGACGCGACCGTGGTTGCGGAGCACCTGGGTCTTCTCCACGCGGCGGAGCAGGTGTTCGAGGCGGTTGACTGGCTGTATGTCTGTTTCAGTCATCAGGTCTGGAGGTTTCGTTTTAGGAGGTCAAATTTGGTTTCGCGCCGTCCGTCCACGGTCCCGAAATTGGTCTCTACCAGGCAGCCGCCGCGGGTGACATCGGGGGAGGCCAGGAAGCGGAACTGTTGGCCGGCGGCGGGAGTCAACAAGGGGGAACCTGCCTTTTGCAACAATTCCAAATCGGCCCGGTTCAGGCGGACGGTGAAGCGGGCGGCGCCTTCGACTTGGGCAAGCGCGTCGCGAACGGCGGCTTCGACCATTTCGGAGGAAATGGGCAGGCCGGCCACCAACTTTTGCGAGACGGCCAGGGCCAGGGAGACCATCGTGTTTTCCGTGTCGCGGATGACCTGCGGGACGGCTTGGCGCAAGGATTCGAGAAGACCTTGCGCCAACTCATGCAATTCGGCGCGCTGCTGGATCAGTTTTTCCGTCAAGGCCTTTTCGCCGTCGGCCAAACCGCGTTGGTATTGGGCGGCCAATTCGGCCTGCCGGAGGTCTTCCGAGGACGGCGGGGCGGCGGGGCCGGCCAGGCGAATGTCGCGCAAGGGACGCGGGAGCGCAACGGTTTCAGACCAGGAGTTCATTGCGATAAGAACTGCGCAGATTGTTCAGGTCCAGCTCGCCGGCGTCTTCGAGATGGCGCGCGGCGTTGACGATTCGGCCCTGGGCGTCCTCGATTTCTCCCTTGCGGAGCGGGCCGAGCATGGAAATTTCCTCATCCACGCTGGCCGCCGCGCGTTTGGAGACGGCGGAGAGGAGGATGTTTTTGAGATGGGCGCCGGCGGTCTTGAGGGACATGGCCAGGTCGCGCAAGTCAATTTCGCGCATGATTTTTTGGAGCGCGGACGGGCCGAGCAGAACCAGGTCGTCGAAGGTGAACATTTTCTGGCGGATCTCGCGGCCCAATTGGGGATTGCGCTTTTCCAGGTCCTGCAAAACGGACTGGCTGAGATTTTTTTCCAGGGAATTGAGCAGGGCGGCGGCGGTGCGCAGGCCGCCGGTCCGGCTCAAGGCGCGCGCAGGTTGGGGGCCGGCTTTGCGGGTCAGAATCTTGACGATGCGTTCGATGACTTCCACCGGGGCCGGCCCCATCGTGGCAAGCCGTTCGACCACTTCGTCGCGAGTGGAGGCCGGCAGGAGGGCGAGAATCTGCGAACTTTTTGCCGGGGGCAAATAGCTGGCCAAGAGGGCGATGGTTTGCGGCTGTTCTGATTTGAGCAGATTGCAAAGCTCGAGGGGGTCCATTTCCAGGAGCGGCTCCAGGCCGGGCACCGGGGCCGCGGCCGGGGCGACGCGACGGATGATGTCGGAGGCGCGGGAGGGGCCGACGGATTTTTCGAGAGCTTTTTTCGCGTAGCCAGGGCCGCCTAGGACGGCGGCGCTGGCAGCGACGGCGACGTCGGTGAATTCCTGCAAGATTTCGAGTTGCATTTCCTGACTGATGAAGGTCAGGCGGGCCATCTCGGCGGAAACGGCTTCCAGTTCGTCCTCATCCAGGTTCTTGAGAAGCTCGGAGGCGCTGTCGGCGCCGAGGATGATCAGGAGGGCGGCGAGCTTCTGAAGCTTGGACATCGAGGAGCATTGCAACATGGGGGCGGCGGTTTCCATAAAAGCATTAGTTCTCGTTCTTGGCGCGGCCCAGCCAGGAGCGCACGGCTTGGGTCATGTTCGACGGGTTCTCCCGGATCAACTGGTTGAGGACCTCCACGGTGACGACGCCCTTGCCGGGGATGGCAACCTTGGCATGGCCGTTGCCGTTGCCGGCGTGGCCGTTAGCCAGGGGAAAGGCGAGGCGGATTTCCTCGCTCTTGGCCTTCTGGAACATGCGCCAGAAGGCGAAAATGACGCCCAGGGCCAGGGCGGGATATATGAGCTTTTGCGCCCAATCCAGCCAGAGTTGCCGCTTCTCCTGCTGATCCAACTGCTGGGTCAACTCGCGCACCGGCTGGTCATTGAAGGGCATTTCCTCCAGCACGATTTCGTCTTGCCGCGGGGAGTCGCCGGCGGTCTGGATGCCGAGGGCGCCCTGGACGATGCGCTTCAACTTTTCCACTTCTTCCGGGGTGCGGGGCACGGCTTTGCGGGCGGCGCCCTGGCCTTCAAAGCGCTGGGCGACGAAGACGGCGGTGGAGAGGCGTTTCAAGCCGCCGGCCGCCTCAATGACGTTGCTGGTGATCTTGCTCAGTTCGAAGCTGTTGCTGGTGACTTTCTTGCGGGTGCGGCTGCTGTTGACAGGCGTCGCCACGGCGTTGGTGTTGTCGGGATTGGCGCCGGGGTTGGTCCCGGCTCCCGGAGAGCCGCCGGCGGTGGTGGTGTCGGTGTCGGAGTCCTCGTCGTTGACGGTGGTGGTGCGGGCGACCTGGCCATCAGGGTCAAATTTTTCCTCCGTGCGCGTGGTGGTGTCCCAGCTGATCTCGGCGGAAACGCGGACGACGGCCTGGCCCGGGCCGAGGACTTGTTCGAGCATGCCCTCGGCTTTTTTGGAGAGGTATTGCTCGAAGTTGCGGCGGGCGGCGAGCTGGTTGTTGGAAAGGCCGGCGGCGGAATCGTTGTCGTCGTTTTGAGAGAGGACGTTGCCCATGTTGTCCACCACGGAAACATTGTTGGCCTGCAACCCCTCGACGCTGTTGGCGACGAGGAAGCGGATGGAATTGACGGCGGAGGAGGGCAACTGGGCGGCGCCTTTGACGCGGACAAAGACCGAGGCGGTGGGCTTGCGCTGGGCGTCGTTGAGGAGGCGGTTCTCCGGCATGACGATCATGACGCGGGCGGATTCCACCTGGTCCAACTGGCCGATGGTGCGCGCCAGTTCGCCCTGGACGGCGCGGGTGTAATTGGCCCGCTGCACGAAATCGGAGATGCCGAAATTGGCCTTGTCAAATATCTCGAATCCCACCCCTTCGCCGCGGGGAATGCCCTTGCCCGCCATCTCCATGCGGACCTGATAAACCTTGTCGGCGGGGACCAGGATGGCGGCGCCGCCGCGGCTGATTTGATAGGGGACCTTGGCCTCGTCGAGCGCGGCAATCACCTTGGCGGCCTCGCCGTCGTCCAGTTTGCCGTAGAGAAGGGAGTATTCGGGGCGGCTGGACCACATGGCCACGCCGGCCAGGCCGCCCAGGACGACGAGGGTGGCGAGGGTGATGCTGATGCGCTGGTTGAGGCCGAGTTGTTTCCAGATGCCAGCCAGTTGCTGCAAGAGTTGCAAAATGTTCTTATTCATGACAAAGCGGTCTTAGGGAAATCACACCTGCATGCGCATCAGTTCCTGGTAGGAGTCCAGCAGGCGGTTGCGCACTTCCACCATGAGCTGGAAGGAAACGCTGGCTTCCTCAATCGAAATCATGGTCTGGTGCAGGGAGACATCTTTTCCGCCGAGCAAACCCGTCACCGCGTTGTTGGCGGCGGCCTGTTTGTCGGATACATCCTGGATGAATCCGCCCAGGACATTGGAAAAGGAAGCGCCGCCGGACGAGGAGACGGCGCTCGACGCGGAGCCGGCCCCGGAAGAGGTGAGGTCCAGGCCCGGGGACAGTTTCTGGAGGTCCGGGATGGAAATCTTCTTGGAAGCGCCGGCCTCCTGGGCCGTGGCGGCCAGTTGGCTTTCCAAATCGGGAAGGCCCACCATCTTGAGCGCGGAGAGAGGGTCCATGGGGCGGGGCGGTTAGGAATGTTTGCCGATGGCCAGGGCGGCCAGGGCCATGGTGTGGGCGTTCTTGGCCACGGCCAGATTGGCCTCGTACGAGCGGGAGGCGGCGATCATGTCCACCATTTCCTCGTTCATGTTGATGTCCGGCACGGCCACCATGCCGTGTTCGTTGGCGTCGGGATGGCCCGGCATATAGATCATGCGCGGCGGGCGGGTGTCTTTTTCGATGCGCGCGATGCGGACCTGTTGCGCCCCGGCGGTTTGACCGGCTTGCTGGGCGCGGAGCACCGAGGCAAAGACCACCTGCTGGCGCTGATAAGGCTTGCCGTCCGGGCCGTGGGTGGTGTTGAGGTTGGCGATGTTCTGCGAAACCACGTCCATGCGGATGCGCTCGGCGTCCAGGGCGGCGGCGGTGCTGTCAATGCCGGAGAGAAGGCTGATCATAATTCTTGTGGCGGCGGTCTATGACCGTCGCTGATGCCGGAGTGAAGCCTGCTCATAATTCAATGGGTTACTTGCCCGTGATGGCCAGCCGCAGTTGTGCCAGCGAGCCGCTGATCAATTGGGTTTCCAGGGCGTCCTCGAACGTATTCTGGTTGAGTTTCAACATCTCCGATTCCAGGGTGACGGTGTTGCCGTCGCCGCGCCCGGAAACGGCCGATGGGTCCACGGCCAGAGTGGGCTTGAGACTGGCAATTCTCGTAGCGTCCCCGCTTTGGACTGCGCGGCTTAGTTGGGTTTCGAAGGACGGCGCGACGTCCAGGCGCTTGTAATTGGGCGTTTCCAAATTGGACAAGTTGCTGGCGATGGCTTCCTGGCGAAGGACAGTCACGTCGAGCATCTTTTTGGCGGCCACATAAGCAGGCTGATTGAATAAGGCGTCTATCATGGCTCAAGAGCTTTCTTCTGCCTAGCAGCCAACATGCCAGCCGGCGGAGAAGCCCTGCAATAGAGGCTTTTGGCAAGGGCGGGGAGTCCAAGGTGGCAATTCTTGCCAGCGCCCCTGCGCCCCGCTAGGCAAGAATGACCCGGCTTGAAAAACCCAGAGAGGTGGGCAAAATCCGCCGCATAAGTGGCCCGCATCGGGTGGGCCAAGACGGCAGGGCAGACAGTCCGCTGCGCGCCCTGCCAACCAAGACGAACGCTCCGGATGTGACGGTTTTGAATTGCGGCGGCTTGCCGCCGCTTTCGGAAAGCGGGACCGAGGTTCCCGCATTCCAACGAGGTTGCCGCCCGCGCCCGCGCGGCCACTGCCTTGGCGGTCGGTGTAATAGTTGCGACGCACGCACAGTGGGCCGAAGAGTGTGTCCACCGTCGTGGGCCGGGCCGCGTAGCATTTTTCGCCCGGACGTGTCTGGTCCTGGTCCAACCGCCAATTCGAATCGTTGAACAACTCTTCCAAGGCGTGCCGGCCATCCCGCAACAGAGCTTCTCGCAGCCCCAACTCCAGCCATTGGGGCGTCAAGGTGCATTCGGTCGCCAGACGCGCCTTGGCTACGGCGAGGAAGGCCTCGACTTCGGAGGCGGTTTCCTGGCGGACCGACTCCTGGAGTTCTTTTTTGCCTCGGTGGCTGGCCGTGTCGCGCGGGTGTGCTGAACGGTTAACTCGATGCACTGCTGGGCCAGTTGCTCAAACTGCTGGCGGCCCTCCACCGCTTGGCGCAACTGCTCGGCGCGCGGGCCGGCCACCCGTTGGGAGTGGTTCTTGCCTTGCCGCCAAACCTGATACTTGTAATACGGTCCCAGCGGATGGCTGGGGTCGGTGCCCGCTCGGAACTCAGCCTTGAGGGAGCCGTACTCCATTTGGTCAATCCGGGCCATTTTTTGGAAGATCACCTGGCGCTGCTCGATGAATTTGCTCATGGGCAAACTATTATCTAGCCACTAGACATAATCAAGCAAAAATTGAAGCGAAAATCAAAAAGGCAGCGATCTTGTCCTGCACCCCGCAAGGGAGACAGAATTTGCTCCCTATTTTGCGGGCTTCATTTAAAACTTGTCCGATGCCGAATGATCCACAACGGGCCGCCGGAGGCGGGGGCGGCGCGGGCGCTCCCGCGCACGTCGCGCCGGAGAGGCGCATGGCGGAATGCACGCCGCGCGCCATCATCCTGGGAACGCTGCTCGGGGTCATCTTTGGCGCCTCCTCCCTTTACCTGGTGCTCAAGGTCGGAATGACGGTCAGCGCCTCCATCCCCGTCGCCGTGATTTCGCTCACGCTCTTCCGGCTGTGGGCGAAATTCTTCGGCGGAAGGGACGCAACCATTCTGGAGAATAACATCGTGCAAACGGCCGGTTCGGCGGGCGAATCCATCGCCT
>Ga0182027_10008675_pt1 | contig 14745 bp, 12 predicted proteins | sample 712E1DmetaG_FD_121300 | JGI IMG/M metagenome (GOLD analysis project Ga0182027, IMG submission 121300) | Permafrost microbial communities from Stordalen Mire, Sweden - 712E1D metaG (Illumina Assembly) | ecosystem: Environmental > Terrestrial > Soil > Wetlands > Permafrost | place: Sweden... | reverse complement strand
TTTCCGGCTACGCCCGTTCCTGGTACGTGCCTTCGCTGGTGCTGACGCGGATCTTCTCGCCTTCCACGATGAAGGGCGGCACCTGGACCACCAGGCCGGTTTCCGTCTTGGCGGGCTTGGTGACGTTGGAGACGGTGGCGCCCTTGAGGCCCGGTTCGGTCTCGACGACGGTCAGGTCCACGGAGGCGGGAAGCTCCACACTCATGGGCTTGCCCTCGTAAAACTCGACTTTTACCTTGAGCTGCGGGATGAGATAGTTGACGGCATCGCCGAGCAGGTCCTTCATCAGGTGCATCTGCTCGAAGCTAGCCGTGTCCATGAAGTAGTAGTATTCGCCGTCGTCGTACAAATACTCCATTTCCTGCTCTTCGAGTATGGCCTTCTCGACCTTGTCTTCGGACGAGAAGCGGTGTTCCATCATCGTGCCGGTGCGCAGGCTTCGCATCTTGGCCTGGACGAAGCCGCGCAGGTTTCCGGGGGTGCGGTGCGTCACCGAGAAGACCGAATGCAGTTCGCTGTTGAACTTAACGACCATGCCCGGACGCAATTGTGTTGCGGAGATCATGAAACTCCTTGGTGTGTTCTGGGATTACAGCGTTCGAATTCTTAATTATAGCAGTCTCTGGCGCGCCCTCCGGCTCTGCTAGGATCGAAGAGGGTGTGCGGCATGGAACCGGCGAAGCCCCGGCAACGCCTGTCCGGCTCACACGGAACCGCGAGCGTCAGCGAGCGGCCCGGACAGGGGATGAGTCCGGAGGAGTCCGTCGGCGGCCATCGGATGTCCAGCCGGAGCGGAAGCAACGCCGCGGTTCCTCCACGCTTCTCGGGCCGCTCGCGGTTCCGCGTCGCGCACCTATCGAAGAGGAAACCGATGGATCTGCTGATTTTCGACCTCGACGGGACGCTGGTCGATTCCCGGCTGGACCTGGCGCATTCGGTCAATGCCACCCGCGCGCACATGGGCATGAGCCCGCTGGAGTTCGAGAAGGTGTACTCCTACGTCGGGAACGGGGCGCCGCTGCTGATGCGGCGGGCACTGGGCGAACAGGCCACGGAAGCCGACGTCCAGGAAGCGCTGGAGTTCTTTCTGGAGTACTATCGCGAGCACGTGCTGGATTGCACCACCCTGTACCCGGGCGTCAAGGAATCGCTCGAACGGCTGATGGGGGCCGGGAAGCGCATGGCCGTGCTGACCAACAAGCCGGTGCGGATGAGCCACATGATCGTGGAGGGACTGGGAGTCGGCCCGTACTTCTTCCGGGTGTACGGCGGCAACAGCTTCGATTTCAAGAAGCCGCACGCCATCGGGATCGAGACGCTCATGCGGGAAGCCGCCTGCGATCGCCTCCGCACCCTGATGGTGGGTGACAGTTCCGTGGACGTACAGACCGCGCGCAATGCCGAAGTGAAGTGCTGCGGGGTGACCTGGGGATTCCAGCCGGAAACCCTGTCCGACCCGGCGCCCGACCTCTTAGTGGACCGTATGGAACAACTGGCCGACTGGGTGCTGGGAGCCGGCCTCCGGTAGCTCCGCGGCGGAATCCGTTACAACCGAACGCCGGTGGGGCGCGTCCATTGTTATGGGGAGGGTCCGCCCCCGCATGCAAAGCCGGTATAATAGCTGAAAGGCCCGCGGAGATTCGATCCTATGAGCAGCCGTTTCAAGTATACGATTGTGGGCGCGTCGACGTGCCTGATGGTCCTGCTGTTGGTGGGGAACATGCTGGGCCAGACCGGCAACCCCGACGATACCTTCAAGCACATCGGCGTATTCAGCGAGGTGGTGTCCTACATCAAGGACCAGTACGTCGAGGAGCCCGACATGAAGAGCGTCACGTTGGGCGCGCTGAACGGCCTGCTCGAAGCGGTGGATCCCTTCGCCAGCTACCTGAACGCCGACCAGTACCGCGACTACGTCAAGAACCGCGATCTCAAGCGGGCGGACGTGGGCCTGATTCTCTCCAAGAAATTCGGCTACCTGGGCGTGGTGGACGCGGTTCCCGGTTCGCCGGCGGACAAGGCCGGCTTAACCACGGGCGACATGATCGAGAGCATCAAGGGCATTTCCACGCGGGATATGCCTTTGGCGTATGCCGCGATTCTGCTGCAGGGCGAATCCGCCACCACCGTGGATCTGAGCGTGGTGCGCGTCCGGCATCCCGAACCGCAGACCGTGGCGCTTACGCGCGCCAATCCGGCGATGCCCGCGGTGGAGAGCCGGATGCTGGCCAACCAGGTGGGCTACATCGACATAGGGGCGCTGTCCGCCGCCCAATTGAAGGACATCGCGGCGGCCATCGAGAAGCTGCAGAAGGACGGCGCCCGGAAGTTGGTGGTGGACGTGCGCCGCTGCGCGCTGGGCACGCCCGAGGACGGAATCGCGCTGGCCAACCTGTTTCTGAGCAAGGGCCTGATCACCTACGTGAAGGGGCAGCGCTACCCGCAGCAGGACATCCAGGCCGACCCCGCCAAGGCGATCACCACGCTGCCGGTGGCGTTTCTGACGAATCACGGAACGGCCGGCGGGGCCGAGATCGCCTCCGCGGCCATTCAGGACAGCAAGCGCGGCAGCGTGGTGGGCGACCGCACCTACGGCGACGCCGCTATACGCAAGCCGATCACCACCGAGGATGGCGGCGCCATCATTCTGTCGGTAGCCAAATACTACTCACCCGCTGGAAAGGCCATTCAGGACGCCACCGTGGTGCCGCAGTACCTGGTTGCGGACCAGGAGCCGGCGGTGGAGTACGACGACAACGGCGAGCCCATTCCCGTGCCGGCAACCCCTCAGGCGCAGCCCCGGAAGCTGGAAGACGACCCGGTGTTGAAAAAGGCGCTGGAAGTCCTGGGGCAATAGCCGGCGGCGCCTACAGCGCCTTCAAATACGCGATCAGATCGTCCTTCTCGGCATCGCTCAACATGTCTTTGTAGGCCGGCATTCCGGTGCTGCCGCTGTCGATTTGGGCGCGGACATTGGCTTCGGTGGGTTTCCTGCCGTTCCCCATCTTCTCGCGCTTGAACAAGCCCTTGAGGCCGGGGCCCATTTTCTTCGCGGCGCTGTCGGCATGGTGACAGACACCGCACTGCTGCTGGAATACCGCCTTGCCCTTCAGGGGGTCGCCCTTGCCGGCTGCGAATCCGGCGGTTGCCGCGGCCGTCACCAAAGCCAAGACGCCGATTCGATTCACTCTGATCGCGTTTTCCACGGACATATCGCTCCATCTTACCCAATTGCAGTGGGGCGGACCCCCTGGTCCGCGGCCGGCGCCCTCGCCGGCCTGCCCGAGCCCGGCAAGATGCCGCTGCCCTTGGTCCGGATGCGGGACGAGGGCGTCCCGCGCGGACCAGGGGGTCCGCCCCACAAATTATCCCCGCCGGCCCTGGAGCTTCCGCATCACGCCCTTCATGAAGCGCTCGGTGAAGTCGCCGAACGGGCGGTCCGTGGTGAGATAGGTCCAGGTGGCGCCGCGCTGGGGCGGGGTGGCCTCGCCGGATCGCGCCTTCTCCAGCCGCTCGGCGGTCTCGACGGGGATGCGTTCGTCCAGCTCTCGGCACATGGCATCCACCCGCGTGAGGTATTCGTACAGCGGATCGCGGCCTCCCCAGGAGTACCAGTGCACGCCCGAGCGCAACTCGGCGGCCGTGGAGAGAAACTCGCTCCACAGGTCGTCGATGGCGGTGAGCGCGACGGTTCGCTCCAGCTCGGGCCCCTCCGCCGCCAGGATGGCCTGGCGCTGCGCCTGAATGTGCTGGCGCTCTCCCTCGACCACGCCTTCGTACTTAGTCAGGAAGGTGCGGATTTCCAGGTTCTGGCCTTCCACCAGCCGCTGGATCCCCTCGGCGTCGTACCCCAGGCGCTGGTCGGCGATGCCGAAGCGCACCAGCAGGTCGTCCTCGAGCGAGATGAAGAAGCGCGAGCGGCCGGGGTCGCCCTGGCGGCCGGCGCGTCCGCGAAGCTGGTGATCGATGCGGCGGCTTTCGTGGCGATTGGTGCCGATCACGTAGAGGCCGCCGAGCGCGGCCACGCCATCGCCCAGGCGAATGTCGACGCCGCGGCCGGCCATGTTGGTGGAGATGGTGACGGCGCCGCGCTCTCCGGCGCGGGCGATGATTTCCGCCTCCGCCTCTTCGTTGCGGGCGTTCAACACGGAATGCGGAATCGCGCCCAGCAGGCGGCCCAGCCGCTCGGATTCCTCCACGCTGGCCGTGCCCACCAGCACGGGCTGCCCGGTCTCGTGAACCCGCCGGATTTCCTCCGCCACGGCCTGTTCCTTGGCGGCCTTGGTTGGAAAGACCACGTCGGGCTGGTCGACGCGAATCACCGGACGGTTGGTGGGGATGGTCTCCACGTCCAGGCCGTAGAACTTGCGAAACTCGTCTTTCTGCGTGGCGGCGGTGCCGGTCATGCCGCAAATCCGCGGGTAGAGCGCCGAGAGGTTTTGCAGGGTGATGGAGCCCAGCACGCGGCCCTGCCGGCTGATGGGGACGCGCTCCTTGGCCTCGATGGCGGCGTGCAGGCCGGCGGGCCAGCGCCGATCCTGGGCGATGCGGCCCTTGAACTCGTCCACCGATTCGATGGCGCCGTTCTTCACCACGTAGTCCACGTCGCGGCGCAACAGGGCGTGCGCGTGGATGGCGTTGTGGACGGCGGTGTATAGCGGCAGGCTGGATTCCGCGAAAATGTTGCGGCAGCGGGCGGCCCGCTCGATCCAGCGCGCGCCCTCGGGGGCCAGCGCGATGTTGCGGCCGTATTCGTCCAGCGTGTAATGCTGCCCGCGCTGGAAGTGGCGCACGATGGGTTCCACCTGGCGGGCCAGCACCTCGTCATCGGCCTCGCCGCCGGCCAGCACCAGGGGGATGCGCGCTTCGTCGATGAGAATGGAATCGGCCTCGTCGATCACGGCGGCGGCGAAGGGACGGTGTACCTGCTCGTCCGGCGCCAGCGCGATCTGGTCGCGCAGGAAATCGAAGCCAACCTCGTTGGCGGTGGCGTAGGTGATGTCGCAACCGTAGGCCTGGCGGCGTTCTTCCGTGCCCATGGTCTGCTGGATGCAGCCCACCGTCAGGCCGAGCAGGCTGTAAACGGGACCCATCCATCGGGCGTCGCGGCGCGCCAGGTAATCGTTGACGGTCATCACGTGGACGCCCGCGCCGGAGCGGGCCAGCCACGCCACGGCGGGGGTGCACGCCAGCGTCTTGCCTTCGCCGGTCTGCATCTCGGCGATGCGGCCGCGCGCCATGGCCAGTGCGCCGCGCAGTTGCACGTCGAACATCTCGAGCCCCAGCGTGCGCGCCGCGGCCTCGCACGCAATGGCGATCGCCTCGATCATGTCTTCCGTCTGGCGGAAGCGCTGGCGCAGCGAGCCGTTGTCCAAATCCGCGAGGGCGGCGCGGCGGCGGCGAATTTCGGCGATCTCGGCAATCTCGTCCGTGCCGCGGCCAGCCCCGAAAAGGAAGCGGATCAGGTTCATATTTCGACGACGCTCGAATCCGCTCCATCTTAGCCGCGCGGAAACCGGACGGCAACCGAGCATTGTAGGGCGGACGCCCTCGTCCGCGGCCGGCCCCCTGGCCGGCTTCTTGCCTGTTGCAACCACTCGATCCGGCGAGCGAAGTTCGGGACGGCAGCGTCCCGCGCGCGGCACGTTGTCACCTTCGGCCCCGCACCACGGGTTGCCATCCCGTCCCATACGGTACGGGCAGTGGTGTTATGGTGGAGCATCGGTCTCCAATGAACGGACGGTTTCTGGCGGCGATGGCAACGTACGCGGCGATGGCGGCGATGGCGGCATTCACGCTGGATGGCAAGCTGCGCCTGGCTGTCTGGATCCTCATGGGCGGTCTGGCGCTGAAGACTGTGATTGCCCTCAAAGCCCGCCAGTGAAGTTCTGAAACACGGCACTGTTCCAAGTTGAAACACGTTCCAATTCGGAACATGCCCAGCGGCCACTTCAGGCTGAAAATAAGACATTTAGATCCAAAACTCGACTGGAACTAAGGTTGCATTCTTAGATCGCGTCGGACAGCTAGTCCGGCTCCTTAACGAAACCCAGAAAGAGGAAAAAGCGATGCGGGTGCGAAGTGTGTCTATACGCCGGGCGAAGATGTCGCGGGAACGCCGAGACCGGATTGTGCTCGACCATCTTCCGCTGGTGAAGGCGATTGCCATCCGGGTGCACGAGAATCTCCCGGTCCACGTGGACCTGGACGATCTCATCCACGCCGGCGTCCTGGGCCTGTTCGACGCGGTGGCCAAGTACGACTCGGCCAAGAATGTCGCCTTTCCCAGCTACGCCAAGCATCGCGTGAAGGGCGCGATTCTGGACAGCCTGCGCGAGATGGACTGGGCGTCGCGCGACCTGCGCAAGCGCCAGAAGCAGGTGGACTCGGTGACGCGCGACCTGTGCGCGAAATTTGGGCGCGCTCCCGCGGAGAACGAAGTGGCGGAGGAGATGGGGCTTTCGATGGATCGGTGGCGCCGCATGACGATGGAGCTGCGCACGGTGAGCGTGGTCTCGGGAAGCACGGGCACGGACCCCGACCGCGACCGCACGCAGGAGTTCGCGGCCGCACCGGACTTCCGGCCCGACCGCATGTGCGAGCACGACCAGCTCAAGAGCACGCTGCAGCGCGCCATCGGCACGCTGCCGGAACGGTATCAGAAGGTGGTCTTCCTGTACTACACCAACGACCTGACCATGCGCGAGATCGGCGAAATGCTGGGGGTGAACGAAAGCCGCGTCTCGCAGATCCACAAGACCGCGCTGAAAAAGATGGCGGTGGTGCTGCAGTCGGAAGGTATCCAGTCCGCCGCGGCGCTGTAGCTTTGGCGGCCGGTCCTAAAACGCGTCTTCTCCCAACCGCGGCCCGTACTCATCCACCGAATGGCCGGGGGCGTGGGCGATGGTCGCTAACTTGCCGGCGTCCAGCCAGTTCAATTCGCAGCGTTCGCAGTCTTCGATGACCACGTTGCCGCCTCCGGCGTAGAAATGAGTTTCCATAGGGCCGCCACATTGGGGGCAGCGAAGGGCGCGCCGCAGTTCCTGCGGGTCGGGCGGATGCTGCGGGGCCGGGCCGCCGCGGGCGCGCAGCTCCTCCACCAGGCCGACGAAAACCGGCATGGGAATCAGCTCGCCCTTGCAGCGCGTGCAGTAGAGGAAACGCTGGTGCTGCATGGCGGCGTGTACCAGGGGGATCTTGCAGACCGGACACGGGGTGGGGGACTCCTCGCCGAGGAGGCGGACCCCATCCTCGTTCGCTTCGGGAAGGTAGACGGCGCCGCAGTAGTCGCAGGGAAGGGAATCGCGGCCTTCCGGAAGGCGCAGGGGAGCGCCACAAGTCGGGCAGTTCATCGGTAAACCGGGCCTTAAAGGCCATTGTAGGGCATGGGGGGCGGCGGTGGGAAAGCGCCTCTGAAACGGGCCGCTTCGGATTGAAGAAAGGAGTCCCGACGGCCGGGCGCCGCGGACACGGCGGCGCCCAGCCTGGCTCCAATTGCGTAGGACGGAGGCGAGACGGCTACCGTGACGCGCTCTGGTTTTCGGCCAGCAGGCGTTCCACTTCGGCAATAAACTCCGCCCTCTCTTTCTGGAATAGCTCGCCGCTGCCAGGGCTCGGGAACCCTGCGTGCACCTTCTTCACCAGCCCATCGCGGCCCACGAAGAACGTCGTGGGCCAGGAGTCCCAGTCAAGGGTCTGCGTCAGCTTCTCTTTGGCGGAACTGGTTTCACCGCCCAGCAGAACGGGATACTTCGTCCCGTACTGCTTGACAAGCGTACGCAGCCGCACCGGGTCGGCGAGTTGCTCCGGCTCTTCGAAATCCAGAGCGACGATCTCCAGCCCCTGGGCGTGATACTTGTTGTAGACCGCCGGGAGAAACTCGTCTTCGTCATGGCAGTTCGGGCACCAACTGCCCGTGACGTTGATCAACAGAACCTTGCCCCGGAAGCGCTCGTCCGTATTGGAAACGATCTTGCCGTCCAAATCCGGAAAGCTGAAGTTGAACGGTTTCGTGGGGTCTTTGACGGCCGTGTGCAGGTCGGCATCGGCCGGCAGGTCGAGACCTCTGGCGCGCGCCTGCTCCGGCCGGACGGCAGTGAGCGAGCCCTCGTGGTGCTGGCCCTTCAGGTCGACGGCCAGCGTCCCGTCGGTCTGCGGAGCGATCACCAGCAACGCCGGGCGCGCGCCGGAGAAGTGGCTGAGCGTGAACTTGCCGTCCCGATAGCTGCCCGTGAGGGTTCCGGTATCGCCGTCCACCCGGAGAATCGCGCCCGTTACCTCTGCGCCCTGCTGTTGAACGATGAACTGCCAGGCCTTTTCGTCGTGTTTCCGGCTGTCCACGCTCTCCAGGTACCAGAGGCCGGAAATGTCGGGGGCGCCCGCCTTCGATGGAGGCTGCGGCACGGCGCGAACGGCGTGGATCGGAAGCGGCTTGCCGCGCCGTGAGCTGTACTCGCCGTCGAGCGAGCCGTTCTTCACGGTAGCCTTCAGCACCGAAACGTAAGTGTCGAAGTTGAGAACCAGCGAGCCGTTCCGGAAGTTGCCGCCGGTCGAGGTTTCGTGCTCCGCCCCATTGAAGAACCAGCCTTTCACGTTGGTCCCATCGCCCGAGAACTCGATTTTGAAGGGGATCTCAGTCCCGTCGACGTTGACCGTCGCGCTCCAGAGTCCCGCGATGGACTCGGCCCAGGCGGCGGGCGCGAACGCCATGACAGCGGCAAGTATCAATCTGTTAGTTATGTGTCTCATATGGTTTCTCCTCGATGGTGCCGTGGCTAGTTCCGCGCGCTCTCCACGTGCGGGTCCACCTCGGTAAGCGGACGATCCCAGTGCACCAACGTCAGCCGCCAGCGCTCCTGCTCGTCCTTGCGGAACGTCTCCCGGTCGGGAAACAACTTCTCGCCGACGCCGCGTGCTTTCGCCTGCGCATCCTTATCCTTGTAATAGATCAGGACGCGCAGGTCCCAGCGTTCTGACTCGCCGACGTGGCCGCCGCCCCGCTGCACGATGTACCTGGTAACGAGCCCTTCCTTCTTCTCCTCGTCCAGAATGGGGATCTGATACTTCTTGAAGAGCGTGTAGAAGTCGTCAAAGTAGCCCCACTTCGCCTGGTAGACCCATTCGACGATGGGCGGCGCTTCGGCCCCCTGCCGGGGCGGGGCATTCTGCGCGGAAGCCGGACGAAGACCACCGATGCCGGCCATTGCCGCCCACATTGCCAGTGATACGAATGCGCCTTTGCCTGTTGTATGAAGTTTCACTTGTTACTCTCCTTTAGTCGATTTAGAAAGTGAATCTCGCACCGAGCTGGACCAGCCTCGGGTTGTTCACTTGAGTCGTGATCTTGCCGAAATTCGGGTTGGTGTACGTCGTGTTGGGGAAGCCGAAGTACGGGGTGTTGGTTGCATTGAGAGCCTCGGCGCGGAACTGCGCCTTCAGACGCTCGCCAATGAAAACGGTCTTGAACCCGGACATGTCCCAGTTGAAGACTCCCGGACCGCGGTCGGCGAGGAATGGCGTGGTGTTTCCGAAAGTGAACAGCGGCGCCTGCGAGAACGCCGCGGGGTTGAGCCATCCGTTGATGCGGGCGGCGGCGGAGCCTGAAGTCCCAGGCGACACGCCGGTCGCGTTCGGCCGCTGAAAGCTGGCGCCGATGACACTGTTGTTGTTCGGCTGCGTCACCGCCAGCGGAAAGCCGGTCTGGAGGATGCCGACGGCGTTGGCCGACCATCCGCCCGCAATCAGGTTCAGGACGCGGCCGCTTTTCAGAAACGGTTTCCCTTTCCCGAACGGCAGTTCGTAAGTGATCGCCGTGGTGAACCGGTTGGGCACGTCCTGCGTGGAAAGGCTTCGCTCGGCGTTCCTGTCGTAGGCATTCTGCGCGCCGGCTAGCGATGTAATCTGGGATGCGCCGGCCGTGCTCACGCCCAAAACGTCCGACTCGCTGCGCGACCAGGTGTACGATGCCAGCACCGTCAAGCCGTTCGCCAGGCGGCGCTGCGCCCGAAGATACGCGGCATAGTAGTAGGCCGAGCCCGTATCGGAATTGGCGAGCGTCACCGACGTGTACTGCGGAAAGGGAAGCAGCAGTTGGGCGCGGCTCACGGTCGCCGTTCCCACGGTTCCCACGCCGCCGTTGTTGTAGAGTGGATTCGCGACTTTTTGCGTCAGCGCCGAGCCGAGCGCGAAGTACGAGGGGTTGAGTTGGTCGATATTCAGGCCGATTTCGTTCAGATCGAGCGAATGGGAGCCCAGGGCGCCCAGCGTGAATACGAATCCCGCCGGGGCCTGTCTTTGTAATTCGAGCGAGTATTCCTGAACATAGCCCGCCGATTGCGAACCGGGAGAAAACACGGTGATGGCCTGGCCGACTCCCGACAGGCCGCCCAGCGTGTTCCCCGTGGGTTGCAACAGTCCGCTCGGATAGGGGTTTTCGAGCGTAGCGGCCGGGTGAAAGTTGCCGTCCGTGGAAGAGACGATGGATGTCGTCTGCGAATAGCCGATGGTGTTTTGGAAACTGAAGAATCCCGGCGCCCAGTAGACGCCGTATCCGCCGCGGACTACCGTCTTGTCGTTGGCCGAGTAGGCGAAACCGATGCGCGGCGCCGGCTTGACGGCGAGTGCGTTGCCGGATTCAATCGGGTTGCCGTTCACTCCGGCGTACTCCACCTGGCCCGGAATCTGGAAGCCCGAAACGTTCTGTTGCAGCGGGTTCGCCGCCGTGGGGTTGAACCCGACGATCAGCTTGTTGTTCGCCTCGCGAACGCCCGTCTCGTGCTCGAAGCGGAGCCCGAAGTTCAGGGTCAGCTTGGGGGCGATCCGGAAATCGTCCTGCACGAAGGCGCCGTAGTACTCCACGAAATCGTTGAACTTGGAGACCACGCTCATGCTGCCGCTGGTGGGATAGCCGAGAAGGAGCGTGGCCAGATCCGCTCCGGTTCCAGCCGTCGAGGTTTGCGGTGTGGCGCGCGTGAACACGTCGGTAAAGCCGAGGCTGGTGGGCCCGGCGGCGGGCGTGCCGAAATCGTGCAGCGTGCGGAAATCGAATCCGGCCCTGAAACTGTGCCGGCCCAGAAACCTGGATATCGTCGTATTGAACGAGCGTGAGTAGAAGACGTCGCGAGTAGTGGTGCCGCCTCCGTAACTGGCGAGCGTTCCCATGGTGACCGCGGGAAATGCCGGATCGGGAGTGACGGCGGCGAGCGATTCCGGAAGCCCCAGGGTGGTCAGATCGAATCCGGCGCTCGACGTGGGGAAACTCGTTGTGAAGAAGCGGTTGAACCCGAAGCGGGCCGTGAGCACCGTGGTGGGGCTGAGAGTCGCCGTGGCGTTGGCCTGCGTGGCATCGATCCTGCGGTAGAGCAGGCTTTGCGTGGGCGATGCCACGTCGCCAAAGGTCGGAGGAGCGTTCGTCTCTCCGGTCTTCTGATGGACGTAGGATGCCGAGGCGCTGAGCCAGCTCGCGATTTGCCGGTCGCCCTTAAACGTGTATTGGTCGCCGCGATTCGGATAACCTCCCGTGAAATTGAAGTTAGTGGCTCCGAAGTAGGCCGTGCCCGTGTTAGGGAGCGGGTAGTAAGATGCGAGCTTCCCTCCGGCCGGGTCCAATTGGGCTGCCGGGATGATGTTACCCGCAAACGGAGTTCGCGTTCCGGCGGAGGTGGTGCTCAGTGGGTCGTAGATGGTTTGCAGCCCTCCGCCGGCCGTGAGGCTTTGGGAGAAGTTTCCCGCGCGCTCCAGCGCCGTCGGCACGGAAAGCGCGGTGTTGCCGCCATCCTGCTGCCGGTATGCTTCGGTGGCCACGAAGAAGAATGTCCGGTTGTGTCCGTCGTAGAGCTTGGGGATAACGACGGGTCCACCCAGCGATCCGGCCCAATCCCGGAACGGCTGGTTGGCGACGGGCAAGCCGGCGCGGTTCGAGAAGAAGTTGTTAGCCAGCCAGTCCGTCTGTCGAATGTGGCCAACGGCGGTGGCGTGCAGCTCGTTGCTGCCCGAGCGCAGCAGCGAATTGAACGTGCCGCCACCGGTGCGGGCGACTTCGGCGTCATAGGTGCTTGCCTGAAGCTTCACTTCCTGGACGGCTTCGGGCGAAGGAACGAACACGGCGCGATTGTTCGAATCGGTGATCGAGATACCGTCCACCAGAACGTTGTTGGTGCGCACCGGCCCGCCGGCGATGGAAACCTGGGAATTCGCGTTCTGGTCCTGCATGCGGCCCATCTTGGGGTTGGCTACAAACACGACCGTCTGCGCCAGTTTCGCGGTGAAGAACGAATTGCGCCCCAGAATGGGAAGGTCCGTGATCTTCTGGCTGTCGATGGCCTGGCCGGTGGACGCCGCGCCGGTTTCGAGCAAGGGCGCGTCGGCGGTGACATTGACCTGTTCGCTGACCTTGCCCAGTTCGAGCTGCAAATCGGCCGTGACCGCGGTTTGCGTTGGTACCGCGACGCCCTTGCGCTCGATGCGCTTGAAGTTGGGCGCCTCGGCGCTCACGGAGTAAGTGGCGGGCGTGACCGCCGTGAATACGTACTCGCCCTGGTCGTTGGTGACCGTCGTGCGCGTCGCCGACGTGGCTTCGTCGGTAATGACGATCCTGGTCCCGGAAGTAGCGGCGCCTGCCGGGTCCGTGACCCGGCCCCGCAAGGAGCCCTGGAAGGACTGCGCGGATACTACACCGGAAACAAGAAGAACAAGAACTAGCGATTTCATATGGCTTCGTAGCCAAGACACACTTTTCATGACTTACCTCCCGATGAACTAACCCGGACGCTTCCGCCCGGATGCCTGAATGTGGATGGATGAGATTGCTGGCCGGGCAGCGCCGAAGCGCCGATGCCCAGCCTCGGTCTCTGGCCGTGCGGGTTGGTGCCGCCGGGGAACCACTCCCTCGCGGTCGCGCCTCCGAACGCAGCCGCGAGCGGGGTACCACCTGGGTGGCGAGCGGTTTGGCGGCGGCACCGAGCCCCGCGGTCAGAGACCTACCTACAAAGGCAGGCGCACGGGTGAGCGTTTGTCATGGTGAGTTACTCCTGCGAGGCGTGCAATGCCTGGTCGAAATCGGCTTCGATGTCCTCGATGGATTCGATGCCAACCGAGACGCGCACGTATTCCGGGGAAACTCCCGTTTCGATTTGCTCCCGCTCGGTCAACTGGGAGTGCGTGGTGGAGGCCGGGTGGATTACCAGCGTCTTGGCGTCGCCCACATTGGCAAGGTGGCTCGCCAGTTTCACGCTGTCGATGAACTTGACGCCGGCAGCCTTGCCGCCGCGGATTCCGAATCCGAGAATCGCGCCCGCTCCGTCGGGCAGGTACTTTTTTGCAGCCTGGTAATGCGAGTGGCCGGGCAAGCCCGGGTAGTTGACCCACTCCACCGCCGGGTGCGCCTGCAGCCATTCGGCCAGCGCCTGCGCGTTCGCCACGTGGCGCTCCAGCCGGACGTGCAGCGTCTCGATCCCCAGCAGGAATAGAAAGGCCGCGAACGGGCTCATCGACGCGCCGGTGTCGCGCAGCCAGTGCGTGCGGATGTGGATGATGTAGGCCAGGTTGCCCAGGGGCTTGAGCGCCTCCGTAAATACGACGCCGTGATAGGAGTCCGACGGCGCCGTGAATTCCGGCCACTTCGAGGCGTTGTCCGCCCATTGAAAGTTGCCGCTGTCCACGATAGCGCCGCCGATATGGACGCCGTGGCCGCCGAGAAACTTCGTGGTCGAGTAGACGGCGATGTCGATCCCATGCTCGAACGGCCGGAACAGGGCCGGCGTGAGCACGGTGTTATCCACGATCACCGGCAGCCCGTGCTTGTGCGCGATATCGGCGAGGAGGCGGAAGTCCGGCACGTCGTTCTTCGGGTTCCCGACCGACTCCAGATAGACTAGGCGCGTGTTCTCATCGGCGAGTTTGTCGATCTCCTCGGGATGGTCGGGATCGAAGAATCGCACTTCGATACCGAGTTTCTTGAACGTCTGGGTGAACAACGTCCACGTGCCCCCGTACAGACTCGTGGCGGACAGAAAGTTCTGGCCCGAGTGGGCGATCGTGAGAATGGCCGCGGTGATGGCGGCCTGTCCCGAGGCGAACGCCAGCGCTCCGACTCCGCCATCGAGCGCCGCGAGACGCTTTTCCAGGACGTCGTTGGTCGGGTTCATCAACCGCGAGTAAATGTTCCCGAATTCCCGCAGTCCGAACAGGTTCGCCGCATGCTCGGCGTCCTTGAAGACGTAACTGGACGTCGCGTAGATAGGGACGGCGCGCGCCGTGGTAGTGGGATCGGGCTCCTGGCCCGCGTGCAGGGCCAGCGTGCCGAGGCCCGGTTTCTTCCGTGTGTTTGCCATGATGTCCTCTTGAGTTGGATCGTCTACAATCCGTAGGAAACGCCCAGTGCGAATTGGTGCCGCACGTGCAGATCCACTCCCGGCAGGATTTTCCCCGCCGCCTGAGCTATGCCGAAATCGATGTTGAACTTGTGCTCCGTCGAGGGAACGATGCGCGCCGCATAGGTGAGCGTGGTCGGAACGATCGCGCCCGGAAGATCCTTGACGTCGCGCGGTTGCTGCGCGAACTCCGATCCGAAAATGAGTTGGCTCTTGGCCGGCCCCTTCACCACGAACGCCGCCGCGCCAAATAGACGGCCCTTGTACGCCGGGGCGTTCCCGGCCAGACCGAAAACGGAAGCGTTGGTCACCTTATAGCCCAGGTTCACCACCAGGGGCAATCCTTTCACTTGAGTTACGGTTTTTGTGGCGGTCA
>Ga0182027_10008674_pt1 | contig 14745 bp, 9 predicted proteins | sample 712E1DmetaG_FD_121300 | JGI IMG/M metagenome (GOLD analysis project Ga0182027, IMG submission 121300) | Permafrost microbial communities from Stordalen Mire, Sweden - 712E1D metaG (Illumina Assembly) | ecosystem: Environmental > Terrestrial > Soil > Wetlands > Permafrost | place: Sweden... | reverse complement strand
TATAACGGAAACCTTTACCGTTACGAAAATACTGCCGGTGTCGGAAACCCCATGGTAATGACTTATCATGACTCCCTACACATTGATGTGGGATTTTATAGCACACCGCAACTGGTAGATCTCAACGGAGACTCTCTACTTGATCTGGTGGTCGGTGCAAAAAACGGAAACCTGTATTATTATAAAAACACCGGAACAAAATATAATCCCGTATTCACTTTAGTCAACGATTCGCTCGGACATATTGATGTGATTGATCATTCCTTGTCTAATTACGGGTATAGCGTTCCCTGCTTTTTCAAAGACAGTACTGGCAAATTTAAACTCTTTGTCGGAAGTGAATCAGGGAGTATTTTTTACTACAAGGACATTGAGGATAGCATTAACGGTCATTTTACTCTTTTTGATCCAAAACTACTGGATATTTATGAAGGCACCCGAAGCGGAGTAGCTGTGGGAAATTTAAATCACGACGGGTATCTGGATATGATCATAGGAAATTTCTCCGGGGGACTATCCTATTTTGGTGGATCAGTGCCTCAGACCTCTCATGTAGGAATTGCAGAAAACACACCGGTAAACCCTTTCGATGTAACTCTTTTTCCTAACCCTGCAGAAAATAATATTACTATTGCTCTTTCGGAAGTAAATCCAGGTAATCCGATATCAATTCGGATTTACGATTTACTAGGGAATATAGTCTTTTTAAAGGAACTAAAAAGCAATGGTCTTTTGACAGTGGATGTGATGAATTTCAGCGATGGAATATATATTTGCAATGTTTCATCCATGGCAAAAGACCAACGTTCGTGGTATTCGGTAAGCAAGAAGTTTATTGTACAACATTGATACCTGCTTATCCGGTTTATTTTTATTGAAATTTTATCAGGTACACATCGCTTTTCCCGGCGCTGCTTAAATTATAGGAGCCGATTGAAAAACTATTGTTAAATGAACCGAAAAAATATTTATTGCCTGTATTATCGGTAGTGATGCAGTTAAAATCATCATAATTATTTCCTGCTGAAGCGGTAGCCCACTGCACATTTCCGTTTAAATCGCATTGAGCAATAAAAGTATTTCTTGTGCCTGTTTTGCTCACAATATGTGTATCGAAGTTCACGGAATTGCTTTCAAATAGCCCGCACAATAAAAGGTTTCCTGAATTATCCAAAGTTAATGATAAACCATTTTCTTCCTTATCACCTCCAAAACTCTTCGACCAGACAGCATTGCCATTCATATCATATTTTGCCAGAAATGCATCATAAAAATATCCGCCACCGTTATTTGTCAGGGGCGGGAGCCCTCCAAAACCAAGTGATGTACTGATGAAACGCCCTGTCAGATATATATTTCCACTGCCATCAGTTTTTATATCACATAATTCATCTGTTTTATTACCAGATGCACTTCGCGCCCAAATAGCATTTCCATTCGAATCATATTTTGTCAAGAAGACATCCCATGCTCCGGTATTATTGAGGGTCTGAGAATCAAATGAAATAATACTGCTTGTAAAATTTCCACCTAGGTATATGTTATTGCTATTATCAAGGGCCACAGTAGTGGCATCATTTCCCAAATTGCCTGATGAACACTTTGCCCAGAGCACCGTTCCGCTACTGTTTAATTTCACTACAAAGGTATTCACCCCACCAGTATTATTTAATATGAAGCTATCAAAAGCAATGGTGGTACTCCAGAAACTGCCTGATAAAATTATGTTTCCGCTATTGTCAATACTAATTCCCGTAGCTTTATCCCAGGCATTTCCTCCGAATTTTTTCGCCCATAACAAGGTTCCATTTGCATCGTATTTTGCAAGAAAAATATCCGCACCTCTGTCACCTCTTTTTTCCAGTATTACTGAAGGTGAAAACTTAATAGAATCGGTTTCAAACATACCACCAATATAACAATTTCCGCTATTATCAATAGCCATGCAGCGCACATGATTAAAATTCTTGAAATATGCAGAGTCTTTATCCAACGCCCCCGCACTCCTTGCCCAAAGTATATTTCCATTTGCATCAAGTTTTGTCAGGAAAATATCCGTTTTGCTTTTGAACATCAAATTAAGTGTAGTTGTTCCAAAACTTATAGTCGGGCTATCGAAAGTACCGGCAATAAAAACATTTCCGGAATTATCCGTTTTCACACAGGATGAAAAATCATCTTTAGTTCCGCCAAAAATTTTCGCCCAAGCCCATGAAGGCTGCGCAAAGCCTGTTGATTGAAATAAAAATATCAGGCAATAGGAAATAAATGAAACCTTTATATAATATTTCTTCATGTTTTTTTTACAAAAATAATAAAAAAAACTGCAATTATGTTAAAATGCGAGGCAGAGATTTCAAGTTAATAAATAATTATCAAGAAAATGTTCAGGAGCTTGAAGAAGCATCAAACTGAAAAGGAATTACAATGATTTCGGAACTTTTAATTTAATGCTCTTCTTTTTGTAATCAATCACTGCATGCATGGTCAGCATCAGATCGCTTCCAAACACTCCGTCTATTGGTGGAATATCAAGCATTTCATAGGATTGATTCACATGAGTCATATCAATCAAAACAGCATTATAATCCTTTAATAGAATTTCGCCCAACTTGAATTCTTTTATTTTCAGCATGTGGCTTTCCATGGTGTTGGTGCCAAGTCCGGTGGACAATTGATCATTTAACTTAAGTTTTTTGCTTCGCGTAAACTTGTGTATTCTTTTTGAATCAAAAGCTGTCATAGAGGCACCGGTATCAATCAGCAATCGGGATAGCTTTCCGTTGATTTGTGCCTGAAGCAATAAATGAAATCCCTGTCCCTGAATATTCAGAATTTCAATATCCAGTAATTGATATTTATTCGATTTTTTATTCAACAATAAATTTCCCATTCCCTTTCAAAACACCCTTATCTGTTATATTGAAGTAATACAACCCGGTAGTTAGATTTTCTCGCTGAAGAATAATTTCCTTTTCATTTATTACATTTATCCGCTTTACTTCCTGGCCCATCATATTATAAATAATCAACGATGCATTGTCAAGAGGCTTTGAAAGCTGAATAACAGCGCCTGAATTGAACGGGTTAGGATATACAAGTATATTATTATCAAATGATGAAATGTCATTAATTCCTACGTAAAAATTTATTTTTGCAATCCAGATATCAAAGCCACCTCCAGGATTTGTCAACGTGGTAGTACCAAAAGTAAGTGAGGAACTCCAGTAACTGCCGATCAGGTAAATATTTCCTGATGGATCCGAAGTAATTCCACGGCTATCATCAAGGTCATTACCCCCAATACTTTTTGCCCAAACAGCAGCGCCCGTATTATTATATTTGGCCACATAAATATCCGAACCATTTCCCGGATTAACATTTGTTAGCGTAGTGGAACCAAAAACAACCGTAGTACTTTCAAAAGTTCCAGTAATATAAATATCATTATTATCATCTACCGTTACGCCGCTGCATTTATCAATATATGAACCACTACCGCTTACAACCCATTGCTCAACTCCGCTTGAATTATATTTTACCAGGAAAGGATCATATTCCGCACCATTGTTATTTGTTGCAGTGTCTAATCCAAAAGCAGCTTTAGCACTATTAAAATCACCGGCTACATAAATATTATCATTCCCGTCAATTGCCAAACTGTTTCCTTTGTCAATACCAGCACCACCGCCTTTTTTCGACCATACATAACTTCCTGAGGCATCATATTTTGCCACAAAAATATCCCAGGAACCGTAATTAGTAAGCGGTCCGCCACCAAAATCAATAGAAGTACTACCATAAAAACCTGTGATATAAACATTCCCCGAATTGTCAACCGCTGTGGCATTGCCCTGATCATAATCACCGCCACCAAATCCTTTTGCCCAAACAATGCTTCCGCTAGAACTATATTTTACGAGAAATACATCCGTGTTTCCACCACCTGGTGTGGCATTGGTAAGAGTAGTAGCTCCAAAAACGATGGTCGGACTTCCGAACATACCTGTAACATAGACATCTCCTGAAGCATCTGTGGCAAGACCATACCTGCATCATTTTCAATACCACCAGCACTTTTAGCCCATTGGAAAGTACCTGCCGCATCAAACTTGGCTACAAAAATATCATTGTTTCCGTTGCTGTTTAGCGTGGTTGTACCAATGGTCATACTGGGGCTGCCAAATGTTCCTGTGATAAATACATTATTACTTGCATCTGTTGCAACAGCATAACCCTCATCAAGTAATGCACCACCAAAACTTTTCGCCCATAACACAGTGCCGCTTGGATCTTGTTTCACCAGAAAAATATCACTGCTACCAGCACAAGTTAAGTTATATGTACCACAAGTAAGAGTCGAACTTTGAAATAAACCAATAGAATAAACATTACCATTAGCATCCGTGGCAATACCTCTGCCTTCATCATTACCTGCCCCTGCAGGACTATAAGCCCATACCCAATCCTGTGTCTGTCCGAAAGCAGTCCATGAAAAAATCATGACCAATAATAAAAGTAAATTTCTTTTCATAATATTTTATTTTAGTGTTTTCAAACCCCAAACCTACATAAAATTTCCTTAAGTGAAGTACTATTTTTCTAATATTTGAAATTCAAATATAGGACTGCATATAAATCTATCATTTCTTTGAAAAAATAGAATGATTGACTCATGAAAATTAATCATTTGTCAAGAAGGAAATCATGTAATGAAAATTTTAGAAAGGTTATTCTTCCAGTTTTTCGTTGTTCGCCTTCATGGCATCACGCACTTCAACGCGTTCACCATTATTATAGGCAATCACAAAACAGTCAACCTTTTTGTCTTTGCGCAATTTGTCGCGTGCTGCCTGTGCATCTTTGTAGCTAGAATACCCACCCATTGCATATTTGAAATTTCCTTTATACTGATCTATAAAAATTTCATCAGACAAATTGTATGTAGATTTAAAAAAATTCTTATAGTATGGCGTGGGCATAGAAGCAATCTGAACTCTATATAAAACACCTTTTACATTAGCGGATGAATTCACAAACCCATTACCATTATTTTTAGGTTTAACATTATTGTTGTTATTCACTGCCACTACATTATTATTGTTATTAGTTGTCACCACATTATTATTGTTATTGGAAGTATTATTATTAGATGCAATAACAGAACCCGTTTTATCTATGCTCGTGATGGCTTTGATTTTTGATTTGTCATAATAACTGTTATACTTCGTGTTGGTCGGCATTATGATTACCTTACCATCATATATGTAATGATTATTGGTAGTTGGATTCGCCACATAATTACTCGCCAGCACTATAGATCGATCGAAATTCCGGGTAACGGTAGTATCTTTTTCATTGATAACATAACCGTTGAACCGCAACGAATCATCAATATAATCCTTTTCAATCTGTGCATAATTAATGGTCACACCATTTTCATCTACCAGGTTACCTGCCGGAGTATTCGGTTCATTATCACGATAATTAGGAATGCCATCTTTATCGTCATCCAATGGACAACCTTTTGAATCTACTTTTACATTGGGAGGTGTATCAGGGCATTGATCAACCACATCAGCAATACCATCACCATCCGAATCCATTTTATTAAGGTCCTTAAAATTTATATCCTTCCATTTTTCATTGGCAAGATTCATGATGGAACGTCCACCAAGATTGAACTGCAGAGAAACAGACGAATAAAGGTATGCATCATTATATTTATCGAAGAATTTTGTCTGAGGTGGGTTCTCGCCTTTATTATCAATATAATCTGTTTGAGTAAATACATATATCACCGAAATATTTCCTTCAAACTTATCTGAAAACTTCCATTTAAATCCTCCTCCCATCGGGATGATAAGAGAATTATGTTTATATAAATTTAAACTGTCAAGCCCTGTTTCAAATTTATAATCCCGATGCAGAAGGTTGCCCAACTGGGGATATTCGGGATCAAACTGCCGATCACGGATAGTACCATCTTTCCAGAAATAATATTTTTTTCCATCTTTATCATACAAATCTCCTTTAGGATTGAACTTCATGTAACCGAATCCTAAAGAAATAAATGGTGCAAGACGGGACTTTTTATGCACGATGATATCATTATCCAGATGGATCAAACAATTCAGATCGCCTTGCATAATAGTTGTCTTGAAATTAATATGTTTATCAGGTCGGTTATCGTTTTGCGAAATGCTTCCCTTCATTCCATTTAACTGAACACCGAAAGTATTACCAAAACGCTGTTCTACATTCACATTAAACGCATTATTTGAACGAGCTGTGGTCCACATATCCGTGAGGTTATTGCCAACATCCCCGAATATTGCCAGAAAGCCAGCTCCAACTCCTATTGAAGGAAGACGGTACTTGTTATACTCAGGCAATGAATCAGGATTGATTTTTTTTGTCTGTCCATAAACACTAAAAGCCACACAAAGTGCAGCTAAAAATGTAAGTACTTGTTTCCCTTTTTTCATCTATAGGTTTTGGAATTGAGCCAATTGATTTAAACCATTGTTAATTAAAAAAGGTTACTCTAATAAATAAAAAAATCAGAAATTCGGTTTTAACGAATATTTATTATAAAAGTCATCAATATGCTTCACTGCTTCATCAGCAGTATCAACAACAATAAATAAATCCAGATCCTTCGGACAAATATTTTTCTCCTCTAATAGCCGTGTCTTCAGCCAGTCAATCAATCCGGACCAATATTCTTTCATTACTAATACAATTGGAAACCGTGCAATCTTCTGAGTTTGTATCAATGTAATAGCTTCAAATAATTCATCCATCGTTCCAAAACCACCTGGTAATACAATAAAACCTTGAGAATACTTCATAAACATCACTTTTCTAATAAAAAAGTAGTGAAATGAAACTAATTTATCACTATCAATAAATTGATTATGTGTTTGCTCAAAAGGCAGGTCAATATTTAATCCTACAGATTTTCCACCTCCGAAATTTGCACCTTTATTCGCCGCTTCCATAATGCCGGGGCCGCCTCCAGTGATAATACCAAATCCATGCTGAGTGAGTTTATAGGCAATATCTTCAGCCATTTTATAATATTTGTGGCTTGGATGTGTGCGTGCAGAACCAAAAATAGTCACACAGGGACCAATAATAGAAAGCTTTTCAAAACCTTCAACAAACTCAGCCATCATTTTAAAAATCTGCCATGAATCGTTTGATTTAATTTCGTTCCAACCTTTCTCCAACAATGCCTCGCGGATTTTTTCCTCTTCATCAATTATTTTTTTTCCCATACAATTTAATTTTAAAGTGTAAATTTACATTGAAATGATGCTAAAAGCAAGTTTTTTTATTTTTAATTAATCCATTCTGCAAGAAATTCGGCAGTATAACCTTTTTTGTTACGCACCAGACTTTCAGGAGTTCCTTCCGCCACAATAGTTCCACCATTCCCTCCACCTTCAGGGCCAATATCAATAATATGATCGGCCATTTTAATAACATCCATATTATGCTCAATTATCAAAACAGTATTTCCTTTGTCAGTCAATTTATTCAACACTTCCATCAACACCCGTATATCTTCAAAATGAAGTCCGGTGGTGGGTTCATCCAGAATATATAATGTATTTCCAGTATCCTTTTTTGATAACTCAGTGGCAAGTTTTACACGTTGTGCCTCCCCTCCAGAAAGAGTGGTTGACTGCTGTCCCAGTTTGATATAACCAAGACCCACTTCATCTAAGGTGCGTATCTTTTGAATGATCGCAGGCACATTCGCAAAAAACTCTACCGCTTCTTCAATATTCATATTCAGCACATCGTTGATGGATTTTCCTTTGAAACGAATTTCCAGTGTTTCCCGATTATATCGCTGACCATTGCAGGTCTCGCAATTCACATACACATCAGGCAGGAAATTCATTTCGATAGTTCTCAAACCTGCACCATGACAGGTTTCGCAACGTCCGCCTTTCACATTAAAAGAAAATCTTCCGGCAGCATATCCACGAACTTTTGATTCAGGAAGCAATGCAAATAATTTTCTTATTTCATCAAAGACACCAACATAGGTGGCAGGATTAGAACGGGGCGTTCTTCCTATGGGAGATTGGTCAATCTCAATTACCTTATCAATTAATTTTATTCCCTGAATGCTTTTATAAGGAAGTGGCTTTCTAAATGAATGAAAAAAATGCTGGCTTAAAATCGGATATAGTGTTTCGTTTATCAGAGAAGATTTACCAGATCCGGAAACACCCGTCACACAAATCATTTTCCCAAGCGGAAATTCTACATCCACATTTTTCAAATTATTTCCTTTGGCTCCAAACAATTGCAAAGAATTTCCATTTCCTTTTCGTCTGATTTTCGGAATCTCAATTTCCTTTGTGCCCTTTAAATATTGAGAAGTTAAAGTATCAAAGGTCAGCATTTGTTCAGGTGTTCCGTGAGCAACAATCTCCCCTCCGTGCAATCCGGCATGAGGACCAATATCAATAATATAATCAGCGGAAAGAATCATCTCTTTATCATGCTCAACTACCAGTACTGAATTACCAATATCTCTTAGCTCTTTCAATGCTTTTATAAGTTGAACATTGTCGCGCTGGTGCAGACCAATACTTGGTTCATCCAATATGTATAGCACTCCCACAAGTTGTGAACCGATTTGAGTTGCGAGCCGAATCCTTTGTGATTCTCCACCGGACAGGCTGCGAGCTGTGCGGTCCAGTGTAAGATAATTAAGTCCCACATTAAGCAGGAACTGAGTTCTTACCTGTATTTCACGGATAATCTCATGGGCAATAATTCTTTTTTTCTTTTCTAGTTTTTCCTCTAACGTTGACATCCATTGCTGCAATTGGCTCATGTCCATACATGCCAATTCGAAAATATTTTTTTCAGCGATCCTAAAATAAAGTGAGTCCTTCTTAAGTCGACTGCCATGACATTCAGGACATGAAATATAATTCATGAACACAGAAGCCCATTTGCGAAAAGAAGGAGAATTACTGTCATTGTAATGATTCAGAATAAAAGTTACAATACCATCAAAACTCAGAGCATAACTTGTACTTGCACCAAGGGCTTCATTCTTCACTTTGAACAATTCATCCGAGCCATTCAATATTAAATTGATGGCTTCATCAGAAATTTCACCGATGGGCGTGTTAAGATCAAAACCATATTTTTCACCAATTGCAGTAAGTTGTCTGAAAATCCACGAAGGCTTGTATTCCCCAATTGGCGCAATCCCTCCGTTCTTAATGCTTTTTGTTTTATCAGGCAGAATTTTATCTACATCCAGTTCAGTGACAGTTCCCAATCCATTGCATTTCTGACAGGCACCGTAAGGAGAATTAAATGAAAAAGAATTTGGCTCGGGCTCAGGATAAGATATTCCGGAAACAGGACACATCAGAAATTTACTGAAGTGTTTCACTTTATTATTTTTTTCTTCCATCACCATCATCAATCCTTTTCCTGTTTTCAGTGACAGTTGAACTGATTGTGAAATCCGAAAACGCGCTTCTTCTTCAATAAATATATTATCAATGACAACTTCTACATCATGTGTTTTATAACGGTCAAGTTGAAGTCCGAAAGTAATCTCACGTATCATCCCGTCGATCCTCACTTTCAGAAAGCCCTGCTTACGAACATAATCAAACAACTCGCGATAATGACCCTTCCTCCCTTTGACCAATGGAGCAAGCAGTGCGACATCCTTCCCTGAATAATTTTCAATGATCAGATCAACAATTTTATTATCTGTAAATCGGACCATTTTTTCCCCAGTCATATAAGAGTATGCATCTGCTACTCGAGCATAAAGTAATCGAAGAAAATCATAAATTTCCGTGACTGTTCCTACAGTGGATCGTGGATTCCGGCTGTTTGATTTTTGTTCAATAGAAATTACCGGACTTAATCCTGTGATCTTATCAACATCAGGCCGTTCCAGGTTGCCAATAAATTGCCGTGCATAGGCAGAAAAAGTTTCAATATACCGACGTTGTCCTTCAGCGTAAATGGTATCGAAAGCCAGTGATGATTTACCGGAACCACTCAGACCCGTCATCACCACCAGCTGATTACGCGGAATAACAACATTAATATTTTTCAGGTTATGAACGCGTGCACCATATACTTCAAGTTGTTCACCGAATCCTGAAAACTCTTTATTTTCTTCAGCAAGCTCTCCCAACATTTTATCATCCTGCTTTTCCATGCTATCCGGATAATTATTATTCAATTATTTCACACTGTCTTTTGGAAAAAGAGTTTCATCGGGAATATCCTTCAATAATGTGCTGTAATTTGTAAATCCTTCTTTGGGTAATTTCAGTATATATGTTTTCTTGGTAGGATTTGTCAGTGTGTTTTTTCTAAGCCAGGGATTAAACCACTTCAACATTTTATAGGTCACCTTCATTTTCTTTGCAAACCCTGCAATGTCTGTAATGCTAGAATCAACATCCACTGTGTAAGATGGAATCTCAGGATACAGATCGCGTTTTTTTAAAAAATACCCATATCTTTTGGGATCTGAAAGAATTATTTTAAAGGCTAAAATCCTGTAAACATATCTTGATGTTTCGGTATTCAATAACAAATCGTAATAGCTGGTATTTTTTTGAGATTCGATTTGTTTATTAAGTCCCGCTTTGCCCATATTATATGAAGCTGCAGTTTCAGTCCAGCTTTTATATGTATTATATGAATCGCGAATAAATTTACAGGCAGCTTCCGTAGATTTTTCAGGACTGTATCTTTCATCAATCTCTTCTGTCACAATTAATCCATAACTGATGGCTGTTTCCTTGAGCAACTGCCAAAATCCCACAGCATTTGCAGGAGATACAAGATTTTCGAATCCGCTTTCTGCTACAGCAAGATACTTAAAATCATCGGGAATATTATTTTTTTTCAGAATCGGTTCAATGACCGGAAACCAGCGATTAGCACGCTTGATATACATGGATGTCTGCGACTGAAAAAAAGTATTTCCGGTAAGTTCTTTATCAATACTTTCTCTGACATCAAACCTATCAATGGGAACGGGTTCACCTGCAAAATCAAGTTTCTCCGGGATATCCACTGCAAAAACACGATAGTTTTTCTGGAATTCACTCTTCGATTCAGTACTATTGTTTTTTTTACCGGAAGAAAAGTAAAAGATAAAAAGGACCAATGCCAGAATAATAACTCCGGATAATACTAACAACATTTTTTTCATAATAGAAAGCTCTTTGTAAAATGAAATGATCTTCACTTTTTATTAATATTGGAGATATAGAAAAGAATGGTAAACACCAGCAAAGCATATATTGAAAAAAGTAAAGCATAAAAATAATTCCAGTTTACAACTCCCTCTATAATAATCATAAGGAATGACGATAATACGGATAGTCCCAGATAAACCAAGGCGATCTTACGATCTTTTAAACCCAGGTACGACAGATGATGTGTTGTATGATCTTTTCCACCAATGAATGGAGATTTCCCATGAAGAATTCTATTAATGATCACCACTGTTGTATCTGTTAATGTCACTAAAAAAACTAAGATTACGGACAATATTTGTTTTGTCGGAACCTCGTTGTGGTAAAAATCATTTCCATTCCATAAATAAATAATGCTGAAAGCCGCAAGGAAAGCCCCAAGAAATTGACTACCCGTGTCACCCATAAAAATTTTAGATGGGTGCCAGTTATAGTATAAGAATCCTAAAATAGCAGCCAGCATTCCGATCAGAATAAAAAGATGCGGATTTAAAATATCATTGGTCAGATAAAGAATAAGGATGATTGATGAAATAATACAAATCGAAATGATGGAAGAAATGGCATCCATATTATCAATCATATTGATTGAATTCATTATTCCCACTACCCAAAACAGCGTGATAGTATAATTGAGCCAGTCATAGCTGAACAAATGAACATAGGTACCTGTCAGAATAAGAACTATTGCACAGCTGATCTGTGTAAATAATTTTAAAAGAGGTTTGGTATTATAGGCATCATCAAATAATCCCATCAGGAAACCTAATGTAACAGCGAATAAAACACCGATGAATTGCCTGTTCAGAAAATACTGGCTTCGTTCAAAGAAAAATGAATAGGCAGTAATTGACAGCAGAAAAATAATATAAAATGAAATTCCTCCCAGTGCAGGCTTTGATTCAGGACTCCATCTGATGACTGTATCATTTTCATTTCTAATTCCGAGCGTTCTCGCAAATTTCAGAAAAAGTCCATTTATTAAAAGCGAAAATATGATAGAACAAAGGAAATATGTAATATATACGGATAGTAAAAATAGGTCGGATTTATACATATCTAAAAAATGAAATGCAAAATTACTAAGAAATTCAATAAGAATTATTAAAACGGACTTATAAAATCTCTCAATAAAGGTGCTTGCTTGTCTTTATCAGAAAGTACCGGATTTACGAATTCCCAGTCTATTCCTATATCCGGATCGTTCCATAATAAAGACCGTTCGGATTCTTTATGATATACATTTGTGCATTTATATGAAAATATTGTATTTTCCTCAAGGGAAAGAAAACCATGTGCAAAACCTTCAGGAATCCAGAAGATTTGATTGTTTTGTTCGGAGAGAATAATGGAAAAATACTTACCGAAAGTTTTTGAGTCCTTCCTGATATCAATAGCCACATCTAATGCAGATCCTTTTATTACCCGAACTAATTTTGCCTGAGCAAATGGAGGAACCTGAAAATGCAATCCACGCAGCACACCTTTTCCCGACATCGATTGGTTATCCTGTACAAACTCATCACGTATGCCGATATCAATAAATCTGGGTTTATTATAGGGTTCAAAGAAGTAACCGCGTTCATCGCAGAAAATTTGCGGTGTAATGACAAGAAGCCCGGGTATGAAGGTTTTAGTTGTGTTCAATTATTTTCTTCTAAAAAAATTATGTATCCTGTTGAAAAAAGAATTCTTCCCTGCATCATCTTTTTCTTCTTCGTAATAGCCATAGCCATAGCCATAGCCGTAGCCATAGCCACTACCATATTTTATCGAATTATATCCTTTTCTCTTTATATAACCATAACCCGAACTAATCACAGGCACAGCATTAAGAATCACTGTTATATTTTTAATACCGTTCTCCTGAATCAAACGGTTTATGTTTTGAATAAAAGAACGATGCGAGTAACTTGCCTTAAAAACATAAATCGGAAAATCAGCTATTTGTAAACTCTTCATCCCATCCGTGACGATACCTACAGGTGGGTTATCAATGATGATGTAGTCATAAATAGTTTTTAAATGCTCAAGCATATCGGTCATACATTTACCGATAATTAGTTCTGATGGATTTGGCGGTACAGGTCCGGCCGTAATAAAATCAAGATTAGGTATGTCGCTGTGCTGGATACAATTTTCCGGTTTATCCTTACAAGAAAGAATTGTACTCATTCCATTAACATTTCTTACATTAAAACCTAAATGTATCTTTGGCTTACGCATATCTAAATCCAGCACAATTACTTTCTTATCAGAAAACGCAATAATACCGGCCAGATTAATGGCTATAAATGTTTTCCCTTCTCCCGAGATGGTCGAAGTAATAGCAATGATCTTCGGACGATCTTCATTATTTATAAATTGCAAACTTGTTCTGATTGAACGCAACGACTCTGCAATCAATGATCTTGGACGCTTATCCACTAATAATTGAGAAACAGGAATTTCATTTTCATACTTTGGTACGATGCCCAAAATCGGAGCATCCGTATATTTTGTGATATCATTGACATCTTTAATTTCAGTATAAAAAAGATATTTTATGACTACCAGACCTAAACTCAATAGAATGCCTATGATCAGACTAAAAAGATAAACCATCCGCTTATTAGGAGAAATAGGTTGCCTTGCAGTGGTGGATTTTTCAAGTACCACGTTCTGAGAAACAAATCCCGCTTTAGAAATAGAATATTCTGCCTTTTTCTCAATGAGCTGATTATAGAATTTTTCATTTACACTATATAATCGCTGAAGCCGGCTGAATTCAAGTGTATTATATGAAGTTCCTTTAATATTTGCAGTTAATTCGTACTCTTCAAGTTTTTTGTTTAGGTCGGCACTTCGGGAAATAATGTTTCTCTTAAGGGTTTTAATACTTTCTATTAAAAGTTTCTTCTGAATTTCAATCTGATAATTAATGGATTCTATTTGTCCGCTACTTGCTGTGACTTCATACATCATCTTTTCTTTTTTCAGTAAAAGATCCTGCAATGAGTTAAGCAGTGTGGAAATGGTTCCCTGAAACTCGCTGCCCGCAAGAAGAGGAATCAATTTATAAACATCTATATCTTTTTTTTCTGTAAGATTTCCTTCAATCTCAGTCATTATACTTTCTTCCATTTCCAGTTTGACCAGTTGATTTTCGAAATCATTCATTCTTGAATATACAGTAGGTAGGGGATTAACCTTATTAGAATCGATGTTATTCTTTTTCTTGAAATCCTCTAATTGTAATTCTGACCTGAAAAGAGTATCATACACTATCTTAAGCTGATCATCAATAAATCCGAGTATTTTATTGGCACTTTCCCCTTTCTTTTCAACATCATATTTATTGAACTCCTCAGTGATAGTATTTACGATATCGCTGGCTTTAGCAGCATTTCTGTCCTGAATACTAATCTGTATTGTTTTTGCCGCTTCATTCAGAATACTAACACTTAAATGCTGAGCATAGGTTGGT
>Ga0182027_10008673_pt1 | contig 14747 bp, 11 predicted proteins | sample 712E1DmetaG_FD_121300 | JGI IMG/M metagenome (GOLD analysis project Ga0182027, IMG submission 121300) | Permafrost microbial communities from Stordalen Mire, Sweden - 712E1D metaG (Illumina Assembly) | ecosystem: Environmental > Terrestrial > Soil > Wetlands > Permafrost | place: Sweden... | reverse complement strand
GTCGCCGCGGACTTCGGCCACGCCCCCTTCTTTGTGGCATTTTCCGCACATAGCGATAATATTCAAACGTGAAATGGGGGAGGCTGAATCGGTTTTCGAGCGCGTTGCATGCGTCCCATGACACGTAACGCATGTTGGGGCGGCGCCGTCGCCTTTCGCGTGCAAGACCCCATGGATGCTAGCGTCGTATATTTGAACGACTTTTGAATGACATGATGCGCAATTCACTTTTCCGCTTTTTAGGCAAACAGGGTTGTGGCCGGTAGAGACATTTTCGTGACATTCTATGCAATGTAAGTTTTTATGGGCGGAGCTGTCGATGTCGGTCACGGATACCATAAGCGAATCCGGCATTTTGTTTCCCGCTACGGGGGAAGCGCTGTGGCAGCTCAAACAATAATCATCGTTGAACGTTTCGTCCGGAAAGACTTTCCTTTTTGCATGTAAAGCATGGCATCCGCCGCACTCGGGAATGGACAACGCGAGCGGTTTCTTGGAATCCGATGAAAATACTTTTCGATGAAGGTCCTCGATTTTTGCGTGGCATGCCGAGCATGTTGAAACCAATTTTCCCCGGCTGGTAGGAGAGTTTCTGTCGGAATGTCTCAATACATCGTGACTATTGTGACAATTGGTGCACACTGCGGTGACTTTAAGGCCCATTTTCGCGCCGTTTTCATGGATCCTATCGGTAAAATCGTCTTCCGAAAGCGGTTTGCTTTTATCGCCGTGACAGCTCAAACAAGAGCGATTGATGTTTAAAACATAGGTTTGGGAACCGAGGTCTTTACGGGAAAGAATATCGTGTTTGCCGTGGCATGTTATGCACGTAGGGGCCTTGGGCTTTTTTGCATTGAGCGCGCGCGCGTGACGGCTGATGGAATAATCTTTTGATTCGGTTGCATGGCATTTGTCGCAGGTCGCGGGCTTGAGTTTCGCCGGATGAGGAAAATCTTCAACGTTGGCGTCGCCATGACACTCAACGCAATTAAGCTTACCATGCACCGACGCTTCAAAATTGCTTTTGTCGACATAAAGAGATCGCTTGGGGTCCGATTCCGAAACGAGACTTTTATCGGCATGACATTCAAAGCATGCTTGGGAATTTTGAACTTCGGCTGAAAAAGCAGGTAACGCGGCAAGCGTAAGCAGCAATAATCCGAGGTAATAAAATTGCGCTCCAAGGCGTTTCGTTAAAAGCAGAAATTGCCCCTTAAAATTGTAGGTAAGAAGGTTGCATAAAGCAACTATTGTGCCAGAGAAACATTTCCTATATATGCACATCTGAGCATGATTTTGAGAAAATCACATTCCTAATTATCCAAATATCATCCGGTCTTTGGATGTTTTATCACCTGAAAAAGTTAAAGAAAATTTGATAAAATTGATTTAAAAGGGTTTTTAGCCATAATAAATCAATGGCATATTTTTTGCAATGTACGAATAAGACACTCAAATATTTACGATTCAAACGCTATATTTTTTATAGTTACCATCACAATCTTCATCAAATTTTCAAAAGGGGGCGTTCGTGAGTTATAAAAAAAGTCGCTTCGCGTGCGTGCTTTTAGGAGGCATCGTTCTTGCCGCCGTATTATTTATTTTGCCTGGTTGTCAAAAGACCGTCGGGCCGGCCGGGCCGGCGGGTAAAACGGTTTACGATACCCTCGTCATTAAAGATTCCCTTATTCATATCGATACTATCTTTCATAAAGACACGATTATCATCAGGACCCATGACACGACGATGGTCATTGATTCGGTTATTCACCGCGATACTACCGTTAAAAACGATACGACCTACATGAATTCCTCGTGTATCGTTTGCCATAACACCGCCAAGCTTGATTCAATTACCATGCAATATCAGATGTCCTACCATTTTACGCGGGGCGTCGTCAACAACTCAAGCAGGTATTGCGAACGGTGTCACACCAGCGAAGGTTTCCAGGAAATTACCGGCGACGGACTAGCCGCTTGTCAGGCCGCAATTCCTAACGCCACGAGAATCGGCTGCGCAACCTGCCATCAAATGAAAAGTTTTGATTTGATCGATACCGCCGCGTGCATTTTGAGAACAGTATCCCCGGTTGTGTTGAATTATAACAATGCTTTTAGTTCAGCGGGCGCATGGACGACGCAACAGACCACGGATTTCGGCGAAGTTAATAACCTTTGCGCTACTTGTCATCAAATTAGGGGCGCAACCTCATTTACCTACATGGACACCACAACGACCGTTAATGGCGCGGCAAATGCGAATAAGGCCGCCGCCGATAAGTCGTTCGCTCAACTTGCGTACTTTCCCGTCAGTAAATATGCGCCTACCGACACGGTGCAATATAAGAACAGCACCAGTTTCGCCGTTCACGACGGCAATCAGACGAATGTATTCAAAGGCATCAACGCTTATGAATATCCATTGGCCAACTATGATGGTAAAGATACGTCCACATGGCATCACCTTAACTGGAATTGCTCGGATTGTCATATCATGACCCAATTCAGCGCCGTCGATTCAACGGGCGGACATACCTTTAAGATCAACAGAAAGGATCCTAAATGCACGGGATGTCATTCCCTTGCCTCACTCATATCGTCGGATTCGGCGTATATTGCCGGTCAGTTGACAACGTTGGGTGATTTGCTCGTCGCACGGAAAATAATGACGAAAAAAGTGAACACCACGGCCGGCCAACTTCCTTATACCTATACCGCTCTGGCTTCCCATGATTTTTATGGAACGGTATATGATACCGCAAATTCAGGTATGTACTATGCCGCGACAGCAAGTAACAACTCGGTTACGCCGACGACGGGGTTACTTGCTTACGACAACATGGTTTCATGGGCAATGGATACGGCTCATGTGAGCGTTGTCGTTGCCGGAGCGACCGTTAATTCTTCCGTTCCAAGCTATACTACGAGAATCGCTCGCGCCTGGAAAGGCGGAGAGCTGGGCGCCGCGTACAATTTCGGTTATGTCTTCAACGCTCTTTATCAACCGGGTTATGGAATACACAACCCTGCCTATATAAAAAGCGTATTGTCGGCTTCCATCAATTGGCTGAATGCAAATTGACGTAGTTTGGCGAAAACATGAAAAAGCTCCGGCATTATTGCCGGGGCTTTTTTTTAAAAACAAAAACAATTCTCTTTCTTTTTGAAAACTATTTTGTATATTTTCAGGGTAATTATTTTTGAAACGCTCATTTTTAAACGGCAATAATGACGCATAAAGTATCAATCTTGGGCTGGGCGGTACTGCTTCCCGCACTGTGCTTTGCCACGAATTTCGGCGGAGATTGGGGCACGACGCTCTATCTTTACCGCGACCGCATCGACACGCTCCAGTCGCTCACGAACTTTTACGAGAACCTTAACGTCCATGCAATCAATATCAATGGTTCCGACATTTCCGTATTCGCCAACGCAAACGCCACCAATGCCTTTACTGGACCGTCAAGAAAAGAAGTGGAAGTAAACCACTTGTATCTCGATTGGCGCAACATCCAAAACAAACTGGACCTTCGCGTCGGACGGCAAAGGAATTTCGAGGGCGTGGAGCCGTGTTATTTCGACGGTGTGAGTTTCCATGCGCGCCTTTTGCCGAACATAACGCTTTCGGCCTATGGCGGCCCCAAAGTGCCTTCGCGGTTTTCCTCCACCGCCGTTGAAACCAACAAAGATTCCGCCATTATCGATATCGGCGCACGGGCCCAAGCCGCATTCGGCAAAACTTTAATGGGGCTTTCCTTTCACCAAGACCAGCAGTATCACACGACGTCCGATCAGGACATTGGGGCGGACCTTTCGCAGTCGATAGGAAAGCTGTTTTATCGGGGCGACTATACCTATAGTATCAGTGAAAACAGGCCCGATAATTATGAATTGTACCTTCAGCTTAAGCCTTTTGAAAAAATAAATATAACCGGAACGTTTTATGGCGACAATAGTAAGCCCGACACCATGGACATTTTCGCCACGAGGATTTTTCAGGATTATTACCAAGCAAGTTTTGCCGCGGCCTATGGATTTTCCCCGCAAACCATAGTCAGCGCGGGGTATATGCAGCGAATCATTAATGAAGATAACGCCAATTACGAAATCAAGGCCCGTTTTGAAAACCCCCGGTTATTCGCCGAATTTCTTCACGACTGGGGTTATGGCGGATTTAATACGCAGGGCAACATTGCAGTGCATTTCTGGAAAACGACCTATACGTTAATGGAAGTGGGCGGTACGGTCATGCGCTACGGCTTTTCCGACACCGCTTCCGCTTTGCCGCTGTACGCCTGGGTGGGGCGGGCCGCCGTTGACGTTGCGCCCGCATTGTCCTGGTGGAATTCCCGCTTGGAATTGCAATATTTACGAAACCGGTTTTATCAATACGACACACGACTATTGTTTGTTACCCATATTTATTTTTCAACATTCACGACACGATGATTATGATACTTAAGGCCTCATTGACCCCGATACTATTTTTTATCGCGCTTCTCGCGGTGTTTTGCCGCGCCGACAGCATTGATAGCGCTCTTGACACCATTAAATTCTCCCATAAACTTCATCTCAAGGACGTCGGCGCGACCTGTCTGGATTGTCATACCGGAGCTTCGGAAAACACCGGGGGCGGGAAAATGAACCACCCGCACATGGAAAGCTGCAAGAATTGCCATAAAGACGAATTTGAAAAAAAGAACTGCGCTCTGTGCCATTCCAACGTTAAAAACGCGCGGTTTTTCCAGGTCGAATTGCACCATAAATCATTTTCACACAAAGCCCATTTGGTGCGCGGGGTCGAATGCACGTTTTGCCATAAAAACCTCGATACGGTCGCCTATGCAACCGCCAAGAACCTTCCCGACATGTCGGTATGCTATTCATGTCATAACGATAAAAAAGCGCCCCGTAACTGTACCATGTGTCACGACGATCCGCAGCGGATCAAGCCCGAGTCGCACCGATCGCTCTGGTTTGTCAGACAAGACCACGGTCGAGACGCCCGGTTTAACACGCTTACCTGCGAAAAATGCCATCAGCAAACCTACTGCGACCAATGTCATTTCGGGCAATCGAAATTCAAGATCCACGATCCCAACTATACCTATACGCACGGCTTGGAAGCCCAGCGACGTGACAAAAACTGCATGATGTGTCATGAGGTCCAAAATTCGTGCGAGAGTTGCCATACGGGGCGGAAATGAACAAGAACTTACTAATTATTTTCCTCGTTATTTCCGGCTTCCTGCTCTATTTCAATTGCAGCAAACTGGCCGAAATTCCAACGAGCGTGCTGAATAACAAATGCGAAGTTTGCCATCAGATCCCGCCCGCCGATTCAATGCATCGACCGGGGACCAACACTGCGGTTTGTCAGCAGTGTCATAAAGGATATTCGATTTCCGGCACTGCCATTACGCTTGATTCCACGCATGATAACGGCGTAATCAACTACCAGTGCGACCAATGCCATGGGTATCCAAAAGCGGACACCATGTGGTATCATGCGAGCTGTAGTCTTACCAATATCAACTGCGATTCATGCCATCCGGGCGTTGCGGTCAAAAACAACATGATCGAGGCGCTTCCAACGTCCCATAACAATGATTCCGGGGCCGTCGGGATCAAATGCAATGCTTGTCATGGGTTTCCGCCAGGCGGACTTGCCCATGCGAACAGCAGTGCGTCGCGCGTAAACTGCGACTCATGCCACACGGGAGTTGTCGTGAAGAACGGGGCCATTTCAATACTGGCGAACCATACGAGCAGTCCCATCAAGTGCATCGTTTGTCACAGTGTTCCCCCGAATGACGGCGTTCACGACACGACGAAAAAATTCAACTGCGATGCGTGTCATGCTGAAATAACCATTGTAAACAATTTATATACGCTGGACACAACCCATGATAACGGCAGTGCAACCATTGCAATAAAAACGTGCACGGTTTGCCATGGCTTTCCGCCGCCGGGAAATTCCCATGCCAATAGCACTTCGACACATGTTAATTGCGACTCTTGTCATTCGAGAATCGTCGTGACTGCCGGCGTACCGACGCTTGCCCCAAACCATAATAGCGGACCGATCACTTGCACCGTTTGCCATTCCGTGCCGCCCGATACTTTCCCGCACAACATCGCGCAAAAATTCAACTGCGACTCCTGTCATACCGGGATTTCGATCAGCAATAATTCATATACGCTCGATCCTTCATTACACAATAACGGGACCAGTGGCTTGAAGTGCACTCCGTGTCACGCTTTCCCGCCTACGATAAATCCCCATCCGGAACATGTTACGGTTAAAAACTACGATTGTTCGGTTTGTCATAACGGATATAACGGGGCAACGACCCCGCCGACTCCGCCCGCGTACCACATGGGCGATACTATCGTCAAATTCTCGAATTTCCTTTCGATCGGCACGCTCGGCGCGAAATACGACGCCACAACCAAGAGTTGTTCGGCCGTGTACTGCCACGGCAACTTTCCGGACGGTACGAACCGGACCGTAAAAACGAGCGACACGAACTCAATCGGCTGCGCGTTCTGCCACGACACAGTGTCCATGTTTGCAAACGGTCATCCCCGGACCGACACGCTTATTTGGCACCGCCATACCAATGCGGGCACGATTAAAAGCTGCGGCTATTGTCATGCGGGATACAGCATCACCCCGCCCGTTTCGGTGTTCGATTCGACGCATGTGAACGGAGTGTACGACGTGGTGGTCCTGGATAATTCAGGCAATAGGGTAGCGGTTAAACCTGATGCAACCGGACACGTCAATGCCGCGGTTTGCACGCCCTGCCATTAAAGGGTTTGTAAGAAGCAATAAAGCGACTTGCAGTCTTTCCCTATATCCCTATCGTAAACGAAGTCATGGTGAGCGATCCGGCAACGGCCTCATCATTGAAAAAAGAAACGGTTTCGCCGGGTTTTTGCAGCGATAACGCATAGAGCATCGGCAAGTAATGGTCGGGCGTGGGAATTGCCATTTGGGCAGGTTCGCCAAGTAAAGGATAATCGATCAGTTTTTCATGGTCGTTTTCAACAATTAATTTCTTGAACAAATCATTTGCTTCAATTGCCCAATCATAGCCGGACGGTTCGTTAAAATCTTCCCCGCGGACCGAAACTTTCCTAAGGTTGTGGACCATGTTCCCGCTGCCTATTATCAGAACGCCCATTTCACGAAGCGGTAAAAGTTCCTTACCTAAATTATAGTGGAATTGCGCGGGTTGGGTAAAATCCATGCTCAGTTCAACAATTGGAACGTCGGCCTTGGGATACATATTTTTTAAAACGCTCCAACATCCATGGTCCAAGCCCCATTCAAGGTCGAATCCAACCGAAACCGATGAGATGCAATTCTTGGTTTCTTGCGCCAGCCATTTGCTTCCCGGCGCACGATAACTTACCTGATATAATTCATCCGGAAAACCTCCAAAGTCGTGGATGGTCCGGGGCGCAGGCATGGCGGTAACAAAGGTATCTTGGGTTTCCCAATGCGCGGAAATGCAAAGCACGGCTTTAGGTTTCGGAATGCTTTTTGCCAAAGTACCCCATTCGCGTGAAAACCTGTTGTCTTCAATCGCGTTCATGGGCGTTCCATGGCCGATAAATAAAACGGGGCAAAGGGTGTTTTTTAACGTCATCGCTTTTGCCGCTGATTTCGCTCGCCGACTAAAACAACGGTTTTAATTTAGGCTTTGAACTGTTGCAGAATTTGCAATTGATGGATTTGATGATTTCCGCGATTGAGTCGACGATTTTGGTGAGGACGATGAGGTGGTTTTTACGCAGGTCAACCGCACTTACGTTTTTAAGGGACTTGAGCCAGGCGAGATCGTCTTCGTTGAATTTGTTTTCCGCCACGATTTTATACGTTCGCGTTTGCGATAGGTTATTATAATTCATGCATTTTCCCCTTTTGAAAAGGTAGAGCCGAATTTTTCTCTATTGTTAAAATATATCGTGTAGGAAGCGCAAAGGGAAATATTACCCCTAAGTAATCTCAGGACTTTTTTGACGCTCCATCTTTTTCAGCCGTTTTCGGTTCCTCCTTTATGGATTTACCAAGAACTTCCGGTAAAACCATTCCCGCCTGCTGGAACAACTCATTTAACGGCGGCACGGATTTCATTAATCCTTGAACGAAATTGGCTGTTGAATTCGGTCCGCCGTCTTTTGATCCGGAATCCCAAACCGTAATTTTGTCGATTTTAATTCCCTTTATGGCTTCAACCTGGGTTTTGACTAATTCCGGTAGCTTATCGATAATAAGCAGGGTAGCAGCCTTATCGGGATTGCCGCCGGCCGCTTTAACGATCCGTTCAAGACCTTCGGCTTGTTTGGTCAGTATTTCCATGACCCCGCGCGCCTGGCCGTTCATGCGGGCGAAAATGGCTTCCCCTTCACCCTCGGCCTCTTTAATGAGCTTGGCTTTTTGCGCTTCCGCGGCGATTTCAATTTTCTTTCTGTCAATTTCAGCGTTAACGACGTCGTTTGCCGTTTTTGTGGCGCGCTCACGTTCGGCGCGGGCGATTTCGGCGTTTTGTTCGGCTTTATAGGCCTCTTCGAGCGCTTGGGCGGCCCGCACTTTTTCAGCCGCGGTTGCAAGACGTTCGGCTTCGGCTTTTTTCTGACGCATTTCGGACGTGGAATTGGCGATGGTCACGGCCGCAAGGTTTTCCCCTTCTACTGCTTTGGCATTGGCTGTTGCCACGTTCACGCGCATGGATTGTTGAGCCTGGGCTTTGCCCGACTCGGCAGTAGCAGCGGAATTTGCAATTGTTACTACCGCCAAGTTTTCTCCTTCAACGGCTTTTGAATTTGCCGTGGCCACGTTAATACGCATGGATTGTTGTGCTTGGGCCTTGCCCGACTCGGCCGCTGCATTAGCATCGGCCACTTTAATGGTTTGTTCTTTTTCAGCTTCCGCCAAGCCTATCGCTCCGTCCCGGTCTTTTTCCGCCACGGCTTTTTTAGCGTTATTGAGGGCCTCGGCCGCGGCATTTTTCCCTAGAGCTTCAAGGTAACCGGAGGCGTCTTTGATGTCTTTAATGTTCACGTTGATGAGCCGCAGGCCAACTTTTTCCAGCTCGGTTTCTACATTTTTGTAAATCCCGTCGAGGAATTTGTCGCGATTGGAATTGATTTCCTCAATGTCCATTTGGGCGACGACAAGGCGCATTTGACCGATGATAATTTCCTCGGCCAATTTGGAAATGTCTTGGGGTTTCATCCCTAAAAGCCTTTCGGCGGCCGCAATCATGATTTCCGGCTTGGTTGAAATACCGATGGTAAAAACGGCAGGCACGGAAACGCGGATATTTTGGCGCGAAAGCGCGTTATCGAGCGGAATGTCGATTTGGATGGGCGTGAGATCGAGCATTTGATAATCCTGAATGATCGGCCATACAAAAGCCGCACCGCCATGCACGCAATGGGCTGTTTGGCCTTTCGCCACTTTTCCGAAAATAACCAGGACCTTGTCGGAGGGGCATCTTTTGTACCGCGACAAAACGCTCATGAGAAGAATAATGACGACTAAGGTGGCAACGGCAACGGCGATAAGTACGAACATGTTTTAGGTCCTTTCAACAACGGCTTGGTTGTTTATTATATCGAGTATTTTTACGATTGTTCCTGTGGAAATGTGTTGCGTATCGTCGGTAATTGCGTCCATTTCGACTTTTTTGCCTTGAAGCACGACTTCGATTTTCCCGAAGCTTTTCCGCGACGCGGGAATGATGAGATATGTTTGGGCCGCCAGTCCTTTGGCTGCTGTAAAATCCAAGGTGCCGCTGCTTTGCAATTTTGATAGTCCAAGAAACATTGCGGCCATGATGACCATCATAAGGAGGCCGGAGAAAAATGAGGCGATAATGGTGTCGGTCGTGGCGAAGCCCGCGTGGTTGAGGGCCAGTCCGACCCAGCCGAACACGGCGAAAAAAGCGACGATGTTTCTGATTGTCAATAATTGAAAATGCGAAGCCTCTACATCACCGCCGTGATGAGCGCCTAAATCGCTGCCCATATGAAATTCCACGCCGGAAACGCACACTAAAATAAGCTGAATAGTAAGCGCTACGGATGCGGCAATGGCAATGATCCAATAAACATGCTGCAAAGACGTCAGTGTCGCCCACCAATGTTGGCCCATGTGGCCTCCTCCCTAATTTTGCGTATAGATCGCCTAAGGAGAATATACTAAATGGATTAAAATTTCCAATCATTTTCTTTGACGCGGCGACAAGAAAGATACTATAATAACGATACGATAATATTGTTGCAAAACCACCAAATGCGGATTTTCTCGTGGGTCTTTTTCCAAAATTTTGGGAATCGTATTGCCCGGTTTGCGAACCTGAGCAAAAGGGCTATATTTATGACCGGGGGTTTAAATTCTGGAGCAGGCTTGCCGAGGGGAACAACCGGTTCGCATGCAGGAAATGCAAGGCCACCTGGCGCCGGAAAAACCAATTTCAACATACCACACTTCAGTTTAAAGACCCAAGAACTCCTCGCGCAAAAACCGTGAGCTTGCAGCGAAAAATGTATAACGGTTTATTATTGGAAATAAAAAGGAATTTTTGGGCATGTTGCATTATCGCAACGCTTTCCGCCGGGTTCGTTTATTTTGTCATGCATAGCCTTCCGCATAGCATCCTGGAACTGGCGCCAAAGCATTCCGAGGCGCAAAATGCCACGAGCAAAAACGGTGAAATTCAGGGCCTCAGGAACGATAAATTGTCGGGAAAGCAGGAACTGATGATCCGCAGGAATGGAAAAAAGAATTAAGCAGGTTGGCCTCGATAGCTAAAATAATCGACCTTTTTTAAGAAAAAATCGCTATATTATCAAGATTAGGGGAACAATAAAATGATTTTTCTCAAAGGAGGATTTCGAATGTCTTTTAAACAAAGTATTGCCGCATTTTTTCTCATCTGCGGATTTTCGCTTTCGATCGGCGCGGCCGTAACCTACGACAGCATCTATTGGGCGCCGCCTTTGGATGTTCAAGGAACGAAAATCATTAATGCAAAAGGGTATGTTGTTCAGCTTAAAGGCTTTGCAACCATGGATCCCACCGGCGTTACCAAAGCACAAATTGTTCATTTTAGAAATGATTGGCATATTACCATACTCAGAATGCCCCTGGAAGTAGATGGCGCGGGCAATTGCTGGAGAACCAGTGGCATAGTCGTCAATGCTCCGTATCTTGCCGCCGCGGATAGCGTGCTCAAGTGGTGCGAAGAAAACCATATATATGTTCTTTTCGACGGATGGCATGAATCGGGTCAAGGTAATACCATCGGCAATTTTAGCCAAACCGTTCAAGCATGGAGCATTATGGCCAATCGGTACAAAAACCAGGACCATATTATGTGGGAGATATTTAATGAACCCCATACATACTCCGGCGGTCCCACTTTGACGTGGGCCACCTGGGTGCCTATGGCGCAGCAGCTTATTGATACGATACGCTCTAAAAACCCGGTCTCCAAAGTTATTGTTGCCGGCACGATCAACTGGTGCCAACAAGCCGATGTGCAAACCCTGAAAATCGCCCGCGATAAAATAGTTTACTCGTGGCATCCCTATTCGAACGTCTACGGAAGCATCGGCGCAACCACCTGGGAATCAAAATTCGGCTATATAATGACCTCCGGAGTAGCCCCAATCATGAACACCGAATGGGGCTTTACTTCCGCTTCGGATTCAGCCGGATATGGAACGGAGCTCATTCAATATATGAAAACTAAGGGGATATGCTGGACGGGGTGGATCTTTTCAAGTTCATGGACGCCCCAAATGCTGACGTCGCTTAACGCGGCCGCAGCAACAGAAGTGAGAAACCCGTCGGGAAACCTAATGTTCAACGCGTATCACGATACAATGCCCGTTACCTTGGTCACTTCCGTCAAGCAGCAGGCTGCCGGACCGATTTCAGGGGAGAATATTTCAGTAAACCGTTCGACCATTCACTTTAGCTGCGCCGAAACTTCGCCGGTTAACTTGTCGATTTACGCGCTCAACGGTCAATGCGTTGGAACGCTTGTCGATAGGGTTTTAGCAAAAGGCGGCCATTCAATCGCCTTGAACGATAAGACCGGCGTCGGCATGAATCTAACGCCCGGTTTGTATACGGTCCGGTTAAAAATCAGAGACGACGAGTATCACGCTCAATTGAATTTAGTAAAGTAATGCGGCGGGAAACCGTTCGTTGAGATCACTCGAAACGAACGGTTTCGTTTTTAATTCTTACCGTTCAATATCCTCGTTGCATTGAATATCGCGCACAGCGCCACGCCCATGTCGGCAAATACAGCTTCCCACATGGTGGCGATGCCCATAATTCCCAGGGTGATGAAAAAGCCTTTTGCCGCAAAAGCAAGGATGATGTTCTGCCAAACGATGAGGCGGGTTTTTCGCGCTATTCTAACTGCCTGGGCAAGCTTAAGCAAAGAGCCCGACATAATCACCATGTCCGACGTTTCTATCGCCGCGTCGGAGCCGACGTCTCCCATGGCAATGCCGATATCGGCCCGCGCTATGACCGGCGCGTCGTTGATGCCGTCTCCCACGAATGCCAGTTTTTTGCGCCCGCTATTAAGCAGCAATAATTTTTCCACGATCTGAAGCTTTCCCTTCGGCAAGAGCTCTGCGTGGACCTCGTCGATATCCAATTGGTCGGCAATTGCCTTGGCGGCCGCTAAATTGTCCCCGGTCACCAAATGAATCGCTTCAATATTGCATTTTCTAAGTTCGCGTAGCGCTTCGCGCGCTTCGGGTTTCACCGCGTCGCCAATGGTGATAAAGCCTGCGTAGATTTCGTCTACCGCCACGTGCACCACGGTGCTATCATGCGAACAAATTGAATGGGCGATATTTTCCCTATGCATAAGCCGGTCATTGCCCACCGTGATCCGCTTGCCGCGAACCAAGGCCTTTACGCCGAAACCGGCGATTTCATTATAATGGCTCATACGCGACGTATCGATATGCTTGCCATAGTGGCGAACAATCGATCGGGCGATCGGATGCAGGGAATGCGCCTGGATCAGGGCGGCGAATTCAAGCAGGGACTCGGATGTAAAGCCGTTTTCGGGCACGATGGCGGTTACCTCGAAAACGCCTTTGGTAAGCGTACCCGTTTTGTCGAAAACAACCGTTCGTAAACCTGCCAAATTGTCGAATACGCCGGAGCTTTTCAGTAGAATCCCTTTTTTAGAAGCGGCGCCGATGCCGCCGAAATAGCCCAAAGGAATTGAAATGACGAAAGCGCAGGGGCACGAAATCACCAAAAGCACCAGCGCCCTATGAAACCAATTTGCAAAATGCGCACCCGGAATAAAAAGCATGGGTACGATGGAAACCAAAACCGCGCCAATGACCACGGCGGGCGTATAAAATCGGGCGAATTTGGTGATGATCTGTTCGGTCTTGGCTTTTTTAGCCAGGGCCGATTCGGTAAGCTGCATTATTTTTGAAAATGACGATTGCGAGAATTCCTTGTCGACTTTAATGCAAAGCTCGCCGTTAAGGTTGATGGTCCCCGCCAAAACCCGGTCGCTAACGCCCACCGACCGCGGCGCATGCTCGCCGGTAAGGGCCGAGGAGTCGATATCGGCGTGGCCGCATACGATCTTGCCGTCGAGGGGAATGCGCTCTCCGGCCTTGACGAGAATGATCTGGCCTATTTTAACGTCGCCGGGCTTTACGCTGGTAAGGGAATTGTCGGGCGCCTGGACCAAGACGAAGGAGGGCCTGAGCGACAAAAGCGCGGATATTGACTTGCGCGAATGATTGAGGGCCAGGTGCTGCAAGAGGTCGCCGATCTTGAAAAACACCATGACGCTCGCGGCTTCGGGCAAATCGTGTATGGCCATGGCCCCGAGGGTCGCGATGGCCATTAAAATGTTTTCGTCGAACATGCGTCCGAAAAACGCGGTGCGAAAGGCCTTGACAAGCACCTGCCTGCCGCTCAAGCCGTAGGCGATGAAAATCGCGATATATTCTAAAAAATGATAGGGCGTGTGATTGAAATACTTGTGCGCAAAAAAACCGGCCACCGTGAGAACGGAGGCTATAACAATAATGGAAACTTCCGAAAATACGTTAATTTCCATGGCCGGTTTTGCGCCCGAATTCGTGGGTTCAAGGGAAACGATTTCGACTTGAGGTTCAATACGCTTGATTTCTTTTTGTACGGCGTCGATATCAAGGGCATCTATTGAAAGGGTGAGCGTGGAAAAGTTTATGGATGCGTTGTGCGCGGCGGAAAGCGTGTTAAGATGGTTTTGAATTTTAAGGGCGCAATTTGCGCAGTCTAAATTGCGAATGGAGTAGGTTTTAGTCATGGTAAGCGCCTTTATTCATTGGCTTCTTAATTTGATTCTTTAACATGCTCAAGCGCCTGATTTATTATGCCTTTAACGTGGCTATCATCAAGTGAATAGTATATAACTTTTCCCTGCCTTCGGTATTTGACAAGGCGCGATTGTTTGAGTACGCGCAGTTGATGAGAAACCGCCGATTGCTCCATGCGCAGAACCGCCCCGATGTCGCAGACGCACATCTCGGAAAAAAACAGCGACCACAAAATTTTAATCCTCGTGCTATCCCCGAAAATCTTGAAAAAATCGGCAACTTCGTACAACACTTCGTGTCCCGGAAGCGATTTTTCCGCTCTTTTCACTACGTCCGCATGAATAACGGGAATCTCGCACATGATTCCG
>Ga0182027_10008671_pt1 | contig 14749 bp, 13 predicted proteins | sample 712E1DmetaG_FD_121300 | JGI IMG/M metagenome (GOLD analysis project Ga0182027, IMG submission 121300) | Permafrost microbial communities from Stordalen Mire, Sweden - 712E1D metaG (Illumina Assembly) | ecosystem: Environmental > Terrestrial > Soil > Wetlands > Permafrost | place: Sweden... | reverse complement strand
CGGCATAGACCGAGTGTTGGGTTTTACCGAAAAGGCCATGCAAGGAAGAAAAATTGAGCACGGTGCCGCGGGAGGCTTCCAAGGCCGTTAGCAGGGACTGGGTCAGAAAGAACGGGCCGCGTACATTGACAAAATACATTTTATCCCATTGCTCGGGCGTGACTTCATCAAAAGGAGTATTGACGGTGATGCCGGCATTGTTGACCAGCACGTCCAGCCCGCCAAGAAAGTCCAGCGCCTCGCGCCCCAGACGGCGACAGTCCTCAACCAAGCTCATGTCGGCCTGGATGGCGGCCACTCGAACCCCGAGAGGTTTGATCTGCTCGACCGCATCGAGCGCTCCCTGGGCACTATGACTGTAGTGAATAACGACATCGGCTCCCTCGCGCGCAAACTCCAGCGCCACGCCTTTGCCGATGCCCGTGCCCGCCCCGGTCACGAGCACCCGTTTGCCCTGCATGCGTTTTGAAGTCAGCTCACTCTGCATCGCTTGATCTCTTTCTTTATGAAAGCGGGCCTTGCTTCAGCCTTCTATTTTCTCCGCCGCCCTTGACATGACCGCTTTCACTTGCTTGCCAAGATGCCCCCATCGTTCATGCCTTGGACATCATTTCCGACCATCTCCGGACTAAGCTCCCTCAACACTTCAAGGGTTGACCGGCTAATCCGCATGTGCGTGCGCATCGCCTCCCGTGCATGGACGGTATTATGTGCGGCGACGGCATCATATATTTTCCGGTGAACGGAGGCGCCTTGCTGGATCAAGTTCATCGAATGTTGAGCAGAGATCATCCCATGGGAGGCATAAATCCAACTCCGGGTCACTTTTTGGACCCCGCTAATCACGGCAATAATCATCATATTATGGGTGGCCAGGGCCAAATTCTCGTGGAATCCGGCATCAATACCGGCATAACTTTCAATGTCCGGATTGTTGGCCATTTCCTCGATCTGTATGGAATAATCCAACAGTGCTTCCAGCTCTTGCGCCGTGGCATTCTGGGCGGCCATGACGGCAATCTCGGGTTCAAGAATTTCACGAAAGGCCTGCAAGTCTTGCTGCGGACAGCTCTTGAAATTGACGTAGCGCTCGATGGCGTCGGCGACCGTCGAGCCGGGGACATCCTTGATATAAATGCCGCTGCCCACTTTCATCTCAATCAATCCCCGCTGCTCGATCAGACGAATTGCCAGGCGCAGGGTGGCTCGATTCACGTTAAAGTTTGCCGCCAATTCGCGCTCCGAAGGGAGCCGGGAGCCCGGCGGCAGACTCTGCGAGGCGATCATTTCCTCAAGAACGCTCGCAATTTGTTCGTGCAGGTGCTCACGCACAATCTTGTTTTTAGGAATTTTCAAAGCAAAGTCGGTCATTATTCTCTTGCCCTCGTTTATCCTCGGCCGCAACAAAGTGCGGGCCGTCCGACGATCTTGGCTGCGCTTCGCCCAAAAAGCGAAGTCCCGATTGCGCCCGTTCAGACCGAACAGGGACAAACCCGCTTGACGGCCGCGATCAATTGCGCCGCGTCCGGAAGATAATACTGCTCCAACGGCGGCGAAAAAGAAATGGGGGTATGTGGGGGCGTCACCATGACGGGCGGCGCCTCCAGATACTCAAAGGCTTTAGTCGCCACCAGCGCGACCAGTTCCGCGGCCATCGAACAGCGTGGACTATCCTCGTCAATAACCACTAGGCGCCGGGTCTTCTGCACGGAAAAAAGGAGCAGTTCCTCGTCCAACGGGGAGAGGGTTCGCGGATCGAGGATCTCGACGCTGAGGCCTTCCTCGGCGAGGGCCTGGGCCGCCTTTTCGGCCACCTGGACCATGCGGGAAATCGCCACGACGGTGACATCTTTTCCCCGCCGGACGATTCGGCCCTTGCCCAGGGGAATCAGGTATTCGCCATCGGGCACGGGACCCTTCAGATCGTAGATCATCTTGTTTTCGAAGAAAACCACCGGATCGTTGTCGCGAATCGAGGATTTGAGCAGGCCCTTGGCATCGGCGGGCGTCGCGGGCACCACGCACTTGAGCCCCGGATAATGGACGAACATCGAATAGTTGACGTCGGAATGCTGCGCGCCCGCGCTCATCCCACCGCCGATGGTGGTGCGAATGGTCAGCGGCACGCTCGTCCGCCCGCCAAACATGTAACGCATCTTGGCCGCCTGGTTGACAATCTGGTCCAGGCAGACTCCGGCAAAGCTAACGAACATCAGCTCGGGAACCGGGCGCAAGCCGCTGGCCGCGGCTCCAGCGGCCATGCCCATGATCGCCGTCTCGCTGATCGGGGTATCGATCACCCGCTGCTTGCCAAACTTCTGAATGAGTCCCTTGGTCACGCCCATCGCGCCCCCCCAGGAGTCGACCAGCGCGGGATCGTCGGACTGCGGCGTGCCGGCCAAGTCCTCCCCAATCAAAACGACCCGTTCGTCGCGGGCCATTTCTTCCGCGAGCGCCTCGTTGATCGCCTGGCGATAGCTGATTATGCGGTCGGCCATGTTTCCATCCCTCTGCGTCAATAAGTTTCGTAAGCGCCCGTCAGGCATTCCTCGGGGGCGGGCAGCGGCGAGGCGCGGGCGAATTCAATCGCCTGCTGCACGCGCTCCACCGCCTGTTCGTCCGCCGCGCGCAACTCCTCGGGCGTGATCCCCGCCGGGGGGGCCAACTCTTCCGCGAAAACCTTGAGCGGGTCGCGCTGGCGCCAGGGTTCTTCTTCCCCGGCTGGGCGGTACTTGAGGTTGTCGCCTTCAAAGTGGCCATAATATCGGTAAGTCAGCGCCTCGATCAGCGTCGGGCCGCCGCCCGCGCGGGCGCGCCGCACCGCATCAAGGACGGCCGCATAAACGTCGACCACGTTTTGACCGTCAACCGTCACTCCCGGAATGCCGTAAGCCGCCGCCCGCGCGGCGACGTTCTTGGCCCGCATCGAGTAGCCGGTTGACGTGGTGCATCCGTAAAGGTTGTTTTCGCAGACAAAGACGCAGGGCAAATCGAGCACCGCGGCCATATTGACCCCTTCATGCCAGGCCCCTTGATTGGTGGTGGCGTCGCCAAAAAAGCAGACGGATACCTTGTCGTTTTTCAAGACCTTGGCCGAGAGAGCCGCGCCAATGGCCAGCGGAATCCCCGCGCCGACGATGCCGTTGGTCCCCAGGAGGCCCACGCCAGGATCCGTCAGGTGCATCGAGCCGCCTTTGCCTTTGCACAGACCCGTGGCGCGGCCGAAGATCTCGGCCAGCATGCGGTTCAGGTCCGTGCCTTTGGCAATGCAATGGCCATGGCCGCGATGGTTCGAGACGATGATGTCCTCGGAACGCAGCGCCGAGCACACGCCGACTCCCACAGCCTCTTCACCGGCGTAAAGGTGGACGAAGCCCGGGATCTCGCCGGCGGCGAACAGTTCATGGATCTTGTCTTCAAAGGTGCGGATCAGTCGCATGGTCTTATACATCTGGAAAAGAAGTTCCCGCTTCGGCGCGGCGGCCTTGGCGTCCGGTGCCCCGGAGGATTCGTGGTTGGAGTTAGCCATATTCAGCTTCTCTTTCGCCACCGGCTCGCCGGCATGATCGCTCTGTGTTCCTAGCGCTGATGTTGGCACACCTGCGGGTGTTTTCCGGGCCGGCAGGGCCTGCTCCGATTCGCCGGCTTGCAGGATCCAGGCGACGGATTCGGCAACCTGGGCGGTAACCCCTGGCTGCGCCACGATGCGGGCCAGCAGGCCCGTGGCCGGGGCTTCCAATTCCATCACGGTCTTTTCCGTCTCGATTTCGGCTAGCGCCTGACCCTGCTCGACATGATCTCCTTCAGCGGTCAGCCAACGGACCACCACCACCTCGGTCATAGTCAATCCGATCTTGGGAATTCTAACCGCTACGGGCATGGTAGCCTTCCTTTCGACTTCCGCCGCCCCCGCGTTCCTGTCTGTGCTTGACGCTCAGGGGCGGGGCAAACATTAGGTTTAGCTGATTCGCGACGGCTCTTGCAACCCTCTTATTTGTCGTGTAGCTGAATGGCTGAACCAGTTCTTGAAACAAATTATTAACAGATGAGCAGCCGCTGTGTCAATAGGGATTTTTTTAATTTTTTTAAATTTTTGTGTCAGCCCTTCACGCCCAAGATCAATGCCAATAACCATGGCGCCGGGGCCGAGTCACTCGAAATTCAACCCGAGGCCGCTGCGGCCCAGCCCCAGGACGCGGCGGCCGACGACAAGCCCCAGCGCGGCGCTCGCCGCTCGATGACCTTGGCTGCATCGGCAAGTGGCTCCTCTGAGCGAATCAGTTGGGGAATCATCTGAACCCCAAAAACTCGTTCATACCTCCCGGGTTGTACCGCCTGGGACTGCGTCGTGATGCTCCTTTTTCATCCTCAGGAAGGCCTCGGGGGGGAGGCCAGTTGATCACGAGGTCCAAGCCAGACGTCCTGGCGCACGTGATGATACTGGACGGACCATCGGGTATGCTATTGGACCACATTCCTCAGTGGATGATATAAGCGATCAACGGTGAAATCCGCGACTTCCTCAAGGTCCATCACGCCGAGCGGACTCACTGCCCGGCCGGCCATCCGATCCGCTGTGAGATGGCCGCCATGAAGAAGACGAGACTTGAACTCGCGACCTCCGGAGTGACAGGCCGAATGGGACCCTCTGGAAAGCCATAAACAGCATACAATCAATAAGATACAGAAAGTCATGATGCTTCAATACGCGGCTTGAAAGCCATCTTCTATGCCACAGACGATGCCACGAAGAAGTATGAAAAAACAGGGCGAATAGACGCACTCACGATTTGAATCGATAGAGTTAAAATTGGAAGTCAGTCATTGACGGACAACTCTTCGTCGAACCATTCAACTGTCGCTGAATCCGAGAAGGCGGCCACGGGAAGTTCCTGGGTTTCCAGAGGTTGAAGTTCGGGCGTGGGTGAGAATTTCTGGTTAGAGAAGCCATAGCGGCAGCCGCAATAACCGAAACGAACGTTCATCGTGGGCTTCTCCACATCGGGACGGTCGGTTTCCTGAACCATCCATGTCCGTGTCAATTTTAATGATCGGTCCGGCAGTGCGACCGAGATCAGGGAATAGTGCCGGGATTCTTGTAGCAAAACGACACGTGAAAAATAAGTATTGGCGAAGGCCCCGAGTTTTTGGAAAAGGGACGCCAGGAGGGCCGGACGATCACAAGGTTGGGCGCGGGCGATGGGATCGACGGAGTGGGGATTCTTCTCCGTTACGCGGTTGCCATACACGAGGATCTGGTCAAAAGCATTGCATAGGAACAAGAGGTCGAACTGCGCCGAGGAATCCCTGAGATAGGTCTCAACTTCCGAAACTGAGCCCGCAATTGGACGCACTGAACCAATCAAAATGTTTCGGTTTCTGGTATGCAGGATCCGTTGGACCAGGTCCAGACTCTTCCGGGCGGCGGCTACGCAAGGCTCATTCAAGTCATTAACCAGGAAGGAGATGGTCAAAGGTGTCTGGCGCTGAATGACGCCGCCATTCAGCGCCCGATCAATGAAATCAACAAACCCGACGCTGGCCGTTCCGGCGCCACAGGCCATATCGAGCACCGTGATTTCTCGCGCCTGCGACAAATAATCAACAGCCTCCTGATCGCTGAGCAATGAGCAGAGGATTTTGTCAATCTTAAGCAGATTTCCCGTGAAGAAATACGCGAGATTCTGTCCAATTCCTTCCTCATCATCCGGCCAGGCGGCTTTATTCCCATTCTGCGGAGCGGGATACTGCGCCCGGGCTCGTTTCAGGAAATCCTGGACGAACGGAGAGCGATACCAGACGCCCTCACGCATCCAGAGATTTTGCAGTTTGGTTTGATTCGTGATATTCTGTTCACTCATTTGATGACCTCCTTTACGGGTCGAAGAATGATACCGGATTCATCCTGTTTTGTGAATTCCCTGAGAAACCCTTAAAGACACTTATCAAACCAAAAATATTGACTAACGAAAATAAATTCGATAAGAATGAACCTCAAGAACAAGCGTGGAAGGGTCAAGAACCGGGAATAGTCTGAGGTGAGCCAGATGGATGAGGCACCGTTGGAGAATGAAGGGACGGCCGAACGGCCGCTCAAGCTCGTGATTTGGCAGCGGCGGGCGGAGGTGCTGACTCGTCCGCAACTGCCGTGCATGGGCGGCTATCACACGATCAACCTTTCGGCCGGCTGCCCCAACGAGTGCCGCTACTGTTATGCCCAGAGTTACGCTTACCACCCCGGCTGGGGGACGGTGGCCTTTTACGCCAATGCCAAGGACAAGCTGAGAAAGGAACTGGCGGGCCAGCGCCAGAAGCCCCACCTTGTTTACTTCAGCACCGCCAGCGAGCCTTTTTTGCCGGTGCCGCAAATTCTCGATGACCTCCACGCGATCATGGCGATGCTGCTGGAGGCGGACGCCGGCCTGGTGATTTCAAGCAAATGCGTCATCCCCGACCGTTTCGTTGAACTGTTCGCGCGCCACCCCGGCAAAGTTCTGGTGCAGGTGGGAATTACGACAACAGATGACCGTGTGCGCCAGGTCATCGAGCCGCGAGCGGCCACGGCCGCCGAGCGTCTGGATAACCTGGCCCGGCTCACGGCGGCGAGCGTGGCGGCCGAGGCGCGGATCGATCCGCTCGTGCCGGGTCTGACCGACACCCAGGAAAGCATGCAATCCCTGCTCCCCGCATTGGCGCGTGCCGGCGTGCGCCAGGCGGTCGTCTCATTTCTATTCCTGCGCTGGGGGATTAAATTTCCGATGGATCTGGCCTGGGGCGATTGGTCGGCGCGCTCCATGCGGCGACGCTATACACTGAAAGTCACGGATTACTGCGGCGGCGGGACCATCTGGCTGCCGCCGCTCGCTTACCGGAGCAAAAAGATCAGGGTTCTGATGGAGATCGCCGAAGCCTATGGCGTGGCGCTCAAAATATGCCGTTGTAAAAACAGTGATATCCCTGAAGCCCAATGCTCCCATCCAAAACCAGCGGAGCACGAGGTGCCGGATAGCGATCCTCAAATGACGCTCTTCTGAAGGGGGATGCGATCAAATGCCCGAGCTGCCCGACCTGCATGTCTTCAGCCGTAATCTGCACCGACGCCTGGCCGGGCGGCCGGTCCAAAGCGCGGCGGTCTGGCGCACCCGGCGACGCAATTTCACCCATGAGAAAATCGCTCACGCACTCCAAGGGTGTGCGCTCAAAGAAGTCCGGCGTGAAGGCAAGGAGGTGCATTTTCATTTTGGCAACGGCCGGCGGCTGGCCGCGCACCTGATGCTGGCCGGCCAGTTCGACCTGACCCCGGATCCGCGTGCGATCAAGTTCGCCCGGCTGGGGCTGGAGTTTGACGGCGGAGAGTGGCTCGTCGTCTCCGATCCGCGCGGTTGGGCGACCTTCACCCTTGATCCCCGGCCCGAAACCGTTCCCGATGCCCTGGCCGCGGATTGTGACGTGGAGTATCTGAGTCGCAGCCTGCGCCGATGCGCGGGAGTTCTATTGAAGGGCTTCCTGGTGGACCAGAACATTTTGCGTGGCATCGGCAACGCCTACGCCGACGAGATTCTCTGGGCCAGCCGGATCGCGCCCCAATCGCTCTGTGATCGCTTGCCCGAAGAAAAGGTCGCCGACCTTCACGGCGCCATCCGCGCAGTGTTGACGGACGCGATCGCTCAGATCGAGCACCTTGCGCCCGAAGCGATCAACGGTGAAATCCGCGACTTTCTAAAGGTCCATCACCCCGAGCGGACCCATTCCCCCCTGGGCCATCCGATCCATTGCGCGATGATCGCCATGAAGAAGACATATTATTGCGATGAACAGGTGGTTTATCTTTGAGCCCCGCTCGTGAGAGCACGTCGGGAAACCCCTTGGCTGGTGACCGATATGGTGCACAGGGTAGGGGGCCAGAAGAAAACAACGACGACCACCATAGCACCGTAAGTCTTGTAAATTCCTTGGTATTCGGTTGACGACTCGAACCGATGACCTCCGCGAAGTCAGTTTGAGTGGCGGACTTTAGATCAAGATAAACGGCTGAGATGATTGGTGTTTCTGAAAATTCAAAGGGGATCTGTCACGGGCCTGGCAGGGCTTTTCTATGCCAAAAAAATCAGAAAGGCCACCCGTAAGGGTGGCCTAAGTCTAATCTTTTGAGTGGCGGGGCCGACGAGACTTGAACTCGCGACCTCCGGAGTGACAGGCCAAATGGACCCCTCTGGCAACACCTGACCAGCATATAATCAATAAGATACAGAAAGTAATGAAGCTTCAATACGCGTCGTGAAAGTCGCTTAATTGCGTCCGTTCATAACGCCGGGTCGTTTTCCGCGGCGTGATAGGTCGCTTCCGTTTCTCCGACGGCCCAGCGGATCGCCTGGGCCGTGCGGGACCCAACCCCCGGCACATGTTCAAGTTGCGCCGCACTGGCGGCCAGTACCGCTTGCACGTTGCCAAAGGCGCCCAAGAGCTGCGCGGCCCGCTCGGGACCGACTCCCGGCAGGCCTTGCAGAATGGCCAATTGAGTCTTGCGTTTGCCCTTGGGCCGCTTGCCCGGCCGGGGCAGCGCGCCCGTTGCGTAGGCTTGGGCCTGGCGTGCGGCGTAAATCATCAGTCGCGCGCTTTCCTCGGCCGTCATGGCGCGCAGAACGGGCACCCCGAAAAAGAGCGAGACCGTGATCAGCGCCCCCTGGATGGCCTCGCGATGCATCCCACTCTGGGCCAGGTCGGCGCTCGTCCCTTCCAGGATCAGGGCGCCGCGCAGCGACCCGGCCAGGTTGGCCAGTTCCCAGGCCTGGCGAAACAGTCGACCATCCTTGATCGATTCGGCCAGATCGGTCAGCGTCTTCCGCTCGAATAGCATGCGCGCATCGACCAGATAATCGCCCGTCGAGAGATGATCGAAAGATAATTCCACGCCCGCCATCGCTTGCAGGGCGGCGACGGCGCCGCTGCGGGCCTCCCGGTGGTCGGCGACGATCCGGATTGGCGCTGGCTCGGCTCCTGACTTGGGCGTCATATCCCGAGATCCATCCCGTGTTCAAGATCGCCATTCGCGCATTGACGGGCATACAGCACGATGCCCACCCGATCCACGTATTCGCGCAAGGCCGGATTGTCGATTTGGGAATAAAGCGCCAGATCGATCCTATAGGGCAACAAGAGATCGTCAAGCCTGTTGGCAATGGTGGAGAGATCGCGGTGGGTCAGTTCACGCCCCTTGAATGCCAGGTCGATGTCCGACCCCGCCCGCGCAGTGCCCATGGCGCGCGAGCCGTACAACATCACCTGTTCCACGCCCGGACAGGCGGCAAAACCCTCCCGCAAACGCGCCAGGACGGCTACGGCAAGTCCGGTTTGGCGCGGGTCAGGATTCATGGGCGAGCCTCGTCATGCGGGCTTCAAACGCGACGAAAAGCGGATAGAAAACATTGACCACGTCGGCGAGAATTTCGTCCGCCGATTGATTCAGCCGTTGCCGCCAGCGAATGTCCGTTGGGTCATTCATTGGTTTTGCGCTCCTTTCGGCCATGATCTACCGTTCCGACGTCGCCCGGCCATCCGCCGACTTGATCATCTCCGCGCCGTGGGATATTTTCAAGTTTTGATCTCGCGTAGCACCTTGGTCAAGTAGCCTCCTGATTCATTCAGTGGGAATGCTCCGGCAACTCCGTGCCCTGGCTCATGATCTCCACGTATCGGCCGTAGCTGAAGAGCCGGTTGCGTTTTTGCTCGGTCAGTTCGCGGACGATGCCCAGACGTTGCAGGTGGACCAGAGCTTTGTTAACGGTCGCCGGCGTGATGCCGGTCTTTTCGGTTAGCCAGCCAACGGTGGCGATCGGGTGGCTCAACAGCGCCTGATGGATTTTGTGCGTCGATGCCGCAGGCCGACCCAGAGCGGCGATCCTTGCCCGATCCTCACGAATCAAATCTTGAAGCTGCCGCGCCGCCTCAACTGCCTGCCCTGCCGTGACGATGACGGCCTCGGCAAAGAAGTCGAGCCACGATTCCCAGTCGCCGCTCTGACGGATCCGGCCGAGCAGTTCATAATAATACGGCCGATGGGTTTTGAAGTAGAGGCTGAGGAAAAGCAGCGGCTCGTGCAGCACCTTCTGCTCGCACAGGAGCAGCGTCATCAGCAGGCGCCCCAGCCGGCCGTTGCCATCCAGAAACGGGTGGATCGTCTCGAACTGCACGTGGGCCAGCGCGGCCTTGAGCAGCACGGGCGTCGGCTCGGGCCGGTCGTGCAGGAACGACTCCAACTTGCCCATGCAGTCCAGCACCTGCTCGGCCGGCGGCGGGACGAACGCCGCATTGCCCGGCCGCGTACCGCCGATCCAGTTCTGGCTGCGGCGGAATTGGCCCGGAGCCTGTTTGCCGCCGCGTCCTTTGGAGAGCAGCTCGGCATGGATCTCTTTGATCAGGCGCAGCGAAAGCGGAAAGCCCTCGGCCAGGCGCCGGAGGCCATGGTTCAAGGCGGCGACGTAGTTGCTGACCTCCCGCACATCGTCCAGGGGCACGCCCGGCTCCTGGTCCAGCTCGAAAAGCAGCAGGTCGGACAGTGAGGACTGCGTGCCCTCAATCATCGACGAGAGAACCGCCTCTTTGCGCACGTACATGGAGAGGAACAGCGAGGTATCAGGCAGGAGCGTCGAGACGCTGTCCAGCCGTCCCAGGGCGAGCAGCGCCTGGTCGTATTTCGAGCGCAGCGCGGGCGACCACTCGATGGGCGGCTTGGGCGGCAGCGGCGCCGGCACAAAGGCCCGCACCTTTTCACCGACCGTCGAAACCGTCACGTAATATCCCTGGAGTTTGCGCTTCATGGGCCTTCCACCTTCTGACCGATCCTAAAACAGGAAAGCACCTTATTTTAGGAATGTCACGAATCCTAAAATAACGTATCTTAAAATTACGATCCGGCCATGCGTATGAAATGGGTGGATTCGGGCAATACTGTTCGGCACACTACCTGCTTTCCGCCCGCGCGGGCGCGAGGCTCGCGCGGGTGAACCCAATTGTTAAGTCCACCCCATCAAAAACTAACACAATCTTAACTTGTACGTACCCCCCTTTTTTGTACATCATGCGGGCATGAGCAAGCCGGCGCCACACTCAGACCCCGCCAAGAAGCCCAGGATCAAGCCCGGCGACATCAAGGGCGCCAAGTTCATCACCCAGATCATGGAGTTGCTCGCCCCGCTTCACGTCCACCGCCCCGATCCCAAGCGCAACCTCCACTACGACCAATATTGCGCCTACCTGCTGCTCTATTTCTTCACGCCCATCGTGACCAGCATGCGCGGGCTGCAAGTGGCCAGCGGCTTTGACAAGGTCCAAACCAAACTGGGCCTGCCCCGCTTCAGCCTGGGCAGCTTCTCCGAGGCCGGCGCCGTCTTCGACCCCCAACGGCTCGTCCCGATCATGGAACAAATCGGCGGCCGTCTAGCCGATCTCGAAGCCGACCCCCGCCTGAGCGCGCTGGAGCGCCGACTCACCGCCGTGGACGGCACGCTGCCGCATGCCCTGCCCAAAATGGTCTGGGCGTTGTGGCTGGACGAGCACAACCACGCCGCCAAAATGCATCTTCAGTTCGATCCGCTCAAGAGCGTCCCGCTGGCGGCGACGCTGGGATCGGCGCCGCGCAAACTGCTGGAGGAACTGGCCGAGGTGCGCTCGCTGGACGTGGTCTTGCCGACGGGAACGGGCGCCGAGATCCGGCTGCGCACGGTCAGCCGGCCGGAAAAGCGCTTGGCGATCCTGCTGGAGCGGCTGGGCCTGGCGCTGCCGGGCCGCGCCAAGCAGATTCAAAATGTAGTCGAGAAAACCGGCGTCAAAAACGAGATATCTCAACAAATGGGGGATTTTATCCTCTGAACTGCGGAAAACGGGCTAACGCACACAGTAGAGGAAACCGTCAGCGCCGCCGACGAGAATGGCGGCGTGGCCATCACCCGACACGTCCGTAATGGCGGGCAATCCGAGTGTTGCCGGCAACTGGATCTGCCAAAGCAGGGCACCCGGAGTCCCGGCCGAGGGGCAGCCCACACAATAAAGTCGATCTCCCCAGACCAAGATCGCTTCATCGCGGCCATCTCCATTGAGATCGGCGCTCGCACTGCCGGCCAAATTCCCGGCGGCCGGAGGTGCCAGACGCCACTTGATCTTGCCCGTCGCACAATCGTAACAATGCAATCCGTCCGCATAACCGGCCGCAATCGCTTCCCATTTTCCATCGCCGTCAAAATCACCAAACGCCGGATACGGATAGCCTTCACCACTATTCAAGGTATCAAACCAAGCCAGTCGTCCATCGGGTTGGACCAGGCCGGTCATCGAGTGGCGCCCGGAGGCAAAAAAAACGCTGGCCCGGCCCTGGCCGGTAAAATCCCCGGCGATGGGGACGCCCGAATAAACCGGTTTGGCCGGGACCTGGGGCCAACTGGCGTCCATCGCGATCACGTTTTTTCCGGTCGGCCCGTGCAAAATATAAAACAGGCTTGGATAAAAAGAGGCGGCATCCTCCAGGCCATCGCCATCGAAATCGGCGATGGCGAAGGGCTGCCCGCCCACGCCGCGTCCGCTGATCTGGTGCGCACGATGCCAGAGCTCCCGGCCATCGCGGCCGGAGAGGAGAAACGTTTCATCCGAGTGCATGATGTTGCGGCGGGTGGTGACCAGAACATCCTGGCAGCGGGGGTCCGAAAAATGGCCCGCCTGCCAGAGGAGCACGCCTCCGGTGTTCCAGACCGGAGCGCTGCCGGGCAACCCCGGAAAGTCATGATGCCAGAGCTCGCGCCCCTGGAGGTCCATGGCGTTCAGGCGGCCCACGCCCGAGGGCGCGCGGGAGGCGTAAAGCACTTGGCGCCGGCCATCCCCGGCGAGGTCGGCGATCACGGGGCCCAAACTGTTGGGCCAGTCGGTACCCTGGCCGCGGCCGGGGACGCGCCAGCGTTCCTTAACCGGGGCACCGGCTTTTCCGGTCGGCTCCATGGCGACCAGCGATTCAGCCGGGCTTTGCACGATAACCACCGGAGACGAAGTGCTCGGATCCAAGGCGACGACCGGCGGAGTGGCGCCCCAACTGCTGGCGTTCCGCGATGCGCCGCGTATGAGTCGGGCCTTCTCGGCCGCCGGCGCGCTCGGACGGGTGAGGCAAGACGAGGAGCGAAAGAAAAGCCGGCCGAATTGATCCAGGGCCATCCCGGCGAGCATTGGACCTCGCACCCTGGCGAGTTCTTTGAATTGGCCGCCCTGCCAGCGCGCGAGGGCGAGGGCGGTCTGGCCATTGGTTGAAGGCCGCCGCAGCACGGCGCAGACCCCTTGATCGGTCTGGCGCAACAGCACATCCTGATGGCCCAGTGTGGCGGCGCTGTTACTCTTTAGCGGCATGGGCGGCTCCCACATTTGCCAACCCGCGCCCGAGGTTTGCCAGATCACGCTTGGCTTGTTTCCTTTGAAGCGGCGCACCAAGATCGTGCCATCTGACGGGATAATATTTTCATGGGTTTTGGTCGTCAGAACCTCGGTCAGTCCGTCGCCATCGAGATCCGTGAGCCCTTGCATGAACTCGTCAGGGCAATCGGCGAGCACGTCACCCCGTAGTGCGTCAAAGACGAGCAGATGCCAGCGCCGGTCCCCGCCGTCGTTGAAAAGATTGATCAGCAGTTCTTTGTGTCCGTCGCCGTTGACGTCGGCAAGCGGGTGGGGATGGGCGCGGAGCATCTTGACGGGATTATCAAATGCCAGCTCAATCTCACGTCTCCAGAGCAGGCGGAGCCGCCCGTCGCGGTAACCGAGCACGTCCAGATGTTTGCAGAAATCGGCCACGACAACGAACTCTTGGCGTCCATCGCCCTCGAGGTCATCCGTGTAAAGCGCGCCGTAACTGCGCCCTTCCGTAAACGTGCAGCGATCCTTGACCCGCCCGCTGCGGGCATCCAAAATCAGCAACTCTTTCCAAGGGAGAACGGCAATTTCAGGCTGGCCATCACCATCGAAGTCCCCGGCGATGGGAAGCGGGATGAACAGCAAGTCGATCGGATCGCTCGTCCAGATGCTCTGCCAGGCGCCGCTGCGCCAGGCGAACATGCGACCGACGACTTTCGCCCACTGATTGTTGACCGTCGGCTTGTTGAACCCACTTTCAAACTCGATCTTTTCCAGTCCCGGAACATCGGGCAGGATGTCCGCATAGGTCAGCGTACTGTTCTGCAGCGGGGCGGTTTTTTGTGCACCGATCAGACTCGGCGGAGGCGTCAGACCCCATTGGGGATCACGGAGGTCCAAGGACGGGGTCGTCGCATGATCGCCCAGCGGGAGAAGAACAAAATCCGCTTCCTGCTCAGCCACCTGGTGCCGCCAAGCGATGTGCGGCCGATGGATTTCCCCCCGGATTGCGCATCGACCATCCAGTCGGGCATTGCCACGGAAACAGGGCCATTCACCCGGGCGCGGAAAATTGGACAACGTCCCATCCGCCGCTTGGGCTTGGGTTCCGCACACAAGAAGCAAATAATGAAGCAGGAGGATAAGCCGTGGTGAAACCTGGTCGGCCGGCCGATAATAGAGCCAGAATCGCCAGGCCCTTGGGGTGACGGACTTATTCAAGACTGGCATCCTTACTTTCTTTTTGACACCCGCACAAAGCCTCGGTGCCGCGACTCTCAGCGCCAGCCGTAGAGCGGGCCGTAGGCGGCGCAGGCGCGGAAGTCGGCGCCTTCAAGGTCGCTGGCGCCGAAGGCGCCCCAGGCGCTGG
>Ga0182027_10008670_pt1 | contig 14750 bp, 11 predicted proteins | sample 712E1DmetaG_FD_121300 | JGI IMG/M metagenome (GOLD analysis project Ga0182027, IMG submission 121300) | Permafrost microbial communities from Stordalen Mire, Sweden - 712E1D metaG (Illumina Assembly) | ecosystem: Environmental > Terrestrial > Soil > Wetlands > Permafrost | place: Sweden... | reverse complement strand
GATGCCGATTTCAGTTTCGATGCCGAACTGGATGATCGGGGACGCGCTGCTGTTTGCGGAAGACATCATCCTGAACTTAACACATGCATAAAAGGATGCATGTCACTTTTTGGGGGTAGCGGTTTCCGGTTCTTAATCTTAATCTTAATCTTAATCTCCATCCTGAAGAGAAGAAGAGATTAAGATTAGGATTAGGATTAAGATTAGGAGAGGATACCCAAAAAAGAGAAATGCACCCCCGCAAAAAAAGACACGAAAAGGGCTTTACACCCGGCCCGGCCAGACTACACTGTCTGTTAAAACGAATTAAATTGACCGTAAGATTATGGATAAAGGCAAGATTATAGAAGGGTTCCAGATACATGAGCGCGACACAGGGTCCGCTGATGTGCAGGTGGCCCTGCTCACCGAACAAATTAACCACCTGACCGAGCATCTTCAGAAAAACGTGAAGGATCACAGCTCCCGGCGCGGCCTCCTCAAAATGGTCGGGCAGCGCCGGCGTCTTCTGGATTACCTCCACACCACCGACCTGACCCGATACCAGTCCATCACCAAAAAGCTGAAACTCCGCCACTGACGTGTCTGGTTTCTCTTTTGCTTCGGGCCGGGCCATCGTCATGGACCCAACTGAACCCATTTCATTGCGCCGGCAATTGCGGAGGGCGCATGCCGGGGGTCGAGCCGGAGGCTCGACGCCACCATTTCATTGCGCCGGCAATCGCGGGCGGCGCAATGCAACTGTTACAATCCGCGTCAACCATATCCCGCTGACTTGGGAAATTTCAATCAGCGCCCGGGCCGCCTGCCGCAGTCCGGGCCTTCATTGAAGTTCCTCTGGTCGGCGGGGTCTCAGAATACAGGACTATTATGTCAGAAAAAGTATCGGCCCAACTCGGCGCCAGCCAGATTCACCTCGAAACCGGGAAACTGGCCAAACAGGCCGACGGCTCCGTCACCGTGCAGCTCGGCGAAACCATTATCCTCGTCGCCGCCGTTGCCGCCAGCAAGGCCAAGCCCGGCCAGGAGTTTTTCCCGCTTACCGTGGATTACCGCGAAAAGGCGGCCGCGTCCGGCAAATTCCCCGGCGGCTATTTCAAGCGCGAAGGACGCCCCACGGAAAAGGAAATCCTCACCTGCCGCCTGACCGACCGCCCCATCCGCCCGCTCTTTCCCAAAGGCTGGTTCAACGAAGTCCAGGTCCAGAGCATCCTCCTCAGCGCCGACGGCGAAAACGATTCCGACGTCCTCACCATCATTGGCGCTTCCGCCGCGCTGACTGTGAGCGATATTCCGTGGGACGGCCCGCTGGGCGCGTTGCGCGTCGGCCGCATTGCGGGCAAATTCGTGGCCAATCCCACCCACTCCCAAATGCGCGAGAGCGACCTGGACCTCATCTATGTCGGCGACACCTCCGATGTCGTCATGTTTGAAGGCTCCGCCAAGGAAATCTCCGAGGCCGATTTCATGGCCGCTCTCAAATTCGGCCACGAATGTTGCCAGCCCCTCATCCAGATCCAAAAAGACCTGGCCGCCCGCGCCGGCAAGAAAAAGCGCGACATCACCGTCAGCATTGTGCCGGACGACATTCTCAAGGAAGCCAAGAACCTGGCCGGCGGCCGGCTGGTGCCCGCCCTCCTCACGCAGAAAAAACTGGAACGCGAAGCCGCCGTCAAAGCTGTCACCGATGACATTACCGTCAGTCTGATTGCCAAATTCGGCGCTGAAAAGGTCACCGAATCCGTCCTCCGCGAAGCCTTTTACTACATCCAGAAAGAAACCGTCCGCGGCTTGATCATGAACGAGAACAAGCGGCTGGATGGCCGCGGCTTTGACGAGGTTCGCCCCATTATTGCCGAGGTCGGCATTTTGCCCCGCGCGCATGGCTCCGCCGTCTTCACCCGCGGCGAAACCCAGGCCGTCACCCTCGTCACCCTCGGCACCACCGAGGACGCCCAGGAATTCGATTCCTACACCGGCGGCGATACCTCCAAGAAATTTATCCTCCACTACAATTTCCCCAACTTCTCCGTCGGCGAAACCGGCCGCATCAGCGGCCCGGGCCGCCGCGAAATCGGCCACGGCGCGCTGGCCGAACGCTCCGTCGAACCCATGATCCCCCTCGAGAGCTATCCCTACGCCGTCCGCATCACCAGCGAAATCATGGAATCCAACGGCTCCAGCTCCATGGCCACCGTTTGCGGCGCTTCCCTCGCCCTCATGGACGCCGGCGTCCCCATGACCCGCCCCGTCGCCGGCATCAGCATCGGCATCTGCACCGCGCACGACTGGGATGATAACGAGCAGGCCGGCTACAAACTCCTCACCGACATCATCGGCTGGGAAGACGGCTTCTGCGACATGGATTGCAAAATCGCCGGCACCAGCAAGGGCATCACCGGCTTCCAACTGGACCTCAAACTCCGCGGCATTCCCCACCCGCACATGGCCGAGGCCCTCGAAAAAGCCCGCGTCGCTCGCCTTCACGTTCTGGCGGAAATGGCGAAAACCATCGCCGTCTCGCGTACCGAACTGAGCCAATACGCGCCCCGCATCGTCCAGGTCAAGATCAACCCGGAGAAGATCGGCGCCCTCATCGGCCCCGGCGGCAAGAACATCAAGCGCCTGGTGGAGGAATCCGGCTGCGAAATCAACATTGACGACGACGGCACCGTCAACATCTACTCCATTTCCGCCGAGGGCATGAAGATCGCCCGCTCCGCCATCGAAGGCATGACCGCCGAGGCCGAAATCGGCAAGACCTACCGGGGCAAAGTCGTGACCATCAAGGAATTCGGCGCCTTCGTCGAGTTCCTTCCCGGCAAGGACGGCCTGGTTCACATCAGCGAACTGGCCAACTTCCGCGTCAAGCAAACGGAAGACATCGTCAAGCTCGGCGACGAAATCTGGGTCAAGTGTTTGGGCGTGGACGAAAAAGGCCGCGTGCGCCTCTCCCGCAAAGCCGCGATGGAAGACCGCGAAAAGGAAATGGCCCCCAAGACCGAACGGCCCGCTTGAGTTCAGTTGTTGTAGTGTCGGCGCTGTGCGCCGATGTCGAGCCGCGGGCTCGACGCTACACCAAATAAGGCGCCAACAACCATGACGGCGCGCTTGACGCGGCATTGGCAAGGTGTAGGCTCACCTCACACAAAGGCGAGCTTATGAACCCGTCTCCAGACGAACCTTCGCAGACTTCCCGGCTTTTCGGGAATCGCTGGGTGCGACTCTCCTTGCTCTGCCTCGGGGGGCTGGCCTTGCTGGTGGCCGCTTTCTACGCCAGAGAGGATTGGCGAGGCAGTCTTGCTTGGAACAATTACCGCCGCGCTGCCAAGGGGCGTGGTCTGGTGCTTGATTTGAAGAGCTACATACCAACATCAGTCCCGGATGAACAGAATTTTGCTGCCACGCCGTTCGTGAAATCTTGGTTCCCCTCTAACGGCTCTATTTTGTCCCAGGACGATTACACGCGGTTGACCAACCACATCTCCGACTACGGAAGCAACCCAAACAAAGGCCATCGCCAATTCGTGGATCTTGTCGGCTGGCAGCAGGCATTTGCGGCCCTCAAGAAGGGTGAGTTAAAGAGCGGGCAGCGTTTTGATTCGGGCAAATATAATGCTGACTCCCGCTCAAGGGCCGCGTCCGATGTGCTGGATGGATTGAAGTCCGACGAGCCAGCCTTCGCGGAACTTCGTGCCGCCAGCCATCGGCCTCTTGCCCGATACCCGGTCGCATACTCGGACGAAGACCCGTGGGACTTGCTTTTGCCGCACCTGAATAATATCAAGACGATTTGTCAGCGCCTTGGATTCAAGGCGTGTGCAGAATTGGCCGCGGGCCACAATGAAGACGCCCTGGAAGATTTGCGGCTTTTGAATTATCTGAGCGACTCCATCCAGGATGAACCACTTTTGATTTCTTACCTCGTGCGGGTGCGTTGCATTCAGATTGCGACCCAACCGGTTTGGGAAGGGTTGGCCGAGCACCGATGGACGGATGCCCAACTCCAGGAAATCCGATCCCATTTCCAACATTATGATTTTCTGCCGGGCATTGAGAAATCCTTCAACACCGAGCGAGCTGCCGGCATTCTTACGGTTGAATTAATAAGGAAAAGAGGCTTCTCCGTTTTGGTAAATCTGATAGACGGGAACTCGCTGACAATTGAGCGAGAAGGCCCAATAGGCCTGATCAGCTATATTTATCCATCCGGTTGGTATTGCCAGGAGGAGTTGAACTTATGCCAACTGCTGGATGGGCAATCCTCAGGCATTATGGACACAGCCTCAAAGACGATTTCACCCAGACGTGTTGCATCCAATGCGGCGGATTTGAGCCGGGCCATAAGTGGCGGGACTTCGCATCTGGCCTCTGAACATCGCATTCTAGCTGCCATGCTGCTTCCGAATCTCAGCAAAATCCCAGTGAGAGCCGCCGAAGCCCAGACCTGCGCCAACCAGATCGCGCTCGCCTGCGCGTTGGAAAGATACCGCCTGGCCAATGGACAATTCCCGGAAACACTGGACGCGCTGACGCCCCGCTTTATTGCCCACGCTCCCAATGACGTCTTCACCGGCCAGCCTTACAAATACCGCCTTGCCGCCAACGGCCAATTTGTTCTTTACTCCGTCGGCTGGAATGAAAAGGACGACGGCGGCGTGCCGGGAAAAACGTTTTTCGACCAGACGCAAGGCGACTGGGTGTGGGAGTATCCTCCCGAGTGAGTTCACAGTTCCGCCACCGCGCTGAAAGCGGGCAGGGGAAAGGAGAGCAGCGCCTGCACCTTGCCGCACCTCATGGAAACATCCGCCGGACGCGGCGGGCCGGCGTATTCCAGGCGCGACGAAACCTCAATGCGCGCCTCCAGTTCCGGATGATGCGCCGCCACCACACGCCCGATTTCCACGCGGGACAGCCGCTCGCTTCCCGCCAAATGATACAGCCCGGCGCAGCCCGGCCGCGCCAGTTCCCAGACCGCCCGCGCCGTCACCGCCGCCGGCAGCGGACAGCGGAATTCATCGCTAAATAGTTTGACACTTCCGCCCGCGCGCCAGATTGCCGCCATTTCCTCGTTGAAGGAACGCCGCCCGGAAGGCGAGGCCCCGCTGTTCAACCCGGCGCGCAGCACGATGTGACGCGGGTTGCGCAGGATGATTTCCTCGGCGGCGGCCTTGGTTTCCCCATACACATGCAGCGGGTTGGGCGGGTCCGATTCCACGTAGCCGCCTTTCCCTCCGTCAAATACAAGGTCGCTGGAAAAAAAGATAAAACCCCACTCCGCCGCCAGCGCCGCCAGATGGGCCGCCGCCTCGACGTTCAACCGCCGGGCCGCCGCCGGGTCGGCCTGGCAATCGGCCGGCCGCGACAGGGCGGCGCAGTGGATCACCCATTGCGGACGGTCGGCGCGAAATTTCTTCCCGACTGCGGCGAAGTCGGTGATATCCAAGTCCGCGCGCGTCAGCGGGATGACGTGAAACCGGGGCGCAAATTCCGCCGCGGCCAGCGCCAAATGATGGCCGATCAAACCACCCGCGCCCGTGATCCAGACCCGCGGCTGATTCCCTTTCTTCATCAGTCCCAATCCCATTCCTGGAACAGGCCGGCGATGGGGTATTGAAAGCCCGGAAGGACGTGTTCGCCATCCAGAAAAGCCCCGGAATCGAGCCGTTCCCGTTGCGCAGGCGAGTGGCAAATCTCGACAAATTGTTCTTCGGGATGGATGAGCCACGCCAACTGCGTGCCGCTGGCGAAAAAATCCTCCAGCCGTTCGGAAATTTCCCCCGCTGAGTTGGAAGGCGCCAACACCTCAATCGCCAAGTCCGGCGCGCCTTCAAAAAAAGCAACCGGCGGCCGCTTCCATCCCCGGAGCCGGTCTTTGGCAACAAATGAAACATCCGGGGCGCGGCAGTTGCGGTTGCGCATCCAGAAACCGGTGCTGGAGTCCAGCACGACGCCCAGCTTCCGGGCGCGGACAAACACATTCAGAGCCGTGGCAAGCCGGACGCAAATGTCTCCATGCTGGAAATTGTTTTTGGGACTCATGACCAATGCTCCTCCAACTACTTCGTGGCTGTAACCGTCCTCCGGCAGCGCTTGCAGATCCTCTTCCGTCCAGATTCTCTGCGGCTGTTCGACTTGTGCAACTGAGGTGCTCACTGCCAAAGTCTAACCAACCGACTGGCGCCTGTCAATTGCCCATTGGCTTGCGCCTAATCAGGGGGCGCATTTTTGGGTATCCTCTCCTAATCTTAATCTTAATCCTAATCTTAATCTCTTCTTCTCCTCACGATCGAGATTATGATTAGGATTAAGATTAAGATTAAGAACCGGAAACCGCCGCCCAATAACACTGATACGCATCCCCCTTTTGCTCCAAACAAATCTCACTTGACACCGCGTTACCCGCCATTACCTTGCATAAGGGGCGCAAGGAGTTGCGGCGCGCGTTCACCGAAGGACCCGTGCCGCCGGCGGGAACCGGCGGCGGCGCGCGCCCGTCGGAAGCCCTCTTCAGAAAATGAAAACGTCTGTCTTTGTCCGGCTTTGTTGGCGCCTCGCCTTGAGGCGGCGAATCCCGTGGTTGCCGGCCCTGCTCCTGGGCGGCGCTCTTGTTTCCCAGGCGGCGGAAAACGACTGGTTCGTTCCGCTGGGGCCGCCCCCCGAAGCCGCCAAGCGCCGCATTTCCGGCGGCGAGGCATTCCCTCCACTGCCGCTGCCCGCCACGCCGCTGCGGCGCACCGAACGCAAGCGCGAACCCAGCCCACCCAAGCTCGCCGCAAAAATCGTCTGGGGCGAGGACGCCTCCTACACCTACGGCACCGGCGCGCAAACGCGAATCGCGGATTGGAACCTCTGCCCCGGCGATCTCCAGCAACTGATGAAAGCCGCCAGCGACAAATTGGGCGTCACTTATGGCGCGGACAGTTTCAGCCTGGCTACCTTCGACGGCGATCCGGCCGCCGTGCCGATCCTCTTTTTCAGCGGAGTGCGCACGATCAAGTTCTCGCCGCCCGAACTGGATTTGCTGCGCCGCTACGTCCTGCGCGGCGGGATGATCGTGGCGGACAACGTCGCCGGCGGCCCTTATTTTTACCAGTCTTTCCGCGAAGCGATGGAGAAGGCCTTCCCCGAATTGAGTTTCCGCGTTCTCCCGGAAGACCATCCGCTCTATCACATCATGGTGGATGTCAATCAAGTCAATTACCCGAAGAACCTGAGTTCCCATCAGCCGTTGTTGGAGGGCATGTACGTCTATTCCCGCGTCGGCATCCTCCTCTCCAAATACGGCTTGGGCTGCGGCTGGGACGGCCATGAAGTGCCGCTCCTGCAACAGGCCGTCTATTACGACGTCACTTCCGCCAACAAGATCGGCCTCAACATCGCCGCCTACGCGGTCGGCTACGCGCGCATTGGCCGGGCCGAGGCCAAGCCCGAACTCTACGGCGCGCTGGACGAGAAGCATCCAACCGATGAGTTCGTCTTCGCGCAGATCAAACACGACGGCGCATGGAACGTCGAATCGGGCGGGGCCAGCCGCCTGTTGCAGGAACTGCGCCAGAACACCTCCCTGCGCGTGAGCCTCAAGCGCGTCCCGGTGCAGCCCGGACACGACGACTTGTCCTCGTTCACCTTTCTCTACTTGTCGGGCCTGGATGACTTTCATTGGGATGCAACGGCGGTCACCGCGCTCAAGCGGTTCCTGGATTCCGGCGGCACGCTCCTCATCAACAACGGCCTCGGTTTGCGCACGTTCGATGCGGCGGTGCGGCGCGAGTTGAAGAAGTTGCTGCCCGGCGCGTCCCTGGCTGTCCTGCCTCCGGCGCACCCGGTATTCAACTCGGTCTTCAAGCTGGCCGACGCCGCTTACACTCCGGCCGCCGCCGCCGCCCGGGCCGGCCTGACACAGCCTTATCTGGAAGGCATCTCCCTCAACGGCGACCTCAAAATCATTTACAGCCCGATTGATCTGGAAACGGGCTGGCAGGGATTGAATCCGCCCCTGGCGCGCGCCTATCAGCCCGACGCCGCCCTCAAGCTCGGTGTCAATATTATCATGTACGCGATGACCCACTGACTCATCTCCATGCCCGCCCTCCTTTACAGATTCCAGGACCAGGAATATCGCTTCCCCCTCAAAGACCGCACCACCATTGGTTGCGGCCGCAATAACGACCTGTGCCTTCCTTCCAATTCCGTCTCTTTGCTGCACGCCGTCATCACCCGCGACGGCGAGGGCTACCAAGTCGAAGACGCCGGGAGCGACAGCGGAATTGTCGTGGACGGCCAGCGAGTCCCCTCCTGCCTCCTGCGCGACGGCGCCGTGTTCTCCCTGGGAGAAGTCCAGTTCGCCTTCGAGCCGGACGGCGCCGAACCGCCCGCCGCGGTAGCAGAGCCTGCGCCGCCCGCCGAAGAACCGCCACCGCCCGCCCCGCCTGATGAACCCACAGCCGGCGAGCAATCTCCAGCGCCCTCTCCGACCGATCAGTCCGATCCGACCTATCAGTCCGATAAGTCCCATACCTCCCATACTTCCCAAACCTCCCAGCAATCCCCCGATCCAGCCGAGCCTCCCGCCCCCGCACCTTCTTCCCTCCCCCCCGACGAAGTCATCGCCCGTTTCGGCAAAGCCCGCGAGCAAGTTCTCGGCGAAATCGGCAAGGTAATCGTCGGCCAGCGCGAGGTGCTCAACCAGATGCTCGTCGCCCTGTTCGCGCGCGGCCATTGCCTGCTCATCGGCGTGCCCGGCCTGGCCAAAACGCTCATGGTCCGAACCCTCGGCAGCGCGGTGGACCTGGAATCCCGCCGCATCCAGTTCACGCCCGACTTGATGCCCTCGGACATCACGGGCACCGACATTCTGGAGGAGGATTCGGCGACCGGCAAACGCGCCTTCCGGTTCCATCGCGGGCCGATTTTCAGCAACCTCCTGCTCGCCGACGAAATCAACCGCACGCCGCCCAAGACGCAGGCCGCCCTGCTGGAAGCCATGCAGGAGCAGCGCGTGACCATTTCCGGCACGAGCTATGATTTGCCAAATCCCTTCATGGTCCTGGCGACCCAGAATCCCATCGAGCAGGAGGGCACCTACCCGCTGCCCGAGGCGCAACTGGACCGCTTCATGTTTTGCATCCACCTGGCCTATCCGAGCGCGCAGGAGGAGCAGCAAGTGATACTGGACACCACCCGCGAAGCGCCGGCCGCGGTACACTGTGTGTTGGACACAACACAGGTGCTCGAACTGCAGCAACTTGTCCGCCGGGTGCCCGTCAGCCAGCATGTGGCCCTCTACGCCTTGACCCTTGTTCGCGCCACGCGGCCCAACTCCGAAGGCTCCCTCGATTTTGTCAACCGCTGGGTCAACTGGGGCGCCGGCCCGCGCGCCGGCCAGTATCTGCTGCTCGCCGCCAAGACCCATGTCCTCCTGCAAGGCCGTTTCAGCGTCTCCTGCGCCGATGTGAGAGAATACGCGCTGCCCGTATTGCGCCACCGCATCTTCCCCACCTTCACCGCCGCCAGCGAATCCGTCACCACCGACCAAATCGTGAAAAAAATTGTCGCCGCCGTCAAGGAGCCGAATTACTAGCCGCGCTAAAAAACAGAATATGAAGCCATCTTCTTCATTAATTGGTACGAGGAATCCGTTGTTTGAAACGACTGCTCAAGGGATGACGGTTATCAGAGGGGTGCTCATTCTCGGCGTGTGCGTGATCGTTTTGCTCTTGATCGTTTCTATCGTGACTCAACCTAGCCGAGGATATGCCTTCGAGAAGCAGAGGACGGAGCAACGGAAGATTGTGCAAGAGCGAGTGAAGAAGGCCGGCGGGTGGGCTGCGCTGCGTCGGGAGTGCGAGTCGCTTACAAATTCAACCAACTATTATTTTTGGCATTATCAGTGGGATGCCTCCGGGAAAGTTGATTACAGCGCGTTACCGCCTTCTCTGGCGACACTTGAACCCCACGAGATAACGCTCGATCCAAGTGCGACTAATGTCGTCCAGATTGAGCTTTTCGGGCTGCACAGGACGGGAGGAACGGACACCCCGTATTATGGTTTGTGGTTTGTATGTGGGAATGTGCCGACAAATTACACGCCAGTTCTTACTGGGGGGCCTGCTCGAACTCTCAGCAAACTAGAGGATGGGTTATTCGAGGTCTACCAGTAATCTCATGTCGGTGTCAGTCCCGCGATGGAGAGCGGTAGCCGGGCGGCAGTTCGTCGCCGGGCATGGGCGGGACATCGGGCACTTTGGACATAACACGGTCAAACGCGGCGTAGTCAGCGCGTTGCGCGCGGGATGCGATGGACTCAGTTGTCCGCCATGCAGAGACTTGAGCCGCCAGCGCGATGGCCACCAATTGATCCACGGTGGTCCGCTCCTGTTTGGCCAAATCCAACATCTCTTTCATCAAGGAATCGGGAATTTGCGCGTTCAACGTCATCATAATTCAATGTCCACTGCGTAATATAAGCAGAAAATCCACCGGCCGCAAAATCTTAATTCCAATGCCGTGCCGGTGCCGGTATCAGTCCTCACTGGCGAGTGAGGACACCGGCATGACCGGGCGCGCGCAACGGGGAAAATTCCGCCTGTTGACTATTCGACGAATGTGTGGCAGGATGTGATTAATCCAGTTCGCTGGAGGTGGATTGCCCGAAGGGGCAAGCGTAAGAAGGCCCTGAATAAGGGCCTTTTTATTTGCCGGGAAGGAAGTGTTTTCCGCTGCCTTTGACTTGGCCGCTCTCGACATGGCGGTGAAACTTGTCGCCAAGCGCCGCCAGCAAACGCCCGGCAAAAGGACCCAGATCGTCGGCTGTGCGCTCGAATTCGCGCAAAATATCGTGGCGGCATGGGTGCGCGAGAAGATCGGCCAGTTGCAGACCTGAAATATTTGCGGACTTCGGCTTGATCTTAAGTTCTTTTGAAGTGATCGCGGGTTGGAAAGGACCACCATCTTGTGGCTGCCAACCGCGGATTGCTTTGCCAAGTTCCTCATATATCTTCTTTAGCAACCGATCTTCGTTTCCACCCCTGCTCTCAGCCATAACATCGCCGCAGCGTTGGATATGGATCAGATATTCGCAATACTGCTGATAAAGGAAATGAACTCCCATGTGGTAGGGATGCAGGATTCCGGGAAAGGAGCGGCCATAAAAATTCCATAAAGCCCGCTTGTCTATGACCACTGCAACTATGCGGAAGTTGGCCTGTCCAATAACGGCCAACAGCAGTTCATCGAAGCGTTGAGCTTTTGCCGGGTCTTGTAGTCGGCTGAAAACACCACGGCGATTCACGATATCCTCCCGGTGCAGAATCACCGGTTCGTCTGGGTGTGGGTCAAATAGCTCGTGTTTAAGGTGCTCCAAATTGTGATGGAACGATTCGTAATCCGGATTCTTGAACCAAACACCAAGCAGGCAAAGGTAACGATGGACCGGCTTATCCAGGTGCTTAAAGACATGGTCGCCGGATTCGTCAATGTAGAGGCGATACCTTTCCTCGTGAGCGGTTAGGCGTTGTAGGGCCTGAACTGGCGGATTTAGATCGTTCATTGTGCAGGGTATGGTTCGTTCAAAACCAATTTGACGCAAGCAAATCATGCCGTGAGTTGATCAACAGCAAGAACCGAAAAAATCCGATCAAAACAGAACACCCATTGCCAAAGCGTTGCGGGCGACGAACATGCCAGACAAGCTCCTTTTCAAAGAACCGGGAATCTTCAAAGCTACGCCCACCCTGAATTTCCTGTGCCATCATCTCCGCAAACCGAACTTGGCGATTGGTCGCGTCCCGGCACGGCGGCGGCGCATGAAAATGAAATAGGCCGTGGGGAGCGCATTTTATGGCGTCGCCTCTTTTGCGCGTTTCGTGGAATTTTCCGCGGTTGCCGAATCGGGCTGACCCCCGGCCTCCGACGCCGGAGCGCGCAGGGCTTCCAACTCGGAGCGCGGGATATACCGGCGAAAAGCCTCCCCAAATTCCTCCTTTAAATACCCCTTAGCCACAATCCCTCCTATCCAGATCGTTTTGGGCCGGATGCCATAAGGCCGCAACTGGCGGGCCAGCCAGGATTCGGTGATCGGCTTTCCATTCCTCAGTTCCGCCCAGGGCCGTTCCAGTATGGTGGTCAAGCCCGCCACCAGCGTCCGGCTGTGGATGCGTGTGGCGTTTTCACGGATAAGCAACACCATAATATCCAGAAACAACGCGCCGATGGGACTGTTCTCCTGCGCGCTGACCGTCAATCCCACGGCCGCCTGCCGCGCTTTTTCCGGCCAGACGCCCCCGGCCAAATCCGCCAGCGCCAGCAGCGGTTCCCAGATGTCCGCAGCACGGTCGTTCAAGGTGGTTGGAACCTCCGGCCGCGCCCCGGCAATGCCTTCCGCATGATCCAGCACAAACCGCGCGCACTGCTGACGCAGCGACGCCGCCTCCAGGTTTCTTGACCGCTCACATTCCTCATCCGGCGTCTTGCGCTGCATCCGCACCACAATGCACCGGTCGGCCAGCGTCTCCGGCAATCGCCCGATGGCCGCCATAATCTTCGGGCACCAGCACGAATAGCGCACCAACCGCGTCGCCCCCTCGCATGGTAACGCATCCTCCGCCTCACCCCCCTCCTGTAGCGGCGGTCTATGACCGTCGCCGTCTTGCCCCTCGCATGGCAACACACCCCCCGCCTCACCCGCCTCCTGTAGCGGCGGTCTATGACCGTCGCCGTCTTGCGCCTCGCATGGCAACACCCTCCCGGGTTCACCCGCCTCCTTTGGACGCAAAGACTGCCTCTGCAAACGGTAGGGCGAAGCTCCCGCTGAACCGGGGCCGCGCAAATTGTAATGCGTCCATTGATTGTCCACTCTCACCACGTAAGCCGTCTTGCGCGTATAACCGGAGTTCAGTATCCCGCGCAATTCGTCATTGCCCTGCAACAGCGTGTCCGCTTCGTCTATCAGCAGCGTCGGGCGCGTTTCCTCAATGACGCGAAAGAGCGCCGGCGAACTGATGTTGGCGGCGACCACCGGGCGGTTGACCAACTCGCTGAGCACCGTCAGCAGCGTGGTTTTGCCGCACCGCTTCTCCGGCGACTCCAGGCCCAAATAAGTGCTCACATCCCGCAACGGGAAGGCGTACGTGTGCAGAATCCACAATGCCAATGTCTCGGCGCCCCATTTTGGCAGCACAACAAAACGCCTCAGCAACCCCTCCAGTTCGTCCAGAAGAACCGGGCCGCTGACCGGCTCCGGCCACGGCTCGACCTCCGGCAGTTGCAGAACCGAGTGGCCCATCCCTGCCAGTTCCTCCCTTTTCAATGTCCGCACCACAAGTTTCTTCGCGTCCGCCTCTCTCTCCCCTCTTGAGGCAAGAGAGCCAGAGTGAGGGGTTGCCGAAATGTGTCCTGCGCCGCTGTTCAATGTCGTACTCGTTTTCATATAGGATTTTGCCTTTTTGACCGTCATTTTGCCACACCCGCCTGGACAAAGGCTGTCCAACCCCTGCGAAATCTCGCAACAAATTCACGGACTTAACGGCTCCTTACGGCTCCTTACGGCTCACCTTACGGGTCCGGCCTCAAAAAACCCTTTGTTTATGCGGGTCCTAACGGCTTAACGGCTCCAGACCCCTGGAGACGGCTGGCGCAGGGGTGGAGACCTTCCGGGGGGCGCAGGACAGAATTCTTCGTGTCTTCGGTAGAGCCTGGGGCCGAGAGCCTTGGCTTGGGCCTGCGCCGATTAACGGACCTAACATGGGGCTGGCGACTGCGCCGACAGGCAAAGCAGGCAGCGCGATGAAAAATGCGTGTAAGGAGCAGGCAGCAGCTTCGCCCTGCCAGGCTATGAATATATCCGGGTTGCTCCCCCCCCTCCACGCGCACCGACCGCACTAATGACAGTGATGCTCTGTCGCTGGCCGGAACCCGCCCCCGCCCAGAGGCGCGCCGGTGACTTCCGAAAATAAAAAGCAAAAAAAAGCTTGCAAAAACCCGGAATTACCCCAAATGTCACCCACAGATTATGCCAAAGACCCAAAAAGAAGGTCCTGAATCCGGCCGGCACGGCCCTCTTTGGCGAGAAGCGGCCAGTGGCGGACGACTGCTGGATGGAGATACTGGCGCCAGTGGTATCAGCCTTGGTCAGGACCCAAAATTGTAAGCATGCCCTATGAAAACAACATCAAACTCAAACAGTTCCATGTCCCGGCGCGACTTTGTCAAAACGAGCGCTATTGGACTGACCGCCCTTTCCGCCAGCCGCGTGCTGGGTGCAAATGAGCGCATCAACGTCGGCCTGATCGGCTTCGGCCTCATCGGTCGCTTCCACATGGCGGCCCTCAAAGAACAACCGGATGTCCAGGTGACTGCGGTATGCGATGTTCACCAGGGCCGGGTGGAACAGGGCGCAGCGATGGCGGGCGGCAGCGTGGCCAAGTACGCCGATTTTCGCAAGCTGCTCGCAGACAAGAACGTGGATGTGGTTTATGTCGCCACGCCGGATCACTGGCACGCGTTGTTGACCATGATGGCGTGCGACGCGGGCAAGGATGTCTATGTGGAGAAACCGACGACGGTGTTCGTGCGGGAAGGCCGTTGGATGGTCGAGGTGGCGCGCCGCACCAAGCGAGTCGTCCAGATCGGCACGCAGAACCGTTCCGGCCCCCCTTTCCAGCACGCGCGCGAATTGATCTCCCAGGGCAAGCTCGGCCAGATCGTGTCGGTTTCCAACAACAACTCCCGGAACATTATGCCGGGCTTCG
>Ga0182027_10008669_pt1 | contig 14750 bp, 15 predicted proteins | sample 712E1DmetaG_FD_121300 | JGI IMG/M metagenome (GOLD analysis project Ga0182027, IMG submission 121300) | Permafrost microbial communities from Stordalen Mire, Sweden - 712E1D metaG (Illumina Assembly) | ecosystem: Environmental > Terrestrial > Soil > Wetlands > Permafrost | place: Sweden... | reverse complement strand
TTTGTTCGATCAGGGATTGAGGGGTAATGGGTGTATTCATGGCAGAAGTATATATGTGCATCTATAACTGGCAAGAAAAAAAGGAGGAAAATCAAGCATCCGAATATTTTTGTCATGCGCCCCTCCCCTCCTCCCGCGCCGCAAAATATGGCCAGCTTTTGCCAATGGCAGGGTAGTCGCTCCCAGAGCCGGCGCGTAAGTTGAAAATGAAATTATGAACATTAGATTGTCGAACAATGGTGCAGTGGCGCCGTCGCGCGCCCTGTCCCTCTCCCGCGGTTTATGGAAGAAGGCCTGAACAGAAAGGAAGGCGTCCTGCCCGCGGCGGCAACGGTGACGGAGCGGGCCGAAAAACCCTGCGCGGCCCCCGCCGCAACCGCTTTCGGCTGTGCGCGCAATTTCCTGGACAACCGCTTCGTCTATACGGTGGTGTCGCCGCGGGCGCGGGGCCTGTCCATCGGCATCAATATGAACCCGGACCGGCGCTGCAATTTTGACTGTCTTTATTGCGAGGTGAACCGGAAATTGCCCGTCACGGAGAAGACCTTGGATGTCGGGGCGATGGCGGAGGAATTGGAAAAGACGCTGGCCCTGGTGCGGTCGGGCAGGATACGGGAGCTTGCGGCTTACCGGGGGTTGAATGACGAGTTGCTGCAATTGCGCCATGTGGCCTTGAGCGGCGACGGCGAACCGACTCTCTGCCCCAATTTCGCCGAGGCGGTCCAGGTCGTGGTCCATGTGCGGGCGCGCAGTCCCCATTCGTTTTTCAAACTGGCCTTGATTACCAACGGGACGGGACTGGATTTGAGGCCGGTGCAGGAGAGCCTGCAGTACTTTACCCACGAGGACGAGATCTGGATCAAGCTGGACGCCGGCACGCAGGAATACATGAACCGCGTCAACCGCAGCGAAGTGCCGCTGGAAAAAGTCGTCGGGAACATCCTGCTGGTGGCGCGCCAGCGGCCGGTGGTCATCCAGAGTTTGTTCCCGCGGGTCCTCGGCGAGGAACCGCCCGCGGAAGAGATTGACGAGTATATACTGCGTTTGAACGATCTCCAACAAAGCGGCGCGCGCATCTCGCTGGTGCAGATTTATTCGGCGACCCGGCCCATCGCGCATCCGGATTGCGGGCACCTGCCGCTCAAGACGCTTTCCCACATTAGCCAGCGGATCAAGGCGGAAACGGGATTGCGAGCGGAAGTTTTTTGATTGCGGCGTGAGGGGGGCGGGTGCATTTCACATTTTTGGATTTTCTTTCATAATCTTAATCTTAATCTTACTCCTAATCCACACGCCGGAGGGAGATGAGATTGAGATTAAGATTAGGAGCAAGATTAAGAGGGAAACCCCCAAAAGTGAAATGCGCCATCTAAGACATTCCTTTAGACATCCTAGTTGATTTCCATAATGAATGTATGGTTGTATGCCTTATTGTGGCAGGGCTGGGCCAGTGTTAATTTGCTCTGATGATAACAAGTTTTGTGCAGCCCAATGGGGAGAAGCAAAGGAGCCGGCACGACAACAAGGGGTTAATCGAGAGCCTGACAAACTCGAAGATCTTTCAGGATTACGAGAAGGCGTTCAGCGAAACCACTGGCTTGCCCGTCTCCTTGCGCCCGGTGGAATCGTGGCAGTTGCCCCACCACGGCAAGCGGCACGAGAACCCCTTGTGCGCCTTGGTGGCCGAAAAGAGCCGTTCCTGCGCGACCTGCCTGCAAATGCAGCAACAACTCTCGGAAAGCGCCCAGTTTGAACCCGCCACGGTGACCTGCCAGTTGGGATTGGTGGACACCGCCGTGCCGGTTCGTTTGGGCGAGCAGTTGATCGGCTTTCTCCAAACCGGCCAGGTGCTGCGGAAAACGGCCACGCCCTTCCAAATCGAGCGCGCCTCCAAACTCCTCGCCGAATGGGGTCTGCAAATAAGCCGGGACCGGCTGCAAAGCGTCTATGTGGCGACCCGGGTCATGTCGTCCAAACAGTACGAAGCCATGGTCAAACTCCTGAGCATCTTCGCCGAGCACATTTCGGTCATGAGCAACCGGATTATCGTTCACCGTGAAAACAGCGAATCGCCGGTGATCCGGCGGGCCAAGGAATTCATTGTGGAGAATCAGGCCGATGACCTTTCCCTGGGCCAGGTGGCCAAGGCCGTCAACACCAGCGTCTTCCACTTTTGCAAAATGTTCAAGAAAGCGACCGGCTTGAACTTCACCGAATACGTCTCGCGCGTCCGCGTGGAAAAGGCCCGCAATCTCCTCCTCAATCCCAATCTGCGCATCAGCGAAATCGCTTACGAAGTCGGCTTCCAATCCCTGACGCATTTTAATCGCGTCTTCAAGAAAATCACCGGGCAGTCGCCCACCGATTATCGCGGCCAACTGACCCCGTTTTGAAACCGCGCCGCGAGGCAAACCGCTTTGACAACACGGCGCGCGCGCTTTTTTCGTTTCTTTGCCCGCGGCATAGGGCATAAATAGCCGCGCATGCCGAAAAAAGGCAAATTGGCCGCAGCCGGACAGGCCCTGCGCTTGAGCGAGGAACGATTGCGCGTCGCTCGCAAACATCCTCCCGCTTATGAACTGACGGTCGAACCGACGCGCGAACCGCCGGGCCGGATCCCCGGCATCACCGCCGCCGCCCTGGAGGCGGCCGGGCGCAAGCGGCTGGAAGGGGAAATCCTGCGTGTCATCGAAATGGAACAGCGCCGCATCGGCCAGGATTTGCACGATGGCATCTGCCAGCAGTTGGCCGGCATCGAATTGCAAAGCCAATCCCTGGCCCAAGCCCTGGAGAAAAAAGCCCGGCGCCAGGCGGCTCAAGCCGGGCAGATCGCCCGCCAATTGCGCGAGGTCATTGGCCAGACCCGCTCGCTGGCCCGCGGCCTGTCTCCGTTCATTCTCGAAGCCCGGCAATGCGTGCCGGCGCTCAAGGAACTGGCCGCGCGCACACAAAAGCTGTTCCGCGTCAAATGCCGTTTTCAGGCCCGCGGCCCGGTTGCCATTTCCGATCCGGCCGCCGCCACCCATCTCTATCGCATCGCGCAGGAAGCGGTGGCCAACGCGATCCGGCATGGACGGGCCGGCGCCGTTATGATTAGTCTTGACAGCACCGGCGGCAAGACGGTCCTGGCCGTGACGGACAACGGGACCGGCTTTGCGGCCCCGGCCCGGGCCGGCGGCGGCATGGGATTGCGCGCCATGCAATACCGGGCGGCAATGATCGGCGCCTCGTTGCGCGTGCAGACCCCGGCCGCGGGCGGGACCAGAATCCTCTGCTCCTTCCAGAACACCCCGAGCCAGCCGCCCAAATGAACTCCGCGAAAAAAGCCGCCCCGGCGCCAACCAGCATCCTCATCGTGGATGATCATCCGATGATGCGGGAAGGGCTGGCGCAACTGATTGGCCAGCAGCCGGACATGATGGTTTGCGGCGAAGCGGGAGACGCGGGCGAGGCGCTGGAAAAGGTCAGACTGCTCAAACCGAACCTGGTCCTGGCGGACATTACCCTGCCGGGACGAAACGGCCTGGAACTGATCAAGGACATTCAGGCGCTGGAGGCCGGCGTTTTGGTTTTGGTCATTTCCATGCACGACGAATCGTTTTATGCCGAGCGCGTGCTGCGCGCCGGCGGCCGCGGTTACGTCATGAAACAGGAAGGCGGCAAAAAAATCCTGGAAGCCATCCGCCACGTCTCCTCCGGGCAGGTCTTCGTCAGTGAAAAAATGTCGGCCCGGATTTTGGAAATCTTCTCCGGCCGCAAGCCGGCGGAGGGCCGGGCGGCGGTGGAAGACCTGACTGACCGCGAATTCGAGGTTTTCCAATTGATCGGCCAGGGGATGGGCACCAAGGAATTGGCCGTCGAACTGCACCTCAGCCCCAAGACCATCCAGGTCCATCGCGCCAACATCAAAGCCAAACTCCAGATCCGCAGCATGGCCGGGTTGATCCGCCACGCCGTCCGCTGGGCCGAGTCGGAGACGCGCCAGTAATCACAGCGCGACGGAGCCGCTTTTCAAAGCGGAACTGCGTTCCGCACTCCAAGACGCTTCGCGTTCGCCATGCGCATCCGATCCTCCGGCAGGTCTTGGAGCGCGCGCGCGACAGCGCCGCTTTTCAGGAGGTCGCCGGCCATCAGGCGCGCTGCTTTTTGGCGCGGCGGGGTGATTTATAGGTGATTGGGGGATGGGGAGTTTTCTCGCCGGGGGCGGCTTCGCCGGCCAGGCCGCGCTTGAGCTCGCGGATCTGATCGCGAAGGAGGGCGGCTTTCTCAAATTGAAGGTTGTTGGCGGCCTCAACCATCTCCCCCTGCAAATCAAGAAGGGTCTGGCTCAGGTCCAGGTTGCCGCTGACTTCGTGGAGGAGCATCTCAGCCTTGTCGTGGGCGCTCTGATAAACGGCCAGGCTGTCTTCCACGGCGCGGCTGACGCTCCGCGGGGTGATGTGGTGTTCCTGGTTGTAGGCAATCTGCTTTTCACGCCGGTAGTCGGTGACGGCCAGGAATTTGCGGATGCTTTGGGTCAGCACGTCGGCGTAGAGGATGACTTCGCCGTGAAGGTGGCGCGCGGCGCGGCCGGCAGTCTGGATGAGGCTGGTGGCGCTGCGCAGGTATCCTTCCTTGTCGGCGTCGAGAATGGCGACGAGCGAAACTTCGGGAAGATCCAAACCTTCGCGCAGAAGGTTGATTCCGATGAGGACATCGAACTCACCCTTGCGCAAGGCGCGGAGCACTTCGACGCGCTCGATGGCGTCAATTTCGCTGTGCAAATAGCGGACGTTCACGCCCAGATCGCGCAGGTAATCGGTCAGCTCCTCGGCGGAACGCTTGGTCAGGGTGGTGACGAGGGTGCGCTCCTTCTTTTCCGCGCGCGCGCGGACTTCCTCCATCAGGCTGTCAATCTGGCCCTGGAGCGGTTTGACGGTGACTTTGGGGTCAATCAGGCCGGTGGGGCGGACGATTTGCTCGACCACCCGGCCTTCGGACCACAGGATTTCCTGCTCGGCGGGCGTGGCGCTGACGTAAATGGTCTGGCCCTGGAGGGATTGGAATTCGGAGAATTCGAGCGGGCGGTTGTCCAGGGCGCTAGGCAAACGGAAGCCGTGCTCGACGAGGACGGTTTTGCGGGAGCGATCCCCGGCGTGCATGGCGCCAATTTGCGGGACGGTGGCGTGGGATTCGTCCACCACCACGAGATAATCCCTGGGGAAAAAATCCAGGAGCGTGCCGGGACGGGAGCCGGGCGGGCGTCCGCCCAGATGGCGCGAATAATTTTCGATGCCGGAACAGAAGCCCATTTCCTCCATCATTTCCAGGTCGTACTCGGTGCGCATCTTGATGCGCTGGGCTTCGATCAATTTGCCGCGCGCCTCGAACCAGGCGATGCGCTCGCCCATTTCCTCGCGGATGGCAAGGAGGGCGCGCTTGATCTTGTCGCCGGAGGTGACGAATTGTTTGGCGGGGAAGATGATGACGGCGGGCGGGGTTTCGGAGGTTTCGCCGGTCAGCTGCTCGAAGCGGCTGAGGCGCTCGATGACCTCGCCGAAAAACTCGATGCGCAAACCGTCCTCGCTCCCGGCGGGACGCAGTTCCACCACGTCGCCGCGGACGCGGAACTGGCCGCGCTCGAAGGCGACATCGTTGCGGGAGTATTGCAAATCCACCAGGCGGCACAGCAGCAGGTCGCGGGACAGTTCCATGCCGGCGCGGATTTGCAGGATGAGCGCCTCGTAATCCTCCTTGCTGCTGATGCCGTAAATGCAGGACACGCTGGCCACCACGATGACATCGCGGCGGGTCAGGACCGAACTCATGGTGGAGAGGCGGAGACGCTCGATTTCCTCGTTGATGCTGGAATCCTTCTCAATGAAGGTGTCGGTGCGCGGGATGTAGGCTTCGGGCTGGTAGTAATCAAAGTAGCTGACAAAGTACTCGACGGCGTTTTTTGGAAAGAAACTTTTGAACTCGGCGTAGAGCTGGGCGGCGAGGGTTTTGTTGTGCGAGATGACGAGCGCCGGTTTTTGGGCGGCTTGGATGACGTTGGCGATGGTGAAGGTCTTGCCCGAGCCGGTGACGCCGACCAGGGTTTGGTGCCTGGCGCCGGAGAGAACGCCTTGGGTCAGCCGGGCGATGGCCTCGGGCTGGTCTCCGGCGGGCTGGTAGGGGGCGGACAGTTCGAACATGCAGGCAAGGTACGGAGAGGCTGGCACGGTGTCAAACCGTCCCCCGGCCCGGATTGGGACGGATGGGAAGAACGGGATGACTGGCTCTGCAAGAACGGGCTTGAAATGCGAAATCCCGCCCTGTATGCTCCGCGGTAATTTATGGAGCGAACTCGCGGAGAAATCATCTTGTTCGGGGCCGCCACTTTTGGAATTTGGCTGTCCATCTGGGCGGTCGTTCTGGTGAGCCAGTGGCTCGAAGCGGCCTCCCTCGCCATCACCCTGGGCGCCTTGTGCGGCTTTGCGTTGCGCGATGAAGGTTGAACCAGAACTATTCCGCCGGCCCAAGATCGCAAAGCTCGTTTCAAAACTCCTGCCATACAACAACAACAACATTTTGAACACATTTTATGCGTAATCTCCTCATCGGCATTGATAGCGGTACTCAATCAACCAAAGTTTTGGTCGTGGATGCGCGCCAGGGCAAGGTGCTCGGCCAGGCGGCCCGGTCTTATGATCTCATTGCCGGATTGCCCGCCGGCGCCAAGGAGCAGCATCCACACACCTGGCGCGAGGCCGCCGCTCAGGCGATCCAGGCCGCCCTCAAAAATGCCGGGGCCGCGCCGGAGGAGGTCGCGGCCATCGGGGTGAGCGGACAGCAGCACGGCTTTGTTCCCTTGGACGCGGCCGGGGAGGTCATCCGCCCGGCCAAACTCTGGTGCGACACCTCGACGGCGGCGGAGTGCGAAATTATCACGCGCAAGCTCGGCGGGCTGGACGGCGCGATTGCGGAATTGGGCAACGCGGTTCTGCCGGGTTTCACCGCCCCGAAAATCCTCTGGCTCAAACGCAAGGAGCCGAAGAATTTCGCCCGGCTCGCCACCGCGCTGCTGCCGCATGACTATCTGAATTTCTGGCTGACCGGGAACCGGGTGATGGAGTTCGGCGACGCCAGCGGAACGGCGCTGCTCAATGTCCGCACCAGGGCCTGGTCGCAAAAGGCCTTGCGCGCCATTGACGCCCGGCTGGCGGAGGTGCTGCCCAAGTTGATCCGCAGCGACGAGCCGGCGGGGGTTTTGCAGGCGGCGACGGCCCGGGAATTGGGTCTCAAGCCCGGCGTCCTGGTGAGCGCGGGCGGGGGCGACAACATGATGGGGGCCATCGGCACGGGGAACACCCGCGCCGGGGTGGTGACGGCCAGTTTCGGCACCAGCGGCACCATTTACGCCTGCTCGGAAAAGCCGGTGATTGATGAGCGCGGGGAAATCGCCGCGTTTTGCGATTCCACCAACCGCTGGCTGCCCCTGCTCTGCACCATGAACGTCACCGTCGCCACGGAAATGGTGCGGGAAGATTTCGGCTTGACATACGCGCAACTCGACGCCCAGGCCGCCCAAGCGCGGCCCGGTTGCGGCGGCTTGTTCCTTCTGCCTTATTTGGAAGGGGAGCGCACGCCCAACGTCCCCGACGGCACCGGCGTCTGGTTCGGGGCCAACAAGGCCACTTTCACCGCCTCCCATTTTGCCCGCGCGGCGATGGAGGGAGTGACGCTGGGAATGAACTACGGCCTGCGGCGGCTGCGGGAGCTGGGAGTCAAGCCCCGGCAAATCCGCGCCACCGGCGGCGGGGCGAATTCAAAATTCTGGAGGCAGATCATGGCGGACATTTTCGAGGCGGAAGTGGTGACGCTCAAGGAGAGCGAAGGGGCGGCCTACGGGGCGGCCTTGCAAGCCCTCTGGTGCTGGCGCCTGCAACGGGGCGAACGCGTTTCCATCAGCCAGATCACCGATGAATTTGTGCAACTGAACCGGGCCGAAACCGTCGAGCCGGCCGCCGCGAACGTCAAGATTTACCGCGAATTGCAGCAGATGCAGGACGAGGTTTCGCTGGCCTTGCGCGGCGCGTTTGCCCGCCACCGCCGGTTTGTGAATCGAGCGGTTTGACCGCGGCGCTTTTTCGTGTAGGCTTGGTTCCATGCAGACGGCAGCGCTCACCATGACACGTAACGCGTCAGTGACGGAGGGTAAGAAGGTAGGGCGGGCAGTCCTCTGCCCGCCGCGGCGCGCACGGAGTGCGCGCCCTACCAGCCGTGACCGACGCATTACCATGACACGAAGGACCTGGACGGACCAGGAATTGGAAACTCTTCCCAAGGACGGCCATAAATACGAATTGTTGGATGGAGATTTGATTATGAGTCCGGTGCATGAAGACCATGGGAGAATTTGTATGCGCCTCGGCGCGATCCTTTTGCATTTTGCCGAATCACGGAAGCTGGGCGAGGTTTACGACTCCAGCACTGGTTTCCGCCTTGCCGAAGATTTGCTGCTTTCCCCGGATGTTTCATTCGTGAGCCATGCGCGGCTGAAAACAATCCGGGTTTCGCCGGATAAGTTTCTTGCCGGGCTGACGCCAAACGCGCCCGCCTCCCGGGGGCAAGACAAGACGGGGTACTGCGCCAGTCTTGTGCCGTAGGGCGCGCGCTCCATGCGCGCCGTGGCGGGTCCCGATGTATCATAGATTCTTTCGGGCTGGGCAATTTGAACAGGAGGGCATTGGAGAGCACGGAGAAAGAACTCTGTTATCTCTGTTTCCAATTCCAACAATATTTTTACTGCAAAGAACGCAAAGAACACAGAGACAAGAACTTATGTTGTTTGCTATTTGCGATCAGGCCCATGCGGCTTCCCCGTCTTCATCCCCCTCCTTCCCCTATACGCGAATCCGCAGTATGACGGTTTCTTTGCAGTCTCGCATCAGGGCCATTTTCATGCTGTCACCGGTTGCAAGGCCGCCAGCGGTTCGACTTCACGCTCGATGGTTCGCGCCTTTTTATAGCGCGCCTGGCGCAAATCGTAATCGGACTGCAACCCGGTCCACATTTCCGCGCTGGTGCCAAAGAAGCGGGCCAGGCGCAGCGCCGTGTCCGCCGTGATGCCGCGCTTTTCCAAAACGATTTCATTGATGCGGCGCGGCGGCACGTTCAACGCCCGCGCCAGCGCGTTTTGTGAAAGGCTGCGCGGCTTCATGAATTCTTCGCGCAGAATTTCACCAGGATGGATCGGGGGCAGCTTGTTCGTTTTCATGATGTTCAATGGTAATCCACAATTTCCACGTCCAATGCGTCTTCGCCCTGCCAGCGGAAACAGATCCGCCACTGGTCATTGACGCGGATGCTGTACTGGCCCTTGCGGTCGTCCTTCAAGGCTTCCAAGTGGTTGCCATAGGGCGCTCGCAAATCGTTCAGACCCCGCGTCTGATGCAGCAGCAGCAATTTCCGTCGTGCCGCGCGTTGAATCTGTTGCGGCAACCGCAGCGACGGCTCATCGTTGAACAGCCGCTCGGTTTCCTGGCAGGCAAAGCTGCGTATCATTTGCGACCACTATAACGTCGAGCGTTATGATTGTCAACCCATTTAGAATTCACCATTCTCAATTCGACGCTCCAGGTATGCGGCAGGATTTCTTGTCCAACGTGGCAACGCGGAGTTTGGGCTGCGCGGCAGCGCAGCCCTACCAATTCTTTCCGTGGGTGGCGCTATTGGAGAACTCTTAATCCGTGGAATCCTGAAATCCGTGGTTCAGTTCCTTCGGTGGCGCCTGGCCGTTCGTGGAGCTATTGGGCTTTGGCTATCGCGGCGGCGAGGCGGGCGGCGTTGGCTTGCATCGCGCTCAAGAAATCGCCCTTGTCGGCCTGCTGGTACTGCCGGACTCCGCGGGCGTCCGGCTTCCAGAAGGACGGGTCCACGTCCTGCGGGATTGGAAAGACGATCTCGCAGTGATCGCCGGCAATGCGTTTGGTGAAATACCAGAGCGGATAGTTGACAACCGCCACGCGCGGCTTCGCCCCAGGCGCGGGCAGCGCGGCGGGCGCGCCGCCGCGGGCCGCGGCATTTGTCACGGGGGACTGCCCGCCGGAGATGCCAAATTTGCCGACGACCAGCCAGGTCAACCCGGCCGCAATGGCGACGCCCGCGGCGACGACGATGGCGATTTCCGCCGCCTGCCTGGAACGCAAAGTAAAACCGTTCACGACGATGACGTGACCGGCCCCGACGCGAACGTGAATTTGTTGCTGGACAATCTTCCGTTGGCAAACGGGGACGCGCAATTGACGCAATACCGCATTGACGCCGAGCACAGCAATTCTTACGAAGCGTGGCGGAAAATAGGCTCGCCGGCGCCGCTTTCGGACCAACAATACTCCGAGTTGGAAAGGGCCGGGCAACTGGCGGAGTTCGAACCGCAAAAGAATTTGCGCGTGAAAGATGGGAAATTGGATTTGAATTTCGCCCTGCCCCGGCAGGGGATTTCGTTGCTGGTGCTGACTTGGAAGTGAGGGTCCCTCCGCAGCCGGCGCGGTCAGCCCGGGAGCTTCAATGATTCAGGCGGCCTCATTCGGCGTAATGCGTCGGTCACGGATGGTAGGGCGAGACTGTCGAGCCGAAACTGAATCCAAACTCGGTAGGGCGACACCCGAGCCGAAACTCGATTTCCTGGGAAAAAGTCACAGCTCGACAGAGTCTCCCGTACCGACTTTGGTATTACCCGGCAGGCTTGACTTCTGCGGCGGTCGTGGCGAACATGCCCCCATGATTTCCAGAAATTGACATCGCCATTCGCCAACCTGCAACCAAAGATGCCACTCATGAACTCCAGCGCATTCAAAACCGCAGCCCGCCTCGCCGTCCTCGTGTTGTTTTCCTCCTCCGCCGTCTTTGGCCAGATCGGCAGAACTTGGCCGTCGGAGAAGAAGATCGTGCCGGACCCGGTCACAGGTGTCCCGCTCGAATTCCTGACCAGCACCGACGGCGCGTACCAGCAGTCGAAGATCTACCAGACCCACCGGCAATGGACCGCGGATGGCAAGTGGCTCATCTTCCGGGGGTCGCGCGAGGCCGGTTCGCAGGCCTTCGCGGTCAACGAAGAGTCGGGGCAAATCGTGCAGGTGACGGAGACCGGCTTCATCGGGATGCTCTGCGCCGGCAATAAAACAATGAAGCTCTACGTCCTGGCGGGCGCCGGCGGCGCAAGAGGCCGGGGCGCAACCCCGCCGCCCGGCGCAGCCCAAGACCCGGCCCCCGGCCCGGCCCCGGCCGCGGGCGATCCGGCCGCCCCGCGCGCGGGCGGCCGCGGCGCGCGCGCCGGCAGAGGCGGCGAAGGCGGACCTTTGCAGATTCTTGAGATAGACCTTGAAAAACTTTTCGCCGACGTTGCCGCCGGCGCCGTCAAACCAGCCGACAATTACCAGCGTGTTTGCGGAACCATCCCGAGCAGCCTCAGAGCCGACGGCAACATGGGGCTGGATGCCAATGATGACTTCATGTACTTCAGGGTCAGCGGCGCGGAAACGGCGCAGTTGTCCCCAGGCCAGACCCTCCAAAAGAGTTTCGGCCCCAGGTCCATGGGCGCCGGCCCGAGCGGCTTGCGCAGCATGAACCTCAAGACCGGCGAGGTTAAGCTGATCTGCAACGTCGGCTTCCAAATCGGCCATGTCCAGAGCAATCCCTGGCAGCCCGGCGAGATCGTCTTCTGCTGGGAAACCGGCGGCAAGGCCCCGCAACGGACCTGGTTTGTCAATGCCGACGGCAGCGGCCTGCGTCCCCTCTACCCGGAGGCCCCGTACGAATGGATCACCCACGAGGCCTTTATCAGCAAGGATGAAGTGGCCATCGCCATCCTCGGCCACCGCTCCATCCCCAGCGCTACGCCGGAATCGGATTGGGGCATCTCAGGAACTTACGAACATCCCACCGGCGTGGGCATCGTCAATTTGCGCACCCGCGAAATGCGCATCGCCGGCCAGGTGCCCCCGTTGTCTCCAGGCCACTCGGACTGGCACGTCGCCGGCTCCGCCGACGGCCGCTGGGCCGCCTGCGACGATTTCGCCTTCGAAGTCTGGGTCTTTGACCGCCACAACGGTGAGGCGACCCTGCTGGCCGGCCCCCAGAAAACCGGCGCGGACCACATCCACCCCACCTTCAACGCCGACGGCACTAAGATCGAGATCGAGTCCGCCCTCATTTCCAAGGACAATCGGTCATTGAACATTTGCGTTGTGCCGATGCCAAAGGCCTTGTTGAATCGCGCCTATCCGCAGGTGCTCCCGCCATAACCTGAACCAGTAAATATGACTGACATCAATCAAAGGACGACTATGAAGAAGATTACGTTTGGACTGTTTCTGTTGGCGCTCGCCAATTTATCCCTCCGCCTATGCTCCGCGCAGACCGCCACTCAACCCGCGGCCTTTACCAACTGGCCGCCCGGACAGTCGCCGGCGGAAGTTGGCAGAAAAGCGGCCACCAACATACTGCCCCGCTGGTTCGCCTCCCAGCCCGGAGCCCATTATTCCGAGGACTCGACTTGGATGACAGCCCTCAAGTTCGCCGCCCTGACCAAGGACGACGCGCTCAAGGCTTCCCTCATCAAACACTTTGATCCCATCCTGGCTGCCGGCGGTCAAACCGCTTTCGCCTCCATTCAGCGTCATGTGGACCACAACATCTTCGGCATCGTGCCCCTGGAAATCTACATGCAGACCCAGGACACGAAGTACCTGGACTTCGGCAAGTGGCTGGCCGACCGGCAGTGGGAGCGGCCCGACACCAATGGCTTGAGCGACCAGACCCGCTTCTGGATTGACGACATGTACATGATCACCATCCTCCAGGTGCAGGCCTTCCGCGCCACGGGCGACAAGGTCTATCTGGATCGCGCGGCCCTGGAAATGGTGGCCTACCTCGACAAGCTCCAGCAGCCCAACGGCCTGTTCTATCATGGCGCGAACTTCCCCTTCTTCTGGGGCCGGGGCGACGGTTGGATCGCGGCCGGAATGCCCGAATTGCTCAGCGAGCTTCCGCCCGATCACCCCAAACGCGCGCGGATTATGGAGGGTTACAAGAAGATGATGGCCGCCCTACTCAAGTACCAGGACACCGACGGCATGTGGCACCAGCTCATTGACCACCCGGGGTCCTACAAGGAAACCTCCTGCACGGCGATGTTCACCTTCGCCTTCATCACCGGCGTCAAGAAAGGCTGGCTGACCGACCCGGCTTATGCCACCGCCGCGCGCAAGGGCTGGCTGGGCTTGCAGACCTACATTGACGCCGACGGCATGTTGGACAAGGTCTGCGTGGGAACGGGCCAGGAAAACAGCCTGCAGTTCTACCTGACCCGGCCGACGCAGAAGGGCAATACCCACGGCCAGGCCCCGCTGCTCTGGTGCGCCGTCGCGCTGCTCCGGTAAGCTGCCGCGTTCTTCGCTGTTTTCAGTGGGATGTCAGGCGCAGCCTGGGCCGGTATCCTATGTTTCAGGCAATCCCACAGGGATTGAATCTATCAGCCCTGGGTTGCGAGGAACGAGCTACCCAGGGGCATGACGAAGAAATCACAAACCCTGAAAGGGTTATGTCTCCTCCGCAAGTCGCTGATATGCAACCCCTTCAGGGTTTTACGTTTCCTGCTGGCAACCCAGCGTAGGCCCTCTCTGAATCGGGCCAACGCTGGGCTGAGTGATACAATCCCTTTGGGATTGAAGAACAGGCCGTTGCACCAAATTGGAAGCCCAAGTCTATGATTCCACTGAAAACAGCGAAGAACCCATCTTTGCCTCACGGCTTCCACAGCTTCGTCGGCCGTTTGGCAAATGTGGACTTTCAGCCGGTACAGCCGGTGATGGTGACCGTGCCGCCATCGGGATTGATCGCGTACGTGAATTGCGCCTGCGCCGCCCGCGTGGCCCATGACACAACGGCTAAAAGCAATGCCAGCCGCATAAACTCCATTCAATTCCAAAGGCGCATCAAAGACAAGATTTACGCGATTCCGAGGACTGACCACTTTGAGTGGAAAAAATCATCAACGGTTCAAATCTGGTAATGCAAGAAAAAACATGATTAAACAAATAATTGCTGGGAAAATCAAGGACAGATACAATAGGAAACAGAGTCTTTGTCTGAGCCGCCAAATTGACGGGTCACTCTTAAGGAGACTCACTGATGTCTTCCGAAGGAAGAAAAGCAACTTTTCAGGATGTCTCCATCTCGAAAAAGCATAAGGTATTCTCTGTTGCGCCTCGCTTGGAAATTTGCGCTTAAATAAACTGAATAGCCTCCCGGCCTGCACAGCGGTCATAATCCAGACAACGCCGACCAATACAAAGACAGTTATCGGAAAAGTTGCGATCATTCGCCTCAGCCTCCCGGACGAGGTTTAATATTTATCGTACGCCCATCGGACCCTGCTCGTCCGCTGCGGCATCCAGCTTGCTGTTCGCGCTCAGGGACGCGCCCCGTTGCAGTCGCAGGGCAATACACAGCATCGGGAAAGATCGCTTCCCGGCGGTCCCCCCGGCGCAGGACGTGACAGACGGCCCCTTGGTATTCGATTGTGCGCTGCCGTGGCATGGCCAAGCCTGCGCCGTCCAGGCCGGCAAGTCAAGCGCAATTCGGGCCAACCCCGGCCCAAACCCAGGGCCATTTCATCTGGATGAGTTGTGGAGCGGCATTGCCGACAAGAGCGGTTTGGACCAAACTCGAACGGGCTGCGGCGCGCCGGGGCTGCTTTGGGAAGTGTGTTCCGGCGCCGCGTG
>Ga0182027_10008668_pt1 | contig 14753 bp, 11 predicted proteins | sample 712E1DmetaG_FD_121300 | JGI IMG/M metagenome (GOLD analysis project Ga0182027, IMG submission 121300) | Permafrost microbial communities from Stordalen Mire, Sweden - 712E1D metaG (Illumina Assembly) | ecosystem: Environmental > Terrestrial > Soil > Wetlands > Permafrost | place: Sweden... | reverse complement strand
CGAAATGTTTTAAAGCGACGCGCACCCCGCCATTTTCATGGCTCTTGACAAATCATCGCCGAGATATTTCATTTGAATGCCTACGCCTTCGGCGCCGGCGTCGCTTTTGTCCTGCATTGCCCTGGCCATTCCTTCCACAACCGGATCTACCGACTCAAGGTGGCTGGGGTTTGACAAAAGTTCCTCTTCCGATATGGTAAGTATCGTTGTCAGGATACTATCATGCGTTTTCGCCATTAAGGATGCCTCCGCGAAGGAGTATTTTTCGTTGCCTTTCCGAAACATCGAGCACGCCGGCTATTTCTTTTCCGTCTACTTTTATCGCAATGGTCGCGCTTTCGTTTTCTATTGATTTTCGGATATCGTGCAAGACGATACTATCGCCCTGTTTAAGCATATCATAGTCTTTTCCGTTTTTAAAAACAAGCGGAACAATCCCAAAATTTATCAGGTTTGCCTTATGAATACGTGCAAAGCTTTTGGCGATTTTTGCAACAATTCCCAGATATCGCGGCGCCAAGGCCGCGTGCTCGCGGGAAGAGCCTTGTCCATAATTTTCACCGCCAACAATTATTCCCTTGCCATGTTCCTTTGCCCGTTTCGCAAAAGTAGGGTCTACTGATTCAAAAACAAATTCACTGATTGCGGGAATATTGCTTCGCAGCGGTAAAACCCGGTTGCCCGCAGGCATAATTATATCGGTGCTGATGTTATCGCCCACCTTAAGGAGAATTTCCCCTGAAAGCGATTCGGACATTGCCTCAAACCGCGGAAACGGTTTAATGTTTGGGCCGCGCACTATCTCGACGATTTCATGTTCCTTTGCAGGCGCAATAAACCATTCCGCCTTGAAAAAGTACGTTTTGGGGAATTGGATTTGAGGATAGCTTGCATTTCCCAAGGTGCGCGGGTCGGTAATCTTTCCTGTCAATACCGACGCGGCAGCGGTTTCGGGTGAGCATAAATAAACCTGGTCGTCTTTTGTCCCGCTTCGCCCTAAAAAATTCCGCGGAAATGTCCTCAGGGAAACAGTGCCGGTCGCAGGCGCCTGCCCCATGCCGATACATCCCAAACAGCCTGGCTCATGAATGCGGGCGCCCGCTTCGATAAATGCGCGCGTTCCACCCATCATCATGACATTGACTAATGTTTGCCTGCTGCCGGTGTTTATTTCGAAATCAACGTTGGGATGTTTTGTTTTTCCCTCAACAATTTTTGAGGCCATCATGAAATCCCGGTAACTCCCGTTGCATGAAGACCCGATAAGCACCTGTTGCACGTTTACGTCGCCGCAATCCGCGGCCCGCTTGACATTATCAGGGTTCGAAGGACATGCAACCAGCGGTTCGATCGTTGCCAGGTCTAATTTTGTCAATTCGTCCCACTCCGGGTTTTGCCCTGCAGAAAGTTCTTTCCAAGCGTGCTGTCTATTGTTGCGCGCGAGATATTCCTTTGTAATGCGATCGGAAGGGAAAACCCCGGCAGTGCAGCCCATGTCGACCGCCATGTTTGCTATGGTCGCCCGTGCGCTCATGTCAAGATTCGCCACGCCCGGCCCGAAGAATTCAATCACCTTTCCCGTACCGCCATTGCAGGTGTACCGGCGCAATAATTCGAGGATAACATCCTTCCCGGACACATACGGTTGCAGCGTACCTTCAACATAAATTCCCCAAACAAGCGGGGTAATGATATGGTAGGGCTTGCCGGCCATGGCCAATGCGACCTCTATGCCGCCAGCCCCTATTGCGAGCATTCCCAAACAGCCACCAGTCGTGGTATGACTGTCGGAACCGAGTAGCGTTTGTCCGGGAACCCCGAACCGTTGACGGTGAACATGATGAGAAACGCCATTGCCTGGTCCCGAATATATAACGCCGAATTTTGAAGCGCAGGACTGAAGAAAACGGTGATCATCGGCATTGCGCGAATCGGTCTGGATGATGTTATGGTCTACATAGCTTACCGCGCAATCCACCTTTACACGCGCAAGTTCCATCGATTCGAACTCAAGGTACGCCATGGTGCCGGTGGCGTCCTGGGTCAGCGTCTGGTCGATCCGCAAACCGATTTCTTCCCCTGCACGCAAGTCCCCTTCAATTAAATGGGATCGTAAAAGGCGTTCGGTGATAGTGTCCTTCATGGGCGCATTTCCTTTCTTTTGTGGCAATCATCATATTCCTGCAGAGTAGAGACGCAGTATACTACGTCTCTACGGGAATACAAATCATCATTTCGTATCAACCATCTTTTCTGGCTTGACATATTCGTCGAATTCTTTTTCTGTTAGTATCCCAAGTGTTACGGCCGCTTCTTTTAGGCTCAACGCTTCGTCATATGCTTTTTTTGCTGTTTGCAATGACCTCGTTGATGTTCATGTTTGTTTGGGTTCCGCTGCCGGTTTGCTGTAGCTGTGAAGTTCTTAGCGAACCTTCTGATACATCCCGTTGAATGAAAATAGATTTTTATTTTTTGATTCATACTCTTTCTATATTAAAACATTTATTTTTGCTTGAACCAATTACTTCGTGTGGGGCATTTTAATTGAACAAACCGATTTTCAAAATTCCTTTTCTTCCTGGAAGAAAAAAAGCCCCTGTCGGCGCCCAGCAGGTAAATGATGCGTCGTTTTATGCTTTGTGTAATACTCCCGAGTCACAGGCCCTCGAAACACTTGCAACGAACGCGCAGGGCTTACCTCCGCAGGAAGTCGAATCCCGGACAGAAGCCTATGGCCTGAATACGTTTAATTCCGCGCCTCAACAGGGAATTATCGCAGACATTATCGAACGGTTCAGGAACCCGCTCGTCATACAATTGCTTGTCATTTGCATTGTTTCATTTCTTATGCACGATATCCGCTCCGCGGTTGTCGTGGGGCTCATGATCGTTTTAAGCGTTTCGTTGTCGTTTTTCCAGGAACAACGGTCGAGCCGCGCCGCGCTGTCGCTTAAAAAACTCGTCCAGACCTCAGCAATTGCTTTGCGGGAGGGAAAGGAAACCCAGGTCCGTGTCGACGAACTTGTCCCCGGCGACATCGTATCGCTTGCGGCAGGCTCGATAATTCCCGCCGACCTGAGGATCCTTTCCACCAAGGATTTTTTCGTCAGTCAATCTGCCCTCACCGGCGAATCGATGCCCATCGAAAAACATTCGACCCCTGCGGCGTCTTCGGCAAAAGTGGAATTGCTTGCGCTTCAAAACGCCTGTTTCCAGGGAAGCACGGTCGTGAGCGGCACAGCCCGTGCGCTCGTGGTTCGCACCGGCCAAAACACGTTTCTGGGGAGTATTTCTAAAAACCTGAGTGCCGCAAAAGAGAGCACGGCCTTTGACAAAGGCGTACAGTCGTTCGTATGGCTCATGATCCGTTTCATGATCATCATGGTGTCGCTCACCTTTCTCATTGTGGGCATCACGAAACACGATTGGATGGAGGCCCTTCTTTTCGGCCTTTCCGTGGCAGTTGGCCTCACGCCCGAAATGCTGCCCATGATCATGTCCGTATGCCTTTCCAAAGGCGCCATTGCCATGTCGCGGAAAAAGGTGATCGTCAAAAAACTCAAGGCCATACAAAACCTCGGCAGCATGGACATTCTTTGCACCGATAAAACCGGGACGCTCACCCAAGACAGGGTTGTGCTCGAAAAATACGTTGATGTTTCCAACCGGGAAAGCCTCGATGTCCTGCGTTATGCCTATATGAACAGTTATTACCAGACCGGACTGCGTAACCTGCTCGACAAGGCCATCCTCAACCACGAGGACCTCGATGTTGAGAAAAATTGCCGCAAGGTCGACGAAATTCCCTTCGACTTCAAGCGCAAACGAATGTCGGTTGTGATTGATTATGAAGAAACACATGTGCTTATTTGCAAAGGTTCGGTGGAAGACGTGTATACCGCATGCGAAAGCTACCAGATCGACGATGAGATATACCCGCTTGCCGACGTGATCAAACGCGATTTACTCGAAGATTACCGCGACCTCAGCGCCGACGGATACAGGGTATTGGCGGTTGCATACAGGGAATTTCCGCTTACGCACGAGGTATTCGGCGTTGCCGACGAAAGCCGGCTTGTGCTGCTCGGCTACGTGGCGTTTTTCGACCCCCCCAAAGACACCGCAGCCGCGGCCATCGCTGCGTTGCAGAAATCCGGAGTAACGGTCAAGGTGTTGACCGGTGACAACGATCTTGTCACGCGGAAAGTCTGCAAAGACGTCGGGCTTTCGGCCGACCATCTGGTCACCGGCCCGCAGCTCGAACAAATGGACGATGCGGCGTTTAATGCCGCGCTTCGCGAAACAACGGTCTTTGCCCGGCTTTCTCCTTTACAAAAAGAACAAATCATCAAGGGGTTGCGCGCACAGGGCGCCATTGTCGGTTTTCTGGGAGACGGCATCAACGACGCCCCGGCATTAAAGGCCGCAGATGTCGGGATTTCCGTTGACACGGCTGTTGATGTCGCAAAAGAATCGGCAGACATCATACTGCTCGAACGCAGCCTGCTCGTGCTCGAAGAAGGAATTATCGAGGGCCGAAAGGTCTTTGCAAACATCATCAAATACATTAAAATGGGTGCAAGCTCGAATTTCGGGAACATGTTCAGCGTAATCGGCGGCGGCTATTTCCTTCCGTTTTTGCCCATGGCGCCGATTCAGGTTTTGGCGAACAACTTGCTTTACGATATCTCGCAAACTGGCATACCTACCGACAATGTTGATATAGACCTCATAAAAAAACCGCAGCGCTGGGACATAAGCTTCATCAGGAAATTCATGATGTACATAGGCCCCATAAGTTCCCTTTTCGATTACGCGACATTTTTCCTTATGCTTATTGTTTTCAAATGCTGGGACTTTTCGCATGCGGCAACAACGCCCGCTATGAAGGCCCATTACGAACAATTGTTCCATACAGGATGGTTTGTCGAATCGCTTCTCACGCAAACATTGATCGTGCATATCATCCGTACGAACCGGATACCGTTTTTCCAGAGCCGGCCGAGCATGATGCTTGTTTTCTCCACCCTGGCAGTCATGGCGATCGGGGCCCTTCTTCCATATTCGCCGATAGCAAATTATTTGGGACTTGTGCCTCTCCCAATGGTATACTGGATTTATATCGGCGCATTTCTTGTCATGTATGGCACCATTACTCATTTTATCAAGACGTATGTTCATCGGAAGCTGGGGGTATAAATGAAAAGTCTATTGGACGCTTTGCAGGACGGCAGACTGGTCGAGTTGCCGACAAACGATAAAAATGAGGCGCTTGAGTTTTTGGCGCTTCTGCTCGAAGCCATCCCCGGCATCCAGTCGAGTGTCGATATTGTCAAGGAAGTCAGGGAGCGCGAGGCCGAAGGCAATACGGCCCTGGGCAAGGGCATTGCATGTCCGCATGTGCGCATCAAACGGGAAGGCGAACTTTTATGCGCCGTGGGCTGGTCGCCCGGGGGAATAGAATATACCGCGCCCGACAATAAAAAAGTGCATATCGTCATCATGTATTACATTCCCGATACGCAACGGGTCGCGTACCTTAAGGAACTTTCGAGCCTCGCGAAGGCCGTGTCGAAAGCCCCGGATGCGGTCATGTTCGAAAGTATTGCCGATATCCACGCGATACGCGCCAAGCTTCTCGACTGGGTCGAAATGTCGGTGAACGATGCATTGCCCGATGCGACCGCACGGATGATCCGGCTCGAGCAAAAACAACGCGCCCAGGAAACCGCCTTGCCGCGCCCGCCCGAGCCTGGTAAAAAAGCCCTGACCGTCATTCCATTCACGTTTATCGGGCTTGAATCAGGTGATTATAAAATCCTTGCGCAGAACAAGGAATTCATCGACATATTCGAAACCGGAAAATGCTGCACGAAATTGCTCACAGCGCCCGAAGAACTCGAAGCCGACGGATATCATATCACCGTGATATCGTCGTTGTATTATGCGTTAAACAGGGTAATTCGGGAATGTGTGGCGGTAAAAAACCAGTAGCGTTTGTGCCTTTTTCCTATTTGAAAAGATCCGAATGCGTTCCCATTCGCTCGAAAACCAGCTGCTTTCCATCGATTTTGTAAATTAAGACCCAATCCGATTCAATGTGGCAGTCACGGCGACCGGTATAGTTACCGACTAATTTATGATCGCGATGGATAGGATCCGGTGCCTTACCGGAAAGTAACGTCCGAGCAAGAATCTTGAATTTTTCGGGATTTTTGCCTCGGCGAAGACAGCGTTTCAGGTCTTTTTCAAATTGGCGGGAATAAACCGGGATAAACATTAAATTCCCAGCTTTTTAAACATGTCATCAGCATCTTTGCAAACAACCATGTCCTTCCCTGCGTCAGTGAAATCGAATGTTTGTCTGGTCGCAGGCTTCGGGATTACAACATCAAAAGGAAGTCCTTTCCGAAGTTCAACCTGCTTGTAGAATAAACCAATTGCCTGTGTAGAATTCAATCCCAGTCTATGAAAAACACTTTCGGCATGATTTTTAAGACTCGGCTCTATTCGCGCGCGAACCATTGCAGTTTTGCTCATTTCCGCCTCCTTACCTAACTTAAATGTACCACATTCGGGATACAGATGCAACTGGAAGGTTAAAATGAGGTGATATTACTTAACCTGACACTACCTGCCGGCAGTCTGCGCCTTGCCCATCTGCTTAATCTCATTATGCAAGTTAACCGCAATGCGCGATTGGGGGAATTCCAGCTTGAACTGTTTCAGCGTTGCGATGGCCTCTTTGTGTTTTTTTTCCGCGATTTTTACCCTGACCAATAAAATGTATTCCAATTCCCGCCATGTACCTTTGGGATATTTTTCCAGGTATGTATTGATGCCGGTTTCGGCCTGATCAATACGGGCAAGCTCGGTAAAGAGAATACTGTTTGTCCGATGCAATGCAGCTTCACGGACCAGACTGTCAGCCGTGGTCGCCGAAGCCTTGGCGAAAGCATCCAGAGCATCGACCCATTTGTTTGTCCGGCAGTAGCACAATGCAAGGTCGCTGTATGCCATGTCGGCATTGTCGGTTGCGGAGTGCTTGGCAAGATACTTCGGTATGGCAACGATGGCGCTGTCGTATTTGCCCTGCCGAATCATAAGGCGTATTGCCGCATAATCGGTTTCACGCGTTTGCGCTGTCGTGTGTTTTCGATAGGGCGTTTCTATTGCCTTGTCAAGAGTTGTTACTGTCGAATCTGAAACTGTTGGCGCAGATTTTTGATTTCCTGCCGATACCGTGGCGTCGACATGCCCGATTACATGAAATGCCCGCAGCATAAGCGGCGTTGAAAGGCCTATGGCAAAAGCCACAACCGTGGCAGCGGCAATGCCATAGCCAATCTTGGGAAATTGGAAAATACGCCGGGGCGCGGCGCGTTTGTCGCTATCGTTTTCAATAAACAACCCGTCGATAACGCCTTCGGCAATTTCATCAGTCAACATGCCATTCTCAGACGCCGGTTGCGACAAAACCCGTAAGGATTTGCGCGCCTCTTCAAAGGTATGTTTGCAGCTTTCGCACGATGCAATATGGTCCCTCGCCAACGCCGCATTCTTCTCATCAAGCAGGTTGTCGCAAAACAGGTATATTTGTTTTTCAGGTATGGGGCATTTCATATGCTTCCAAAAGTCCTTTTTTTTCCAAATGCGAGGTGATTGCTTTTCTTCCTTTAAACAGCACTGCCTTTATCGCATTCCCACTCTTGCCGGTTTGCTTTGCAATCTCGTCGATACTGGTGTCGGCAAAATAGAAAAGAGAGAAAATTTCCTTGCTGCCTTCCGGCATTTTGGTGACGACATCCATTGCATGCGCAAACATTTCCTTTCTTTCGATTGCCGACACGATCGTCTGGTCCTGCCCTAAAAAATGCTGCGGAACTTCATCAAGATTCATTTCTTTTTTGCTGCGGTTTTCTTTTGCCATAGTCGTCAGAGCAACATTGACCGTTATTCGATATAGCCATGTGCTGAACTTGCAATTTCCCTTAAAACCGCTCATGCTGTTCAGGACCCGGATCACTGTGTCTTGGAAAATGTCTTTTTGCAAATCGGCATTCCGGGTCATTTTTGCAATAATAGACTGAACCAGCCTGTTATGTGTCATAAGCAATTGTTTGAGCGCGTCCGTATCGCCCTTACGTGCCCGCATAACAAGGTCATCGTTTAAACAATTGTCATTATCCATTCAATTAGACCCGGAACATGAAAAAAGGTTTCCCTCAGTTTTGGGTATTTTCGCCATTAGTACCTATATCTGAATTATACACTTATCCCATAGCGACATGCCCCCTAGTGGAAAGCATGGGGTTAGTACCTATATCTGTGAATTATATACGCTTTTTGCGTATATAATCTATAAAATAAACTTATCCCATGCGGAGCATGGGGTTAGTGCTAAAAATACAAGCCCCCATACACCTGGTAAATTGACGTTCCGGAAAAATCATACTCGTATTTCACGGTAACACGGAACAATCCGAATTGGTCGAATTTCCAAAACATTCCCAATCGTGCTGTTGTCAGGGAACCGGGGCCTAAAAAAACCTTTTTGGGCGAATCGGGATGAACCGAACCCGAGTCCTGGAACACATCCGTTATTTTTCCGCCGCGGGCGCTCGGATCGGTCCGTGCGTTTGCAAACGAAACACCGAGGGAGTTTTTTGCACTGAGCCTGCTTTCCGCAATAAGCGACAGCAGATCGGAATCCGGGCCCAAAGGAGCGCCGAGCGGCACGTTGAAATTGTCGTACCGGTGACTGCCCCCGTAAAAGTGCGTATACACCCACGGTTCAACGCGACTGTATTCGGCAGTCAGCGTCAGGTCGCGGTCGAAGGCGCGGCCGAAATACTGGCACCCGACGGTTCCCGCAAGCTTATTGCCCCAATCGTTGCTGAAGAGCGTCCACGGAGACGTCATGTCGTCTATAAACCATTCGAAATACCACCGGAAATTATCCGGAAAAGCAAGACTCAGGTCGAACGACAGGTTCTTATTGTCAAGATCCCCAAGGTAATGCTCAAGAAAAACATACGGCACGAACGGGATCATATACCCTATTTCCCATCCGCGTGAAACGCCATAATAGCTTTTCCGAAGCGCATTTGGCGACGTCGAGGAGGTGCTTGATTGATTTGTCGTACTTCCATTTATCACGACCTCGGTTACGCCCACATTCAGTCGGGAAGAAAACATAGGGAAGTTGAGCCTATGCATATAGAAATATTTCGGCAAGCCTTTTTCACTTTGCAGCATGCCGAATGCCTGCACATAGTCCATGATTCCAAACGATACCTGGCCTCGGACATAGGTTTCGGGAGGGGCCAATCCTGAAAATGTCAAGGGGCTTTCGATGGCAGGCCCGTCTTTGAGGCGGTCTATCGATGCTTCGAGCCTGACCGGGCCGCTCACGTAATTCACGCCGCCTCGCGGAAGGTCGGACGAGCGGACATGGCTCGAATCTGCGCGTCCGTAAAGATTATAGGCTACGCCGTCGTACGGTTCGTATGAACTTTGGTGATACATGGTATCGGAACGGTAACCGGTCCACACGTCAAGATTACCGAAAAAAGAAACATTCCCCAGGTTTGCATACAGGGAAGGGCTTATTATTCCCTGTGTAAACATTCCCTGGTTGTTTCCGGACCCAATGCTGCTTGAGTCGGATAATGCCAGTCGGAGGTTGACATGAGCGTCTTGTGATTTCGATTTCCATGAAACCAGACCGTATTCGGATGAAATCTGCCTTCGAAGGTCCTTTGCATCGGCCATCTCCGGCATGCTCAAGGCCCCGGCCTTTCCGAGCGAATCCACCTTATCAAGAAATCCGAGCACGTCGCATACAGTCATGGGCTGGGCATAAAATGCCGATGGCAGGATGACCTTATGACGGGATGAAATGCGGTAAAAAAAAGCATCGATGGAAGGATCGGTCCTTACGTTCGGACAATAGTCACCAAACGCTGTCACGACCAAGAATACAACCGAAAGAATCGCACCGATGAATGCGCTTTTTGCCAAAGGAAGTCTTGTTGCGGTCATTTTTATGTTTATCAAATCCATCTTTCCCCTGTGTTACATGTCGTCAGGCCCAAAATTTCATTGTGTCGACACGGCAATATACAATATTGAAAATAATTGGAAAAATGAATAGCGTTAGCATTGTTGCACGTATAATCCGCCAATGACCACGATGACCAATGGTTTTCGGGTTTCAAGACCCACAAAAAAAGTAAAGGGCAGCCGTTGTCTCGGCGGCCCTTTACTTTTTACTTCAGATATAGGTACTAACAAGGTTATTTCATCTGTTGTATTTCACTCACTGTGCCATTAGTAAACGGCAGCGGCCCGCAACATGCGCCGTCAACAACAAGTAATAAACCATCGGACTTATCAGCCATTTTGCTGAGCCTGCCGATATATTGCTTGCCCTTGTTTGAAATAAGCCGGGATATTTTTCCAAAGCAGTCATTCGGCAGTTTGTCGTTGGCAAGAACATACGAAACAACTTTCCCATGGTCTTTGGCATAATCCCAAACCGCATTCGGCCCGCCTGCTTCGTCAAAATTAAGCGACAATTCGCCGGGATTCATGTCGCGCGTGACACCATTTTTAAAAATGACGGTCCCTTTTGTCGGTTTTCCATCCTGTGATAAGGTAAAATCAAATTCGCTTTCAATTCCTAAGTAGGTTTGCAAGTTTTTGTCGATCATATACGTAATATGACCGCTGTTGTCCGTGGTAATTTTAAAACCCTGGTATTGCTCTTCAGAAGCATTGATTTTCCCAAGACCTGCCAAAAGCAGCATCATTACCAAAATGATTGTTACGCGACCCATACAGCCTCCTTGTGATTGGTTTGTGTTCATTTGATATATTAGACAGGTTTTATGAAAAGAGGTTACCTGTAAAATGAATTTATCTTATGGTCGCACAATAAGGTGAAAAAGTCGTACCACAAAAAAAACGATGCAAGCAGGAAGAATTTCACTTCGGGTCTGCTAAATACATATTTTTAGCAGATTATTAAAAATTGCAACAACAACTCTATTTAAGGATAAAGAAAGGCAAGGTATGTTTTCTCACAAGAACACGAATGCTGCGCTTGCGTTTTTGGTTTTTCTTATTGCGTCAATAGTCTACATCATGACCTGCGGACCAACGGTCGCCCTATGGGATTGCGGTGAATATCTTGCCGCTTCCGGCGACCTCGGCATTCCGCATCCGCCGGGAACGCCGTTCCTTATTCTCATTGGCCGGGTATGTTTACAGATGCTCTCGTTCCTCAAGGATCCGGGGTTTAGGCTCAATCTTGTCACCGCCGTCGGCAGCGCCGCGACCGCCATGTTCATATACCTTATCGTGGTTCGCGCCATGGTCATCATCATCGGCGAACCCGATACGACGTGGAAGCGGATCTCAATATACTGCGCAGGCGTCACCGGCGCGCTTTTATGCGCATTCAGCAACACATTCTGGTTCTGTTCCCTCGAGGCTTCTGAACAAAGTAATATCTGTCTTTTACCTGTTGTCATATCCATGTGGCTTGCGCTTGCATGGTCCCAGTCCAAAGACCCCAAGCGCGACCGGTTGTTATTGCTCCTCACCTACGTTGGTTTTGCAGGGATCGGCATGCATATGATTTCCGGGATCACCATGCCGGCAATATTCCTATTTATCATGATGTCCGACGAATCCAAGCGCAAAGATTGGCGATTGTGGCTCGTTGGCATCTGCATGGCGACGTTCATGTACAATCTGTCGTATTTCATCATCGTGAGTTCGATAAGCACGGTCGTCACATTCCTCATGATGCTCATAAAAAGCCCTAACCAGAAAAAATGGCAGTTCTGTTTCTGGTTCTCGTTCTTATCGGTCGTCGGTTTTTCCAATCATTTGTATATGCCTATACGCTCTTCCCTTAACCCGTCGATCGACGAAAACCATCCCGTCACGTGGCAGGCATTTACCGATGCGCTCGACAGAAAGCAATACGGCAACGAGAGCATGGTGTCGCGGTCGTTTTGGCGCCGCGGTGACCTGGGCCGTCAATTCGGCATCGAAAGCAATATGGGGTTCGGCGGTTTCCATATCACGCAGTTTTTCCATTTTAGCCCCAAAGATTACCAGAAGAACTTCATGGAAACCGACGGGCCATTCGGCGTGCTCAAGCTTCTTATTTACCTCATACCAACCGGCTTCATGCTCTTCGCCTGGTATTATTATTACCGGAAAAATAAAAATGTCGCCGTTCTTTTGATGCTTGTCACGTTGATGACAACTGTTGTTTTGGCCTGGTATATGAACTTTGCAGACGGCACAAGGCCCGAACATCAGGACTATCTTTCGTGGATACGCGCAGGCCGCGAAGGCCCGGCGCCAAACGTGCATCGCGAGGTCCGCGTGCGTGATTACTTTTTCAATGCCGGTTTTATGTTTTACAGTATGTGGATCGGCATTGCATCGGGTTGCCTTCTCACGTTTTTATTTACCAACAAGAACAAACTCCTGCGCACGACCGTTGGGCCGCTTCTTGCCATCGCATTGTTCATTTCGCCGGCATTGCCGCTTACCCAAAATTACAAGGCCCGCGACCGCCACATGAACTGGCTCCCTTTCCATGCGGCTTATAATTTCCTTATGACATGCGATAAAGACGCGATACTCATCACAAACGGCGACAACGACACGTTTCCCTTGTGGGCGTTGCAGGAGGCATTCGGAATTCGGACCGATGTCCGCATTATCAATTTGAGCCTGCTCAATACCGAATGGTACATTAAGCAACTCAAGAATGTTGAGCCGAAAGTGCCGATTTCGTTTTCCAATGCGCAAATCGACATGCTCAATGCCGAACTTAATCCCTTTACCGAACCAACCCCCTATACGTTGCCGAATGCCGGTATCCAGGTTCTTATTCCCGGTCGCCAGCAGCAGAACGCCATGCGTATCCAGGACAAAATGGTGCTTAACATTGTAGATTCAAACCGCTGGCGCAAGCCGATTTATTTTGCCGTCACGGTCGGCGACGATAATTTCATGGGGCTCGACAAATACCTGCAAATGGAAGGATTGGCCTACCGGGTCAACCAAAAACCGACGGCGGCCGACCAACGCATCAATATAGAAAAAACCGCATATCTTCTTGACAGTGTTTACAAGTTCGGTACGGGAAAAATCACCGACGATCCTGTCGATGAAGCGGCAAAAGGGCTCGAATCGAATTACACCGCCTGCTATGTGGAACTGGCGCTTACCCTGCGCAAACCGCTTCTGGACCAAAAGGCCGAGCTCGATACGCTGCAAAAACAAATCATCGACGCGGCAGCGAAAAAGGCGCCGGCGCTCGATGAGAAAAAAGCCGCTTTCCAGGTGAAACAGCAGGCCTATAACGAAAAGCTTGATCTTGCCATATCGGAACTCAAAAAATGCGTCAAGCTTGTGACGTGGGACTGGCGTCCACGGGCACTTTTGCAGGAATTCTACTTAAACCACGGAAAACTTGCGGAAGCTGAAAAGAGCGCGCGCGAAGCAGTTGCGGCGGACCCGAAAAACCCTGAATTCATGCGCATGCTTTCGGAAGTCCTGGAAATGGAAGGGAAAAGCAAGGACGCAATTCCTGCGCTGAAAGACCTTATCAAGCGTGATCCGAATTATTATAACGGGTTCGAAAGCCTGGCAAGAAATTACCTTTCCCAGAACCAGCTTGACAGTGCGATAGCCGTGATCACGTCATACGAAGAAGCGCATCCCGGCGACAGACGCGCTCAACAGTTCCGGCAGCAAATCATGGCATTTGCCGCAAGCCGGCAAACGCAGCAGCAAATAGCGCCGCCTGTAGCAAAGAAATAGGGTTTGCGAATTCCACCACTTTTTAACGCAACCCCCGCTACGGCGGGGGTCTGATAATCCATTAGTTTTCCACGACAGTGACATGCTTGTCGTGGAAAACTAATGTTGAAATGAAAATTGGTCTTCCCCAATTTTCCAAACGCCGACGTTATTTATTTAATATACCAATGCCCAAACCGTAGTCTTAAGTACCTGTTATATCTTGATTATCTACGCTTTTTGCGCGTGTACTATGTACTCGAAGTGTAGATAATCTATAAAGTAAAGTTATCCCATGCGGAGCATGGGGTTAATACGTGTATCCTTGCCTGCCCACACAATGAGGTCGCGTATCATGAAATTTAAGGATTGGAGCTTTTATATTCTTTCCTATAGGGGAAAGCTGATACTTGCCATTACACTTTTAGGAATAGTCCTCAATCTTTACGATGTTTTCAGTGAAAACCTGCTTATCCGAAAATTCGTGACCGACCGGGAATTGACCAAACTGAATGCTGTGGCCCAGCTTCTGGTGGATGATGTCGTGAATGACCTGGTAATAGGGAACCGATCCGATCTTCTCGAAATGCTGTTCCTTGCTTCTTCCCAAAACGACGTTGAGTTTGTCTGCGTTACCGATACAAAAGATATCGTCCGATATTCCACAAACGCAGCGATCATAAACACCGTGTATCCGCCGGCAGCCAATGATGATATTTTAGATAACCATTTGCGGTATTTCGTGCGGTCGTTTCCTTTACAAAAGCAGAACCTCCCCTTTATGGGAAACCTTCACATCGGGTATTCGCTCAAAGACGCAAGGGCCGACTTACATCATGCGCTTTTCCGCACGATACGGGAAGACACGATCATTTTGATTTGTATAATAATACTGGCATGGTTCATTTCAGGCTTTTTGG
>Ga0182027_10008666_pt1 | contig 14755 bp, 13 predicted proteins | sample 712E1DmetaG_FD_121300 | JGI IMG/M metagenome (GOLD analysis project Ga0182027, IMG submission 121300) | Permafrost microbial communities from Stordalen Mire, Sweden - 712E1D metaG (Illumina Assembly) | ecosystem: Environmental > Terrestrial > Soil > Wetlands > Permafrost | place: Sweden... | reverse complement strand
GGTGTCGGTGTCGGTGTCGGTGTCGGAGTCGGCGTCGGCGTCGGCGTCGGTGTCGGGGAGCTGTTAATCAGTACTGTCACGTTGCCTTCGCCACTAGCCCAACTCGCGACGGCGAGGTCAGGCTTGTCATCCCCATTGAAGTCGCCTACCGCTATGGCTGTGGCGGAAACTACTGGGATACTTGGACTTCTAGTGAATCCGCCCTTGCCGTCACTCAGTAGCACCGTCACGGTGCCCTCGAGTGTTACTACCGCGAGGTCGGATCTGTTATCCCCGTTGAAGTCGGCAGCTGCCAAGGATGTTGTCGTATAAATGCCCATCCCCCAGAACGGGTTGCCTGTGAACGCGCCCTTGCCGTCACCCGTCAGCACTGTTACGGTGGGGCTACCGTTGGGTGAACTCGCGACGGCGAGATCCAGCTTGCCGTCGCCATTGAAGTCGCCTACTGCCAACGTCGGCAGTTCTCCCACCGTGAACGGGCTGCCCGGAGCCTGCGTGAACCCACCCTTGCCGTCACCCAACAGCACCGTCACGGTGCCGTCGAGTGATGCGACAGCCAGGTCGGGGCTGCCATCCCCGTTGAAGTCCCCGACCACCACAGAGGCAGGGGTGTCTCCCACCGTGAATGGGCTGCCTTTGTCCGTCGCAGTGAACTTGCCCGTTCCGTCGCCCAGCAGTACCGCTACGGTGTTGCCGCCCAAGTTTGCGATAGCGAGATCCAGCACGCCATCGCCGTTGAAGTCGGCCACTGCTATGGCATAGGCTCCGCCAGGGAACGGACTGCCTGGAGCTTCCGTGAATCCACCTTTGCCATCACCCAACAGCACCGCTACGTTAGGCACACTGGCGCTGTTTGCAATGACCAGATCGAGCTTGCCATCACCGTTGAAGTCTCCGACCGCGACCGCGCAGTGTATCGCCCCATTTGGCGAAGATTGCCAATGAATCGTGAATGGACTGCCTGGGGCCGGTGTGAAACCGCCTTTCCCGTCGCCCAGCAGGGACGATACGCTGTTGCAGTTGGTGAGGCCATTCAAATCTGGAGCCGCACTTCCAACAATGACAAGGTCCTGCACGCCGTCGCCGTTGAAATCACCCACCGCCATCGATGCCGGGTCAATTGATCCTACCGATATTGGGTTGCCTGGGGCTTCTGTGAATTGGGCGCACGCGGCGGCCCAGAGCGCCAGCAGGATGCCAGCCACACGGGGAATCCAGGGCAGTCGGCGTGCTGGCATAAAGGGAAACTCCTCCTTCACTATCAGGCGATCAGGGGCGGCATTGTGAGGTTAAGGCCGGAAACTATTCTACACCTGGAAAGGGCGAGATGGAGATGGATGCTTTGCGGAATTGAAGGGTTTTAATCCTAGTCGAAGAATCCACCTACGGCATCGGCATGCAAGCCGGAAGAGAAGGCCCGAACCTCCGGGCGACGGCAACAATCGAGCGTCCTCCTCTCCTCGCCCCTCGCCCACTCCCCAATGCTCCTAGCCCCCGCGTGTCGTTTGCAGGGCATTCTGCCAGACGGATCTGCAGCGCGCCTCATCGTAGCCCCAGGCTTGATACGCAGCATACTTGCACTTCTCGATTGCCTTGACATTGGCCCGGAAGTAATTCGTTAGGACGCCACTGCGTGGGACGATGAAGAATGAGCAGGTGGATAAGAAGGCGTCTTCGTGTGGCCAAGCGTGGATGCTGGACGGCCTTCCTGCGAACTGAAGATCTTCATGCACCTGCTGGCGATACGGCCAATGGTGTTGGTCCTCAAGCCCGAGTTCGCGTATGCCTATTGCGATGAGGACGTCATATTTCTTTGCGGACGCCTTGCTAGGCGAGGTATGCAAACATGTAAACGCCCAATTCTCTTCGACGCCGCCATTCGAACGGTTCGCGATGTTGATTCTGGCACACTTTACCTCGAACGTGATGATGCCTTGATCGGTCTCAATTCGCCCATCGGCCAAGTCGTGAATGACTGCGCCCGCTTTGGCATACTTCACCTTCGCATCACCGTAACGCCCAAGCGGAATCCTGACAACGTCGGAGGAATAGCCAAGCCGATTGAGAAAGAGGTTCTTGGTGACGATCTTCCCTAAGAGGTCGAGGTCGAGGTAGCGGACATATTCGGCCATAATGCTGGGTGCCAACGGATCGAGGAAGCAGCGATCCTTCATCAGGTGCAGAGTCATTCCGTCCATAGTACTTCACCGAGGACAAGCAGCGTCAACCGAGCGAAGCCGAAACCTCTCTGCTCGCCGGGTCACGGTTCCGCCGTCTCACTCCCCCATCCTCGCCGCCCCCTTCGCTCAGATGTCTTGTCTGGATTTTGCTGAGGCGAAGCGACGTGCTGACGGACTGGTGGTAGGCTACCCCTACAGAGCGGGTGGCTCTGTTGTCGCGCTGGTTCTTCAGAAGCGCAGCGGGCGTGTGATGTACCGCGTTGAGACGAACACCACCGGAAGAGTCGGCTCGTATTCCCTTAATCGCTGACGGCTGTGGCAACGAAACCAAGCGGCGGGCGGGGCGAGGGGCGGCCTTCGGGGAGTCGCGGAGCGGGCGGTGGGGGCCAGCTTGGTGCGAAGATGCAAGGGTGAACGCATCAGGCGCGAGCGTTAGTCCAGAGGAGTTCCAGATGTGTGTAGAGCGCGCACGTTCTTGATAGCCGGCGCGATCAGAGTTGGGGGCAACAGCGCAGCCCGGGCGCCCGCCTAAGCCGCATTTTCACGCGGCGCGGGCCAGACTCGTGCGCACGGATTCCGCCGTCTCCTGCCCGTCCGAATCGGCAGCCTCCTGGCACTTAATGCAACGTAACGCCCATGGCACCGCCGCGAGGCGTTTGGGGTTGATCGGCTCCTCGCAGTCCATGCAGTTCCCAAAGCTGCCGTCGCGGATGCGTCGCAGTGCGGCTCTTACGTCGCGCAGCAAGCTGGAGTCGCGGTCTACGTTTCGAATCTCCAGGTCCCGTTCATACGCGTGCTGAATCTCGTCCATTTGATCCGCGCTCTTCTCGATGGTGATGCCATCGCGATCCTGCAACGCCCGAACCAACTCGGCCTCTTTTCGCTCGAGGATCTCGGTGTGTGCTGTCTTCATAACAATTTCCTTTGCCCCACTGCCCCATCTTCCTTAGCACGAGACGGTCCAGAACGGAACCCCCAGGCATTTTGAGGGGCCGCCGATGTGACCAGACGCAGAATCTGCACCTGGAGTGCGGATTTTGCCGGAGCGCGCGAGCGCTTGCACGGACTTAGATCCCCAGGCGACGGTGGTCACGAACGTGCCTCCTCCCCAAGGTAGCCATGTCACAATACGCGGCAATACTCCACTTCGGAAGGCTTCGGCACTGCGTCGTTTTTGCGCTGTTGGTTCTCTTTACGGCACCGGCCGCCTACTCGTACTCCGTTCTCACCCACGAAGCCATCATCGATTCGACCTGGGACAGCGCGATCCGCCCCCTGCTCCAGAAGCGATTTCCCGCTGCCACCCGGGAAGAGCTGACCCAAGCACACGCCTACGCCTACGGCGGGTGCATTATCCAGGATCTTGGATACTATCCGTTCGGCAGTAAGTTCTTCAGCGATTTGACACATTACGTCCGGAGCGGTGATTTCGTCCTCAACCTGATCCGCGACTCCCAGGACCTCAATGAGTATGCCTTCGCCCTGGGAGCGTTGTCGCACTATGCCGCCGATAATAACGGTCACCCAATAGCCGTCAACCTGGCCGTTCCTCTGTTCTACCCGCAGCTTGGACTGAAGTTCGGAAAGCGGGTGACGTATGCCGACGATCCGTCTTCCCACGCCAGGACGGAGTTCGCGTTTGATGTCTTTCAGGCGGCCAAGGGCCGCTACGCTTCAGCCGCCTATAAGAGCTTCATAGGCTTTGAGGTCGCAAAACCCTTGCTCGACCGGGCATTTCAGGACACCTATGGACTGAGACTGGAGAAGGTGTTCCTGAGTGTCGATCTCGCCATCGGATCGTATCGCCGCGCGGTCGGGTCGGTTCTTCCGGCGCTGACCCGAGTCGCCTGGCAAATCAGGAAACAGCAAATCAGGAAGGACGCTCCCAGCATGACGCGCAAGACCTTCCTGTATAACCTGTCGCGTTCCAGTTACGAGAAGAACTGGGGCGCTACCTATAGCCGGCCTGGGATCCGGTCGAAAATCCTCGTCGTTGTGCTCCGCATCGTGCCCAAGGTGGGCGCGCTCCGTCCCCTGTCATTCAAGAGACTCACACCCGAGACCGAAAAGATGTACATGGCAAGCTTCAACTCGACGATTGAGCGTTATCGCGAGCTCCTCTCGGAACAGAACGCGGGCCATCTCACTTTGGCGAACGACAATCTCGACGTGGGAACCTTGACAGCGCCCGGGACTTATAGACTGGCGGATACCGCTTACTCGCGCCTGTTGGACAAGCTGAAGGGTCACTACGCGGAGATGCCACCAGAGATCCGAAGCGACATCCTCGCTTTCTACCACGACCTGGACGTCCCCATCTCGACTAAAACCGACGCCAACGAGTGGGCCAAGCTGCTCAAGGAACTCGGTCAATTGCAGGCTGTGGACGCGGACCTACAGCGTGCCCCCGGGCTCGCGGTCGCAGCCGGCCGCTAAGTTGCTGATTTCATTGTGGCGCACGCACTCTTGCGTGCCGCGTCGCCACTCATGGCGACGCTTGCTTTGTTTTATTTGGTGTCACCCAGACCGGAATGTCGTGCAGTTCGCTAGCCTTCATCGCGCCGCCGGAGGCTCCTGGTCGGTGGGAATACCGGCCAAAGAGCGATAGAACGCAACGGCGCGGTTGATCGAGGAAGCCGCATGTCCCGCGACGAGGCGGCTGGCATTCCGGCCCGTCCGCACCATGCTGTAGCACCGCCAGACGTCGTCCGATTCGCGATCGAGGAAGTAGATCGACTGCATCTCCCCCGGATGGAAGAGCGTCACAAATAGAAAGCGCACGACGCTGACATTCTCTACATCGAAGACGATCCGGTCGGGCGACGCTTCGTCAATGCGCATTCGGTAGATGGCCGTGCCGGTGAGATTGTCGGCCTGCTCGAGGTAGACCACCCTGCCTGCCGTCATCTCCGCGGGCGTGAAGTCCTCGCGGCGGTGGCCTGGCTGCGAACCGCTCAAAGCGTGGGCCTCGACAACTAATGTCTGCCACTGCTGGTGCGTCGTCGACCAGTAGCGCATACCCGCGAGTTCTGAGATGGCCCCGACGTGGCGGAGCAAGCTCTCAGCCCCTGAGGCGTACCGAAATCGAGCCGCTGTGGTTACCAACGTCGCGAAGCCCGCCACGGTCCAACCTGTGCACGCAGGCGGGCTCCAGTCCCTGCCGAAATCGGACTCGCTCCAGAACTTCACGCTGGGCTGACTGCCCAGCTCGGGATACGGCGGGACGGGCTCGTTGCCGCACGGCGGCCGCGGTCCCGTCTGCGCGTAGCCGTGCGCCGGATAGAGCAGCAGGGCCAGGAACATTGTGGCGCACGCACTCTTGCGTGCCGCGTCGAGACTCATCTCGACGCCTGCCCCGCGAAGTTAGCCAAAGCCGCGCGGCCAGACATCGCATCGTCAAAAAGCATAATCACTCTATTTGTCTGGCTTCGGAAAAACTAAGTGGCATGGGGCCGCATCCCGCCATCCCGGCCTGCCGGCATATGGAGTTTGGCCGATGAAATGGGCCTGCCAACTAGCGCCAGTGCCCTTCCACGAAGACCCAGCCGCCCCTCCGGTGCTCATAGCGATGCGAAACCCAGCGCGCATGCGCCCGTGGAGGCTGTTCCCACCGGCCTGGGGTCCACACGTAGGCGTTGCCATCATAGCGCTGGTACCCGGAAATCCACACATGGTTACGGCTGGGCCGACGATCCCGCCTCTCGAATTGAACACGGGGTGGCCGGACCCGAATCACAAGGTCGCCTCCCAAGGCACTGAAGGCCAGCGCGCCTGCAAACACCAGTCCGATCAGTCGCTTTAAGAACATTACAAACTCTCCTTATTCTTGAATCCGGAGCTCAGGGCTGCACGTGTGTGGCCATATAAGCAAACGCACGGCACGCCGACAGGCCTCCACGCGGGGACCGGAAAAACCTGCACGCGAGTGCAATCCGCGTCAATTGGCCGAAGGCAGGCTGAAGTAGAACGTCGATCCCGTCCCGAGTGTCGACTCCATCCATATTCGGCCGCCATGGCACTCCAGGGCCCTCTTGCAGAATGCGAGTCCGAGCCCGTTGCCGGGGTGTTCTCTTCCGTGCAGCCTCCTGAACACGCCGAAGATGCGGCCTTGCAATGCCGCTTCGATACCAGGGCCGTTGTCTCGTACGGAGAACACCCATTCTGGGTCTACGAATCTGGATGAGATGTGAACGCGCGGAGAAGGCGTGCCACAGTACTCGATGGCATTCCTTAGCAGGTGGTGCAGGACCTTGGCCAGCACATCGAAGTCCCCCGTTACTGCCGGCAAAGGGTCATGCGTAATGATCGCCGCTCGTTCTGCTGTCTGCTTGTCGGTCAAAAGGAGTGCCTGGTTCAGGACCGCTTCCATGTCCGTCCGGGACGCCCGCCGGTCGCCCGTGTCCGTGGCCCAGTAGTCCACCATGTCGGCGAGCAGTGACTCCATGCGCGAAGCCCCCTCCCGAATTCGGTCGAGGTACACGCCGGCATCGGAATCGAGGCGGCCGGCATAGGTCTCCGCCATCAGTTGACTGTATGAGGCCACATCGCGCAGAGACTCACGCAGGTTGTGAGCGGCCCTCGAGACAAACTCCTCGAAGTCTGCGTTCGCACGCTCGAGCTGGCCAGAGTCGCCCATTCTAAGTCCGCGCGCCTGGGTGTGTCGGAATCGTGAACTTGAACGTAGCGCCTCGCCCTGGTTCCGACTCCACCCAGATCCGGCCGCCCTGCCGCTCCACAACCTTCTTGCAGAGCGCAAGACCCATGCCCGTACCGGGGATTTCGCTGCCATGCAGCCGTTTGAACATGCCAAAGACCCGCTCCGCGTCTTCCGCATCGATACCGATCCCATTGTCCCGCACCGCGAACAGCCACCCTTCCGCGTCCCTCTCCGCCGCGACATGGATTCTCGGTGTTTGCTGGCCTTTGTACTTGATCGAATTGGCAATCAGGTTCTGGAAAAGCTGCATCAGCATCACCTCGTCGGCCGCCACCGTCGGCAGCGGATCGGAGGTCACGGTGGCGCCGCTCTCCGCGATGGCCGCCTGGAGGTTCAACAGCGCGCTTGCCAGAGCCGCGCCGGAATCGACCGGGGCCAGGTGGTCCTGCACCCGCTCGGTAACCTCCCAATAGGCAAGTAGGGCCTTCAGCAGGTCCTCTATCCTCAAGGCGCCTTCGACGGAATAGGAAATGTACTGGTCCGCGTCCGCGCCCAGCTTCCCCTTGTACTCCCGCGCCAGCAATTCCGTAAAGCTCACCACCATCCGTAGCGGCTCCTGCAAGTCGTGCGTGAGCGCATACGCGAAATGCTGCAATTCGGAATTGGTGGTCCGCAGTGCTGCCTCGGCTTGCCGGCGGTCGGTTGCGTCCTCAATCGCCAGAAGGATGGTCCGCGCTTGCGCATTCGGATTGAAGACCTCGCTGGCGTTGAGCAGCATGATCTTCCGTCCGACATGCTCGAACTCGTGCGTCACCTCAAAGTCCCGGAACGTCGAGTGCGCCGGGAGAATGTTCTCCAGCAACTCCCGCAGCTTCGGGATGTTCCATTGCCCGTTCCCGAGGTCGTAGATCAGGCGTCCCTCGGTGTCCTCCCGCGCGGCCCGGAACGTGCCGTAGAACGCCCGGTTCGCTTTCATGACTTGCAGATTCTGGTCCAGGATGACGAGCGGCTCCCGCACCGTCTCCACGATCGCTTCGGCGAAGTCCAGGCCGCGCTTGGCGGCGTCAATATCGATCAGCATCAGCACCGCTCCGTCGGTCTTGCCGTCCGGCCCCACCGACGGGAGGATGCGGACCGAGTACCAGTGTCCGTGCGCATCGCGGACATCGCGCGGTTTCCGATTGCCGCCCTCCAAGGCATCCAACAGCAAACGGCGCAGGTCGGGTAGTTCCATTTGCGGCTGAAGGTCCGTGATCGAGCGCCCGACGTCGGAGGCGATCAGGTTCAGCATCGGTTCCATGGCGCGCGTGAAACGGCGAATACGCAGATCCCGCCCAACCATCACCAGGGGTATGCTGATGCTCTCGAGAAGATTGCCCAGATCCCGGTTGACCTGGCTGAATTCCACGTTGCTGATCTTCAGCTCTTCGTTCAGCGTGTTGAGTTCTTCGTTGGCCGATTCCAGCTCTTCCTGCGCGGTCTCCAGTTCCTCGTTGCCCGCCTGTGCCTCTTCGTTGGCCGCCCTCAGCTCTTCCAGGGTGGCTGAATGATCCTCGCTGACCGACTGCAGATAATCTTTCGTCGCTGCGAGCTCGCGCCGCAGCCGGGCGTTTCCTTCGCCGTCCTCCTGGTGCATCGCCAATGGGCCACGGCTCGCCTCGGCGTCTTCGAACAGGACCAGAAAATAGCGCTCGTTGGAAGCGGACGAGCCGGTGAACGGGATCACCTTGATCGCGACGTCTTTCAATTCGCCGCCGTCTTCGATCCGGAATCCGCTTTCTTTGGCTACCGTGTTGGTCTGTCTGGCGGCTCGGATCGCCTTGCCCAGGCCCGCAATCAGGCCCTCGCGCGCCAGTTTCAGGAGATTCTGGGTCGGCCCGCCCGGTGAAAGCTCGAGGTACAGAGCGGTGCGGCCCCGGACCTGGACGATGTTCATATCGTCGTCGATGATGGCGCCGGGGGGGCCGTGTTGGGCCAGCACCAGGCGGTCGGCTTCTCTCACCAGGTCCGGCTCCTCCCGGCCCCCGGCTATTCGCGAGCGGCGACTCTCCCGGCCCTCGGCGCGGCGGCCTTCGCTCAGAGGGAGCGCCGACTTGTCCGCGGCCGGCCGCACGCTGTAGATCCTGTGGGTCTTCTCCACTTGCTCAAAAGACTCGGAAAGTGTGCCGATGCTTTCCGAAGGGCCGAGTATCAGGAAGCCCGTGGGCTTGAGGGCGTAATGCAGGATCGACAGCACCTTGCGCTGTAATACCGGTCCAAGGTAGATCAACACGTTGCAGAAGCTGACGAGATCGAGCTTGGAGAAAGGCGGGTCTTGCGTCACGTTGTGCTTGGCAAAAACACATACGTCACGAATGGACTTCGCGATCTGGTGCCCGCGTTCGGTTGCGGTGAAGAACCTCGCCAGACGCTGCGGCGAGACATTTGCCAACGCGGCGCCCGTGTATGTGCCGCCGCGGGCCTTCTCAATCGCCGCTGCGCTGATATCGGTGGCGAAGATCTCGAACGGCACGGTCAGTTTCATGTCGTCCAGGACTTCCACCAGGCAGATGGCGATCGAGTAGGCTTCCTCGCCCGTGGCGCACCCGGGCACCCAGATCCGGATCGGGTCCTTGGGCCCTCTGTTCTGAACCAGAGCGGGAAGCACGCGCTTTCTCAGCTCCTCGAAGACCGCTGGTTCCCGAAAGAACGTCGTGACGGTGATAAGGCAGTCCTCGCACAACGCGCTCGCTTCCTCGCGGTTCTGCTCGAGATGCCGGCTGTAGTCTTCCAGCGCTGCGAATCCGCGCAGTCCCATGCGGCGCTTGATACGGCGCTGGAGGGTGCTGTGCTTGTAGTGAGTGAAGTCCACTCCCGTGACGGTCCGCACCAGCCGCAGGATCTTGGCCAGTTCCGGATCCCCACCCCCGCCAGCCTCGAGCAGGGCCTGCGGATTCCGTGCGATGGCTACCAGTTGCCGCGCGATTCCCGCCGGGGACAGCACAAAATCCGCCACGCCGGCGCCGATGGCGCTTCTCGGCATGGCGTCGAACTTCGCCGTTTGCGTCTCTTGAGCGAAGGTGACACCGTCGGCGGCCTTGATCGCCTGGAGCCCCAGCGTCCCATCCGATCCCGTCCCCGATAGAATGACGCCGAGGGCTTTGCTACCCCGGTCTGCCGCCAGCGCGCATAGAAAAGAGTCGATCGGCATGTTGCGGCCAATGGCTGGCCGCGGCGGCGTCTCAAGGACTCCGGCGGAAATGCCCAAATTGCATCGGGGTGGAATCACGTAAACATGATTGGCCTCGGCGCGCATCTCGCCCTTCACTTCGGAGACGGGCATTTTAGTGGCTTTCGAAAGCAGCTCCGTCAGATGGCTATCGTGACCCGGATCGAGGTGCTGAATCAGCACGAATGCCATGCCGGTATCGTCCGCCAAATGGCTGAGCAGCTCCGTGAATGCTTCCAGTCCACCGGCGGAGGCCCCTACTCCAACGACAACGGGGTGGGAACTTGTTTCGACGGGTTCGTCGGCGGCCGGCGCGACCACTGCAGCGGGCTTCCGCTTGGGGCGGTGCGAGTCAAGCGCATCCGGAGAGTCCCCAACCGTGCCTCGCCGACGACTCCCGGTCTTTTCTGCCACACGCCACCTGACCTTTCCCGCCGCGAAAAGCTTAGCACGTGTCGTGCCATTCCCGCTGTCAACCGGCTCCGCCGCCCGCGAGCAGATCCTTGAGCACCTTGCCGATCTCCATGAATTGATCCAGGCCGGAAGGCTTAGTAATGAACTGGGTAACTCCCAAATCCTTGAGAAGGGCCTCGTCCCGCCGGGACCGCGAGGAACTCCACACGCACACGGGAACGCCGCCGAGGTGCCCGGCGCTTCGGATCTCCCGCAAGATGTCTTCGCCGGTGTACTTGGATAGGTTCAGGTCCACCAGGATCAGGTTCGGGGCCGCCGCATCCGCGTAGGCCCCCTCCCGGCGGATGAAAGCGAGGGCTTCGGCTCCGCTCACCAGGTGGATCAGTTCAAATCGGAGGCCCTGCTTTTTCAGCGCCCGATCGAGAAGGAAAACATCCGAGGCGTTGTCCTCGATGACGAGGATCCGGGCTACGGCAACAACCGAAACGTCTTTCACGCCCACTCCTAGCTCGCTCTTCATCATTTCACAGCCGATCGTGCCAGCGTTTGCGGCGACACCTGCCGCGCCCTGACGACAAAGCGCTTGGGCGCGCTTCCGATGTAATAAAAGGGGTAGCAAGTCACCAGCGTCAGGACGTTTTCGTCCGATGAGGCGAGTACCCCGACATCCGTCGTCTTCACTACTCGTAGCGACTCGACCTGGTACTTGAAGTCGCCGGTCGGAGTGGAGAAGCGGATCTCGTCCTTGGTCTTCAGGTCCTTCAGCCCACGGAAGAATGTATCGCGGTGGCCCGCCACAGCGACGTTTCCGTCCTGGCCGGGCAGCGCGGTCCCGCGAACATGTCCGGCGGCCCGGCGGAGACTGATGTTGTCCGTTCCTTCGACGACCATCGCGGAAAGACCTAGACGTGGGATCTCAATGCGGCCGACCAGGCCGTCCGTCGCGGCCAGAGGCGAGCTCTCGCTGGCCGGGCGCCGATCGCTCAGCAGGCGGTCGAGATCCATGCTCTCGCGCCGTTGGAACGCCCAGGAGTCTGCTACGACGAATCCGCTATAGCCCAAGAGTAAAATGGCGCAGGCGAACAGCGCGCGCTGGGCCCATTTCATTTGGCGCTCTTCCCAGCCAGCCGTGGCTCGTCGCTCGGGATGTAGCCGGCGCGCGTGCGCACCGCGAGTTTGTCGTTGCCTTTCGTCCGGGCAACCATCCGAATGGCACGGTAAGTACCGTTGCGAGCCGCACTGCTGGGGACATATCCGATCGTGTATTGATGCCGAATGTCCCGGGCGATACGCTCGCAGATGGCCACCACTTCGCTCAACTGGTCTGGCAGAAACGCTTCGCCACCCGTGGCCTGCGCCAGGCGCTTGAGCACACCTGGGTTCCTGTCCGGATCTTCCTGGTCGAATAAGCCTACCGTGTAGATGACGGCGCTGGATTGCGCTGCCAGTTTCATCACCTGACCCAGGGTCCGCACGCTCCGGTTGTCACCGCCATCGCTGATGACGATCAGAACCTTCTTGTCCCGGCTGCCTGCCTCCAATTGCCCTAGCGCCCTGCCGATTGCGTCGTAAAGCGCGGTTTGGCCGTCGGCAGGCGCGGTCCCGATGGCGCGCTGGAGTTCGGCAGCGCTGTTCGTGAATCGTAGCGCGGCGGGCAGGCCCAGCGACACCTTCTCGTTGAAATTGACGACGAACATTTCGTCTTCCAGGTTGCTGGACCGCACGAAAGTCCAGGCGGCAGCGGACACCTCCGCAAGTTTAGGCCGCATGGTCGTGCTATGGTCGATAACCAGTCCGACGGTGACCGGGATATCTTCGTTCCTGAATAGCCGGATGCTCTGACGTACGCCATCCTCATAGACCTCAAAAGCCTGCTCGCCCAGATCGGAGACGACGCCACCCTGTTTGTCGGTCACCGTCGCCTGCAGCACCACCAGGTTGACGTCTACCAAGATCCGGAAATCAGGTTGCTGTCCGGCGTAACCCACGACGGCCATCAGGGGAAAGAACAGGAGGGCGACCGCCCTCGCCGTGCCGCGCTCTCCTGCCCGCGATGGTCCTGTTGTCATGGCTGCTCTTTACGTCTTCACTTTCCCGGCCACCATCGTGGCGAGTCCCCCCAAGATCATCACTCCGCTCAAAAACGGGGACATCACTTGCTCACGGCTGGTCTCGATGGCGGCCGAAACGCCCTCGGCGTTGAAGCCTTCCCTATGACCCCGAGGGACCGGCACGAAGATCGAACCGATGCCCAAAATCAGCACCGCCAGCCCAGTCCAAAACAGAGTCTTCATGTGCTTTCCTGCCCGGCGCAGGCGCGCCACAAAAATCGGCGCGCCACGTTACGGGCCTACGTCTTCACAGAAGGCGCTTTTGCGCCAGTCGCAGCGCGCAGCCGCCGCACAAAGCGAGCAATCCGAGCAGTTCGATCAACGGCAATTCACTCCCCGTCTTCGGGAGCTGCACCGCCGCTACCTGCACCGGCTCTTGCACTGGCGGCGGGGTGACCACCTGAGCCAGTTCAACCTCTTCTCCCGTCGGCTTGATCGCCTGGACGGGCGCCTGCTTCAGTTGCGCTACCACCGGCTCGTCAGCCGACTTGATCGGCTCCGCGACTTCCACCGGGATGTCGGCTGCCGTGAACAGAACCGCCGTGTTGGCCGACTTGGCCAACTCCATGGCTTTCGCCCGCGGATACACGAATTCCTCGCCCCAGTTTCTGCCGGGATAGAACCATGCCCGGAGCGCTTCCGGCTGACCCGCCGGCCGTTCGCTGAAGGTGACTACCGTTTTGCCGGTCGTCGTGAGGCGATAGTTTGGGATGGCCAGGATGGTCGCGTAAATCTGCGTCTCGTCCTGGTTGAAGATCTGCACGATGTGGCGGTCGGTCTGCGAGTCCAGGATCTTGAACACATAGGTCCCGGCCGGCAGCACTCCCCACCCCTTCAGGTGGACACCCGGAATCTCGACGGGCGCGCTGAAGGTCATCACGGTCTTCCTATTCCAATCGTCCGCGTTGGCGACTGGCGAGAATACTGCGCCCATGAGCGCCAGGCCAAATGCGGTTGTCGTTACTGTTCTCAGGATACTCATCTGCTCCCTCTCGTTTGACTTAGAATCTGTGCGACCCGCTTTTCGCTCTGTCGGGCACCGTGCCTGCAGATTCGGCTGGCCGATCGCACGCAGTGGGAAGAAGCACTCCGAGGTCCATCGGCAGAAACAGAGCTTATCCTATGGTTGCAGCGCAATTGGGCGACCGGCTCATGCAGGTATTGCCCCGCCGAATGCAGGAATTGCTGCGCCAGGCGCGAGGCGGAAGGGGAAATACTCCAGGAGGGGAAGGGTTAGAGTGGGTAACTTCGGTTGGCGCCAGAGCCCGGCTGAGAAACTCCGGGCTCTCCGCTTTCTCCAATATAGTGGGGTCAGTTTCCCAGATATTCGACGTGAGCGTAGGTGCCGAACCGCGGGTTGTATGCCAGATACCAGCCATCGTGGTCGGGGTCCTCGTAGATCACGATCTGATCGCCACCCCAGTTCCAGTCCCCGACGATGCCGTAATCGTACGGAGCGATATCCCAGTAGTAATTGCCGAACCAGAAGCGCTCCCGGTTGCCGCCGCCAAGCACGAACACATGTTGCGGTCCGAAGCCGCCGGTGAACCGCCCGTGCGCCCACGCCCGATCGACGCGGTAGTGTGGGTCGTTGGCGCCGCTGTCGTGTCCCACCCATTGATCGTTGTTGGCGTGCACGTGCGGAGCTTTTGGATGGTTTCTCTCATCCACGGCCACGCGGCTCTCGGCCGCGGGCCGCTGGTCTCGAGCAGCGGCGGAGCCTTGCGCCGGTCTGGAAGCCTGCGCGCGAGCGGGACCGTGAGCGGGAATGTGTCCGCCGCCAACCGCCGCGCCGTGACTGCTGCCGCGTCGCTCCTCGTCACGCCCCGTATTCGCCGCAAAAGCAGCCATGACAACTAAGACCGACAGCACCACAATCTTCTTCATTGAACCCTCCCTGGTATATCTCGCACCGAAAATCCATTGCACGTGCTCTTCCGTTCGCGCAAAGCTGTCTCGCTCCACACCGGCCTGACTTCTGACGCGGCCAAATGTGCATTTCCACCGGCAACTTCTGCATCCAGTCTCGGTTCCGAGTTCTGGCCTGCTAAAATAGAAGCTCATGCCCCGATTGCCGGCGGTTCCGGGCCGGGTTCTCATCGTCGACGATGACGAGCGCCAGCGTAGCGCCTTGTCCGCGATGCTTGCCGATTGCGACTTTGAGACCCAGGTTGCCTCCGATGGG
>Ga0182027_10008665_pt1 | contig 14756 bp, 16 predicted proteins | sample 712E1DmetaG_FD_121300 | JGI IMG/M metagenome (GOLD analysis project Ga0182027, IMG submission 121300) | Permafrost microbial communities from Stordalen Mire, Sweden - 712E1D metaG (Illumina Assembly) | ecosystem: Environmental > Terrestrial > Soil > Wetlands > Permafrost | place: Sweden... | reverse complement strand
GGTTCACTTCGGGCCGTGTACCATCCACGGATAAAGTCCCCGGCCGTCCGGCACGCCCGATGGTCGTGCGTCGACGCCGGGCATCCTCAGGAGAAGATACGCATGCCCAAGGTTGCCGGCTCCGTCAAGGAGCTCCTCGCCGCCCTCGACGGCATCGCGCGGATCGAGGGTGACCGCCTCGTCGTCGTGGACGAGGACGGCCTCCGGACGCGCGGCATCTACGACCTCGCCTGGACCGCCACGTTCAGCGAGGACGAGGCCACTGTGGAAGCCGCTCGCTGGATCGTCTGGGAAGCCAGCCAGGCGGTAGGCGCTCGCTCGGCGAGCATCCACGACCTCTACAAGGCCCGCGCCCGCGGCGAGTACGAGGGCATCACCGTCCCGGCCATAAACCTTCGGGCGCAGACCTTCGACATGACCCGCGTCATCCTCGAGACGGCCAGGAGGAACGACAGCGAGGCCGTCATCTTCGAGCTGGCGCGGTCGGAGCAGACGTACACCTTCCAGCGCGTCTCCGAGTACGCCACCAGCGTCCTTGCCGGCGCGATCTCGGCCGGCTGGAAGGGCCCCGTATTCATCCAGGGCGACCACTACCAGTTCAACGCCAAGAAGTACGCGGCCGACGCCGAGAAGATAACCGAGGAGATCCGGAAGGGCTGCCGCGACGCTATCGCCGCCGGCTACCGGAACATCGACATCGACAGCTCGACCCTGGTCGATCTGTCCCACGCCACCATCGACGCGCAGCAGCGCGAGAACTACCTGCGCGCCGCCGAGCTGACCGCCCTGATCCGCTCACTCGAGGTCGACGGCGTGACCGTCAGTGTCGGCGGCGAGATCGGCGAGGTCGGCAAGAAGAACTCCACCCCCGACGAGCTCAGGGCCTATCTCGACGGCTACCGCCTCGAGCTCGACGCCCGAGCGGCGGGCGCGGTCGGCCTGTCGAAGGTCTCCGTGGCCACCGGGACGAGCCACGGCGGCACTCCGCTTCCCGGCGGCGGCGTGGCCGATGTAGCCCTCGACTTCAACGTCCTGGCCGAGCTATCCGTGGTTGCCCGCGAGTACGGTCTCTCCGGCGCCGTCCAGCACGGCGCCTCGACTCTGCCGGACGAGATGTTCCACAAGTTCCCGGCCACGGGCTGCGCCGAGATTCACCTGGCTACCGGCTTCCAGAACGCCCTGTATGAGCACCCGGCCTTCCCGGCCGAGCTCCACAAGGCAATCGAGGAATGGTGCTTCGCCAACGCCCTCGACGAACGCAAGCCCGACCAGACCGACACCCAGTTCGTCTACACGGCTCGCAAGAAGGCCATCGGCCCGTTCAAGCGCCAGCTGTGGGATCTGCCGACCAAGGACGAGATCCTGGCCTCGCAGGCCGCCAAGGTCGAGTTCCTCTTCAAGCAGCTCGGCACTCCCGGCAGCCGCTCCCTCGTCGAGAAGTACGTCAAGCCGGTCGAGTACCACAAGCCGATCCCGGAGATCGTCAGGACCGCTCTCTAGGCCCGGTCTCCCAGCCTCACTCACGAAGGGCGCCCCGCGAGGGGCGCCTCTTCCGTTCGCGGTTCACGGGCTCGGCGGCGTTCGAGAAGGCGTAGGAGGAACGCGTGGACACGTGGAAGTTCTACGACATAACTCATCGCGATCACGTCGTGTGCAACCCCACGAGCGTCGGTAAGCTCGACGAACTCATCGGATTGCTCGATCTCGGGCCGGAACCGCGGGTTCTCGATGTCGCGTCGGGCAAGGGAGAGTTCATCGTCCGCGTCGCGGAACGCTTCGGGGGACCGGCCGGCCGGGGTTTCGACGGTGTCGCGGTCGACATCTCGCCGTACTGCGTCGCCGATCTCCGGTCGACCGTCGCCCGGCGGGTACCGGAGGCCGATTTCGAGATTCTCGAGATGGATGGCGCCGACTACCATCCCATCGCCGGGACGTTCAACCTGGCCTCGTGCATGGGCGGCAGCTGGGTCTTCGGTGGACATCGTGAGACGATTCGCCACCTCGCGCAGGCGGTCCGGTCGGGTGGGTTCGTCCTCGTTGGGCAGCCATTCTGGAAGAAGGAGCCGGCGGCCGAGTATCTGGCCTGGTCGGGCATGACGCGGGACGACTTCGGCAGTCACGCCTGGAACGTGGAGGCCGGCGAGGCCGAAGCGCTCGTCCCGTTGCTCGCGCTGGTCAGCACCGGCGACGATTGGGACCGCTACGAGACGCTTCAGTGGCGCGCGGCGGCGAGACACGCCGACGCTCACCCGGACGATCCTGACGTGGCCGAGCTCGTGACCCGGGTGGCGAAGAACAGACATGAGTACCTGACCTGGGGTCGGGAGACGCTCGGCTGGGGTCTCTACCTCTTCGCGGTGACCCGCAAATAGCCGCTCCGACCGGCGAAGGGCGCCGACGACCCACGCCGCGTCAGTCGACCGCGGCGTCTCGGAGCAGGGCAGCCGATTCGACGCTCTCGCGGAGTCGCGAGATGAAGCGTGCCACGGGGGCACCGTTTACCACGTCGTGGTCCACGCTGATCGTCAGGCAGACGACCTCTCGGGTTTCGACAGCTCCATCCCTCCCAAGCCCCGGTTTGCGACCGACGCCACCGACCGTCAGGCAGATGGAGTGGCTGATCAACGGGATGCCCCAGCCGGTGCCTTCCCCAAACATGCCGACGGCAGTCACGGCCGCAGTTCCGGTGATCCGCTTGCGACGATGAGGATCGGCCAGCAGCCGCGTCAACGCGAAGCGACGGACGGCCGCCGGCAAGGCGAGCCAGAGCGCCGCGAACCGACGAGCGCGGCCGTACGGGTCCGGTTCGGACCGGGCGGCTCGGATCTCGCCGTCGACTTGAGCCGGCGTCTTCCGATTCGCGGCGCCGACGATGTGGGGCACCGGGATGCGATTGCCGTCGATAACATGCTCGACCAGCACCGCCACGTCGACATCGTCGAACATAACCACGCGGCCCTTGCCTTTCCGATAAGCCTGCAGGCTCGGATCCGCGCCGATGGCGTGCGCGAACGAAGCGACCATCAAGGCCGTAAACGACAGGGGCTCGCCCGAGACCCGGCGCCGGCGATGGATGGCGCGTCGTGCCTCCGTTACATCGAACTCCAGCAGGCCGTGGATGGTGTGCTGGCGGCTCATGATGGCCGCCCAATCCACGCCCTGGTGTTGTTCGCGGGGATACGCCACGGTCCTGTACGCGTCCGCCGGAGCTGGCGCGGCCGGCCCCGGGTCCGGCTCAGGCATGGATGGCGTCGAGCGTGATCCGGGCGGCGTGGATGCGGCAGATCACGCGGGTCTCCAGTGCCTGCTGTTCGATCGGATAGACATGGCCGTAGTAGCAGGGATGCGAAGTGTAGCGGCGCGTCAACCGGTCGAGGTGCTCGACGGTGCCTTCCTCGAGTAGTTCCGCCCGGCCGCGGATCTGGATGAACCGGCCGGTGTTGGCCGGATCCACCACGAGCAGGCTTACCTTCGGGTCGGCCGCTATGTTGCGGCCCTTCTGACGTTCGCGGGTCGTGTTGACGACGGCGCACTCGCCGTCGTAGTCGACCCAGACGAGGCTCGACTGGGGCTGGCCGTCCGGCATCATCGTCGTCAGGACCCCCAGGACCTGGCGGGTCAGCAGGTCCAGGTGGGAGTCGGGGACGCGAGCCTCGGTCCGGGCGGGTACTTCCGAGTCGACAGGAGCCCCCCGCACCGGGGTCGCATCGGTCATCAGCAGCCCTCCCGCCAGTCGTTCGCCAGCACCCGGGTCGGCAGGATCCGGCAGAGGACGGGCGTCTCGGTTTCGCGGAACTTCGCGTCGATGCAACGCCCGAAATACGGCGCCGCGCCGGCGTAGCGCATCGACAGCCCGTCGAGGTGCTCGATCGCGCCCTCTTCGGTCATCTCGACCACGCTGCCGCGGATCTCCAGGCTGCGCAGCGTCTCGGCGGGGTCGTAGCAGAGCAGCGTCACCTTCGGGTTGGTGCGCATGTTCTTCTCTTTGCGGAACCCCCGCATGGTGTTGACCCGAACGTGCGTCCCGTCGAAGTCGCACCACACGACCGAGGTCTGCGGCGAACCATCCGGCATCACGGTGGTGAGGGCGGCGATGGGCGGGCAGTCCGCCAGGTCGATGAAGTCGGGTGGGATGACGGCACCCGGCGCCGGCCTCGATTGATCGGGTTTGAGATAGGGTTTCCCCTCGGCCATCCGGCGGTACATCCTGCTCCTCTCGCTCGGCTTCGCGGACCGCACCTCCCGCGAAGCGTGCCGGAGTCTCCGCCCTCTCCGGTCCCTCGCGGAAGCGCCGAATGTCACAAAGGAGGATTGGGCAGCAGGACCGGTCGAAGCGGCAGCAATTCGCCGGCCGCGTCCGCTACGATCCGCGGATGAGCGAGCGCAGCCCCTCCCATGACGAGCTCATCCGCTGGCGCGACCTGGCCCTCTCGCTGTGCGAGGAGGCAGACGCGATGGCCCTGGCCGGGTTCCGGCGCGGCGTGAAGGTCTCGACGAAGCCGGATCGCTCGCTCGTGACCGAGGTCGACCAGGCGATCGAACACATGGTTCGGGTGCGCCTGCGATCCGAGTTTCCCGGTTGCGGCATCGTCGGCGAGGAGGACGGCACGGAGGCGGCCGGAGCCAGCCTCTGCTGGTACGTGGATCCGATCGACGGTACCCACAATTACGTGCGCGGCGTGCCGGTCTTCGCCACGTTGCTGGCGGTCTGTCTCGATGGCGAGATCCAGCTGGGCGTCGTCAGCGCGCCGGCCCTGCGGGAGCGGTGGGTGGCGTGGCGGGGTGGGGGAGCATGGCGCGGGTCGGATCGCATCTCGGTGAGTGCGGTGGCCACGATCGAAGAATCGCAACTCGTCTACGGCAGCCGGACCGGGGACATGCGCTCGGGCCTCATGCCGGGCCTGGACGCGACCCTCGCCGAGGCGTGGCGGGAACGTGGCTTCGGGGATTTCTGGGGCTACATGCTCGTGGCTGAGGGCGCGGCCGAGGCCATGATGGAGACGGGCGCCCATCCGTGGGATTGGGCGGCGCCGCTGATCATCGTCGAGGAAGCCGGCGGCCGCTTCACGACCGCGGCGGGGGTGCGGGCCATCGAGGGCGCCTCCGCGGTCGCCACGAACGGAGTGATCCACGAGGAGCTGCTTCGGCGTTTGGGCGGCGCCGCCATCTCGTGAGGCGACGCCGCCGAGTGTAGATAGGGGGTCGATATGGGCGTCAGCTACAGCGGCGGCGACGCGAGTATATATGCCGCGCTATTCCTGCTCATCTCACTCGCGATCACGTGGTTGATCATCTACACGGCCGTGCGTGCAGCCACCGGACACGCCCTGGACCGGATGAAGCCGCGCTTCGTCGCCGAGGCGACGACGACCGAGGACCGCGTCCAATTCGTCGTCTCGAACGTGGGATCGGCGCCCGCCCTGGATCTCGTCGTGCGCTGGCTCGACCGGCCGGCCGCTGAGCCGCTCGCGCGGACGCCTCTGCTCGGCGTGAATGCCAGGCTCGAGTGGACGATCGCCTCGGCCCCAATGACTGGTGAGACTCAGGCGATCCGCCGGCTGCGGCTCGATTGGACTCGCGATTCCGACCCCGGGCGCGCGTTCATCCTCCTTGCGGTGATGGTGCCTTCGCGACTGGGCGCTACGGAATAGTCGACCGTCGCCGGGTGGGCTACGATGCTCTGGCGCATCGGTCCTCAAGCGAGATCGCACCCGAACTGCGCACAGGAGGAACATCATGGGCGACAAGACCCCGAAGCGACCGCCGAAGGTCAAGAAGCCGAAGCCGGCGGCCAAGCCACCGACCAAGAGCGCGTAGGTGGCGCCCGCGAAAGCACGAACGCAGCCGACCGGCGCAAGCCGTCGGTACAGGCGCCGCAAGCTGGAACTCCCGGAGGGCGGCCAGCTCGTCCTCCACGGCAACGGCTCGATAAGCCAAACCGACGCCGCGGGCGAGACCGTGGGCACGTGGGCGGCCGGAGAACCCGATTGGGCCCGGCACGCGATTCGTTTCGGTCTGATGCCGCAGGCCGAGACGGTGGCGCCGCACGGTCGCCGCGTCGCCGAGCCACGGCCCCAGGGCGGCTAGCTGGACGCGGCGCGAAGCGCGGCCTTGACACCGGCTGAGTAGCATCTACGGTAGATCCCAGCCCTAGCCAACGCCGGAGGTTTCGTGGCCGCGCCCATCCGTCCCGCAGTCTTCGTCGGCGCTCGGCTGCTCGACGGTCGGTCGCCCGACGCCACTCCCGACGGCGTCCTCGTCACGGACGCGAAGGGGCGCATCATAGCCGCCGGACCGGCGAGATCCGTGGCCGCCCCCGAGGATGCCGAGCCCATCGATGTCACCGGCCTGACGATCCTGCCGGGCATCATCGATTGCCATGTTCACCTGAGCCTGCGACTGGAACCGGTCGCCGACCAGGTCCAGCGTTCCGCCACGGACCTCGTCGTGCGTGCCCTGCAGACCGGCCGGGACTTCCTCGAGGCGGGCGTGACGACGGTTCGCGACGCCGGGTATGCCCCCGCCGGCATCAAACGTGCCTTTGCGAGCGGTGCCTTCCCGGGGCCGCGCACGCAGGTGAGCTGCACGCCGCTCTCTCAGACCGGCGGTCATGGGGACGGTTGGACGCCGTCCGGCGCCGTCCTGGATACCGACGTCAGCGATCTGCCGCCCGGCATCGCCGATGGCCCGGACGCCGTCCGGAAGGCGGCTCGCCTTCAGATCCGCGCCGGCGCCGACTGGATCAAGGTCATGGCCACGGGAGGAGTCCTTTCGGCCTCCGATACGCCGGATGCCAGCCAGTTCACGCTCGACGAGATCCGAGCCATGGTCGAAGAGGCGAAGGCGGCCGGCATCAAAGGCACTTTCGCGCATGCCGAGGGAACGAGTGGGATCAAGAACGCGCTGCGAGCCGGCATAACCAGCATCGAGCACGGCGACCTGATCGACGACGAGGGGATCGACCTGATGCTCGAGCGCGGCGTCCCGCTCGTGCCCACCTTCAACATCAACTTCGTCCTGATGGACGAGGACCGCGTGGCGCGCGGCGACGTGCCGCCGTGGGCCATCGAGAAGATGCGCTATCTCTTCAAGCTGCAGCAGGTCGGCTTCCGCCACGCCGTCGAGCGGGGCGTGCGAGTCGTGATGGGCACGGACAGCTTCAGCGGCATGTACCCGCCGGCCGAGCTGGCCTACATGTCGGAGTTCGGCCTGGGGCCATTTCGTGCCATCCAGGCGGCGACGAGCGAGGCGGCCGCGCTCCTCGGGTTGGCCGACAGCGTGGGCACGCTCGAGCCCGGCAAGGAGGCCGACCTGATCGCCGTCTCCGGCGATCCGCTGGCCGAACCCGGCCTCTGGCGCGACCCGGCCCGGGTCGTCTTCGTCATGCAGGGTGGCCGGATCGTGGCGGATCGCCGCGGGGCCTGAGGGGTGCTCTTCACCTGGGCTGCGGCGGTGCTCGACGCGTGGCTGGCGGTCAGGCGTGGTCTGACGGACGCCTTCGGTGCAAGGGGGCGCCTGCGCGACGCATGGCGGGCTCTCCCCGGAGACCTGCTGGGTCTCGCCGTCATGCGGGGTTGCGGGATCGACGCCCCGACGCGGCGGGTCGTGGCCGGCGATGTCACGGCCGTGCTGGTTGAGGATCCGCGAGTCGGGCTCTGGTTTCGCGCCCAGCTGATCCCGGTCCAGGCCCAGACCCTGGGCCGGTACGTCGTGGCCCTCGGTCCGGTCCCGGCCGACGTACTCGCCCACGAGTGCGAGCACATCCGCCAGTGGCGCCGGTTTGGGCCGTTCTATCTGCCCATCTACTTCGGATCGTCGGCGGCCGCGTTCCTGCGGGGACGGCGACCCTACTGGGACAACGTCTTCGAGGCCGGGGCTCGGAAGCGCGCCGATCGCGACACGGCCGCCCCGCACGATCCCGGCAAATCCTGACGCGCGCTGACCCGCGCACCCGGTCGATCCTGCGAGACTGTCTCGACACGAATGATGAGGTTCGCCGTGGGCGCCAGCATCCAGGTCGTCTTCGATTGCGCGGATCCGCTCAGACAGGCCGGCTTCTGGGCCGAAGCGCTGTACTACCGCATGCCGGATCCGCCCGGAGGATTCGAGACCTGGGAGGAGTGGGCTCGAGCGGAGGGGATCCCGGAGGAGCACTGGAACGACGCGGCCGGGATCGAGGATCCGGACGGCGCCGGACCGCGACTGTACTTCCAGAAGGTGCCCGAGGGCAAGATCGCCAAGAACCGGGTTCACCTCGATCTCAACGTCAGCGGCGGTCGGGGCGTTTCGCTCGAGGACCGCAAGATCGCCATCGCCGCCGAAGTCGAGCGTCTGAAGGCGCTCGGCGCCGACGATCGCCGCGGCGCAATTGAGAAGGACGGCGAGTTCTGGGTACGGATGAACGACCCCGAGGGCAACGAGTTCTGCGTTCAATAGGCGGGCGCGGCGCCAGCTTCACGATCATGCGCCTCCGGCCGGAATCGAGAGGATCGGGAGCCGGCCGTCCGGCTCAAGCGCCGGGCGACTGCTCGCGAGTGCCGTCGGGCAGCTGCCATGCCGGTCGTGGCCCGCATGAACGGTGCGAGAGGCTTCGCCCACGGCCTCGCCACCCATTTCCTACCAAAGCCGTAGGATATTCGTCGAGAAGTCACGTCGAGCCGTCGACGCGCCACGAAGCCAGACCCGAGGAAGCACGCCGAATGCCCGCACTCACCGAAGCCGCCGTTCTCAAGGCCCTCTCGACCGTCCAGGAACCCGAGTTGGGCGGCAACCTGATCTCCCGGAACATGGTCAAGGAACTCGTCGTCGACGGTACTCGCGTGGCGTTCACGATCGAGTTGACGACGCCCGCGTGCCCGCTCAAGGACGAGATCCAGGCCCGCATCGAGTCCGCCCTCAGACCGATCGGGGCAGAGGAGATCGAGGTCGAGTGGGCAGCCACGGTCCGGCGATCGACGCCGTCCAGCCCGCAGATGCTGCCGGGCGTCAAGAACATCATCGCCGTGGCTTCGGGGAAGGGCGGGGTTGGAAAGACGACGATCAGCGTCAACCTGGCCGTGGCCCTGGCCAGGGCTGGAGCATCGGTAGGGCTCCTGGACGCGGACATAACCGGGCCGAACATCCCGATGATGATCGGAGCCGAGGGCCAGCCGGTCGCCAGTCCCAGCGGCAAGATCACTCCGATCGAGGCGAACGGCGTGAAGGTCATCTCGATCCAGTTCTTCCTGCCGGAGGGCCAGCCAGTGGTCTGGCGGGGGCCGCTCGTCGGTGGCGCGATCCAGCAGTTCCTGCGCGACGTGGACTGGGGCGAGCTCGACTACCTGGTCGTGGACCTGCCGCCCGGCACGTCGGACGCCCAGCTGACCCTGGCCCAGTCCGTTCCGCTCACCGGCGCGGTGCTCGTGACGACGCCCCAGGAGGTGGCTCTCGCGGACGTCGCAAAGGCCCTGGCCATGTTCAGGCGCGTCAGCGTGCCGATCCTCGGCCTCGTCGAGAACATGTCGGGCTTCGTGTGCGCCCACTGCGGCGAGGTGACCGATCTCTTCGGCCGCGGCGGCGGCGAGCGCTACGCGGCCGAGAACGGGGTCGACTTCCTCGGCGGAGTGCCGCTCGACATCACCGTCCGCCAGGGCGCCGACGTCGGCGTCCCGGCGGTCGCCCAGAGCCAGCCCGGCCCGGCAGCGGCCGCGCTCAACCACATCGCGCGCGCCATCGCCGGCAAGGTCAGCGTTCAGGCCGCGCGAGAACAACCGGTGTTGACCGTCTCGTAATCTCGGCCTTTCCGAGCTTCATCTGAGGCGTAATATTCGGGGCGTCCCAGGGAGATCCCGATGCCCTGTCCCGACTGCTCAACACCGACGGCTCCCGGCGCCCGATTCTGTCACCAATGTGGCCGGCGTCTCGACACGCTCGCGGACGGTTTGAAGGCCGGCGATCGGCGCGTCGTCAGCGCGCTCTTCGCGGACCTCGTCGGCTACACGCGTCTGGTCGACGAGCTCGATCCCGAGGAGGTCAGGGCCCGAGTCGACGGCGCTCTCATCGGGTTGGCCGAGGCTGTCGTCCACTTCGGCGGCTCGCTCGAGAAGTTCATCGGCGACGCCGTGCTGGCCGTCTTCGGCGTTCCGGTCGCCCACGACGACGATGCGCTTCGGGCCTGCCTGTGCGCGCTGGAGATGCAGGCGTCCCTGGCCCGTTACGTCTCCGGCGGGGATCAGCCAATGGAACTTCGCATCGGCATCGCCACGGGCGAAGTCGTGGCCGCGGTCCGGGAGATGGCCGGCACCAGGTCAGTGGCCCTGACGGGCGACCCCATGACGACCGCCTCGCGCCTCCAGCATCTCGCCGAGCCGAACGAGATCCTCCTCGACGGGGCGACCGTCTCCGCGGCCGACCCGCGCATCGGCGTCGAGCGCGTCGGCGAGCAGCTGCTGCGGGGCCAGCGTCAGCCCGTCCAGGTCCACCGCCTGCGCAGCGAGCGGCGCGTCATCAGCCATCCGTGCCGGAAGGCCGCGCCCTTGATCGGACGCGCCGCCGAGAAGGCCCGCATGGTGGAGTTGCTCCGGCGGGCGGCGGCTACGGGCCGCGGCGGGGCCGTCCTCCTGCGCGGCGAGCCCGGCATAGGGAAGTCACGGCTGCTGTGCGAGATGGAGGACGACGCCAGGGCGGCGGGCTTCGCCTGGATGTGGCTCGACAACGCGCCGCACGGCATGGACACGCCGTATCGGGCGGTTCGAAACATGGTCGACTGGCTCGCCGACGAACAGGGCGTGAAGGCCGGCATCGTGGCCCGAAGGCTTCTGTTCGGTGACGACATTGCGTCCGACCTGGACCCGAACATATCCCGGTTGATGCTCGGTGCGATCGTCGCCCTGGCCAAGGATTCCGAGATGCAGCTCCTGCCCGAGGAAGGCTGGGAGTCGGGCCTCGTCGGCCTGGTCGATCCGGAGGAGTTCAACGTCGGTCTTCGCCTGGTCACCCAATTGTGGGTCAGCCGGCTGGTCGCCGACAAACCGCGCTGCATCGTCATCGATGATTTCCACTGGATGGATCCGTCGAGCCGCGTGGCGATGGACATCGTGGTTCGCCTGGCGGCGGACTTCCCCGTGGTTGTCCTCACGGGCTCCAGGCCTCCGGCTAACCCGGATTGGGCGGCCCTCCCGCACGTCGAGGTGATCGACCTTCAAGGCCTCGACCCGGCCGCCACGGAGGAGCTCGGCGGGGCGGTTGCCGGTGCGGCGCTCGACGCGGAGTCGGCGCGCTGGCTGTACCAACGAACGGCGGGGAATGCCCTTTTCATCGGCGAGATCATGAGGACGCTGCGCGAAACCGGCGGGCTCGAACCGGCCGGCGAGGGTGTGAGGATCGACCGAGGCGCCGTCCGACGGGCCGTGCCCCTCAGCCTTCGAGCATTGCTCGGGGCGCGGATCGACGCCCTGGCGCCGGCCCAGCGAGGCGCCCTGGAAGTTGCCTCGGTCATCGGCATGATCTTCTCGGAGCGGGTGTTGCTGGCCCTGGGCGGCGATGCGGTTGACGGTGTGGACCTGCGGGAGCTGGCGAACGCTGGAATCGTGGTCGGGGCCGAGGAGCCGGAGCCCCCGGCCGACCTCTGGCGGTTCCGCCATCAGCTCTTCCTGGATGCGGCCTACGGGAGGTTGCTGGCCGACAGGCGGCGGATGCTCCACGGCGCCCTGGCCGACCTGCTCGAGGCTCGTGAGCCGCGTGCGGAGGCGGCGGAACTGGCCCGCCATCGCGTCGCGGCAGGCGACTCGGAACGCGCGCTGCCGCTACTGGAACAGGCCGCCCGCGAGGCTGCGGCGGTTGGAGCGACGACCGAGGCGGAGGCCTTCGCGAGGGCCGCGGCCGAGATCAGAGACGTCATGTCCGCCTCGGTTTCGTAGCCGCTGGGAGGAGTCCCGATCCGGACGGGCCGATCGTCATCGCCCGCCGGGCCCTCACGCTACGGCAGCGGCTTCGAGGCCCAGACGTCGGCTCGCCAGGCATCCGCGGCCATCTTCGCCTGGCCCGAGAGCGAGGGGTGGAAGTAGTCGTACGTGCTCAGGTCCGTGGCGGTGAAGTCGGATTCGGCCAGCAAGGCGGCGTTGTAGGTGCAGTAGAGGCGGCCCGTCGCGGCTTCGCCGGCGTTGATGTCGTTGCATGTCGACTTGAGGCCGGCGTCGTACGCGGTCAGGTAGTGGTTCGCCTCGGCCGTGGTCGCGGGCCCGAACGTGCCCAGATACGGTGCGCAGCGATTCGAGTTACGCGGCAGGAGGAGCGCCGCCCGCGTGGCCGGGTCGGCCTGGGTCATGGCGTGGAAATGGGGGAAATCTGGTACGGCGAGCATCAGGATCCGGCTCCCGGGCGGCAGGCCGGCTCGAAGGATGCCGACGGCCGCCTCGAGCTGCGTGTCGAAGGTCGCCACGGCGGTCTTCGGATCTGAACAGAGGTCGTTGGTCCCGAGCTCGAACGTCACGTAGGCAATCTCGCCCGGCGCCAGCTTCTTCGCCGCAGCCACGACCAGGTTGGCCTGGCGGGCTGCGTCGCTCATCTTCATGCCCGACGTGGCGGCGTCGACGACGACCGGGGAGGCGCCCAGCGCCTGAAACCGCTCGAGCAGGCTGAAGACTCCGTCGTTCTTGGCCGTGCCAACCACCCAGGAGAACTGGGGGTGGTCGTAGCGGTAAGCGGGCGAGACGCTGTAGGCCTGACTGTACGAGTCGCCGATCGCGGCCAGGAGAGACGGCAGCGGAGGGGCCGTGGGCGCGGCGGTGGGCGTTTTCGCCGGCGCCGGTGTCGGGGACATCGTCGCGGAGGCCGTCGCCGTGGGCGTGGCGGAGGGCGCGGGCGACTCGGCCGCCGTCTGCGATCGAACCGGGCTGGGCGTCGCGCTCGCCGTCACGAAGATGCCTTCCCCGGCCAGCGCGATGCCGGCCACCAGGGCCACGACCGCGACGGCCGCGACGGCGGCGGCACGCCGGTCGCGAGTCAGACGGAGAGGGATGCCGAAGCGGGATCGGCGGCCCGGCTGCGACGCCCGGGCCGGCAGCGACGGCCTCGTAGGCTGCTGAGACTCGGTCGGCGGCGCGGACCGAGCGGGAACCGCGGGCCGCGGTTGGGCCGGGGGCTGCCTCTCGCGTCCCGTCCAGTTTGGATCCATGCCCGAATCCTATAGGCAGCCGCTGGGGAGCGGGCGGAGCGCCACGCGATCCCCAGCGGCAACGGAATTTGCCCTCTCCGGAAGACTCCGGCGTCGCTAGCATGTGGACATGCTGCAGGCCGAGTTTGCCGTGGACGCCCTGGGCCGCTGCCGCCTTTTCGCTGGCATGGGCCAGGAGCCCCTCCGAGCGATTGCCCGGACGTTACGGGCCCGGCGTTTCCGTCGCGGCGAGGTTCTCTTTCACGAGGGCGACCCCGGCGACGCTTTGTTCGTCGTAGCGTCGGGTGCGGTCAAGGTCGTGGTCCCGTCCGAGGACGGAGAGGAAGCCATCCTGGCCACGCTGCGGCGCGGCGATTTCCTGGGCGAACTGGCCCTGCTCGACGGGGCGGCGCGATCCGCCAGCGCCGTCGCACTCGAGCCCACCGAGACTTTGGCCCTCCCACGCGAGCGATTCCTCGCCCTCGTCGCCGCCGAGCCGGCGATTCGCGACGCGCTCCTGGCCTCGCTGGCCGGCGAGCTGCGGCGGCTGACCACTCACGTCGCCGAGCTGCACTTCCTGGACCTCACGGGCCGGCTGGCCGCGGGCCTGGCGCGCCTGGCCGAGGAGAACGGCCAGCGTCAGCCCGACGGGAGCGTCCGGTTGGATGCGCCGCTGACCCAGAGCGACCTCGCGTCGATGATCGGAGCCACTCGCCAGAGCGTGAACAAGCTCCTCGGCGAGTTCGAGGCGGACGGGCTTCTGCTGATGGAGCGCGACAGCATCGTCGTGCCGAACCTGGAGAGGCTGGCCAGGGCGGCGCGCCGGTAGATCGACCGCTCGCGATGCGTGCCGGCAGACCCCGCGTGCGGCGATCAGGATCGATCCGACGGCTCCGTCTCGCCCGCCCGCGTCTCGCCCGCCCGCGTCTGAACCTCAGCCGGCGGAGATCACGCCCTCGCGGCCCAGCTGCAGAAGCTGGGCGCGGCTCTCGTCGAGGTGCTGAGTGGCGATGCCGAAGAGGCGCTTGAGCAGCATCTGCGATTGAGCTGACCCGCCCGCCAGCAGCGCCAGAAGGCTGGCTGCCGGCATCGAGATCAGCGTCGCGGGCCCGATGGCGCGCGCCGTGGATAGGGCCGTGGGCTCCTCCCGCAGGGCCGACCAGCCCAGCAGGTCGCCGGCATGGAGGGTGGAGACGAGGACCCAGCGATAGTCGTGGCGAACGCGGAGGGCCAGCTGGCCCTTCTCGAGCCAGTGGACTTCGGAGATCGGTTCACCCGCCTCGACGAGGGTCTCGCCGTCGGCCAGGACGCGCCGCACGGAGGTCAGCGACAACTTCTCGAGGTCGGCCGTCGGCAGGCCTTCGAAGAGCGGCAGACGCGCCAGTTCGGCCGCACCGACTCTTTCCGTCGCGCCCATCGTTCGCTCCCGCTCCAGGGCCGCCCAGTGGTTGAACCTTCGAGCCTATTGTCCGCCAGATAACGGCGGCGCGCTGCTCCGCTACGGCCTGGATTCGCCCCGGAGGATACCGTTGAGGAAGTCGGCCGCGGCAATGCCGGCTCGACGCCGACCTTCGGTGCCGCCGAGGAAGGCGGTCTGGCCCGATTCCGACTCGCCCCAGGGGCC